>SDBT01013866.1_pt1 | contig 12888 bp, 3 predicted proteins | sample 2277101 | NCBI WGS metagenome assembly SDBT01 (sample SAMN10404973, study PRJNA504765) | marine sediment metagenome | isolation source: marine sediment core GS10_PC15, 103 cmbsf | place: Arctic Ocean: Southern Knipovich Ridge | collected 2010 | reverse complement strand
AAAAAGAGTGTCACGATCAGGTTCTTCCATGATAGTTTAGATCCGAAGCCTCCAATAAACCTGGGATTCGAGTCGCCCAGCCATACAATATCCAGTTCATTGATCAGGCCGTCATTGTTGATATCCTGATAGATGGCATCGCCTCCCCTGAAACGGTATCCGTCAGCATTTCCATAGCGCATATAAAGTGGTTTCCCCTCCATATCATAGACGGGACCACCCTCTGTATCATAGGCAACCGCATCGGCATCTGTGGGATACACACCCAGGTACCTGAAACCGTAGAATGCACCAATGGGGTGTCCTACCACAGCCCTCCTGGCGTACTGTCCGTTATCGGCTTCCGAACCGAATTCAAAATCGAAGTTCTCAGGAATCTCCGTGATCCTGTTTTCATTGTGGGCAATATTGAAATTCACATCAAAATTGAACTGTTCCCTCCTCAGTATGTCTGTTACAAACATCAATTCCCAGCCGCGGTTATCCATCGATCCCCAGTTCCTTGTGATCTCCGGGAACCCTGAAGTAGTCGGCAGTTTCAGATCTTCCCATATCAGGTCCTTGCTTTTCTGATTGTACACATCGAAATGAAGTTCCAGATAATTATTGAACGCAAACAGGTCCAATCCATAATTGATCTGGGAATTCCTCTCCCATCTGAAATGATCAAGCTGAAGATTGGTGGGGATCACCACGGGCATGTCCATATATTCCTGACCGGTACTGTAAAGGTTGAAATAGCCATAGCTGCTGCCGGGCTGATTCCCGTTTACACCGTAGCTATATCTTAACTTCAGGTCATTTAAGAACTTGAGGCCGTTCATGAATGGTTCAGAAGTAATTCTGTAGGCAAATGAGATCGATGGGAATGTACCCCACCTTGATTCATACCCGAACCGTGAGGACCCTTCCCTGCGAACATTAAATTGGAACAGGTACCTGTCAAGCAATGAATAATGGACAAATCCCAGCAATGCAACCATCCTGTTCTGGCTGTACCCGTCGCCTATCCAGTATACCGGGGCAGGTTGTGCATAGCTTGTCAGCTCGGGAGAGGGCAGATTTGAAGTACTTCCGTAATACCACCCGTTCTGCTTATCCGAAAGGGTGAAGGCGATCATGGATGTGATCTTGTGTTTGCTGCCTTTCAAAAAGGTATGTACCAGCTGAGTCTGGGTCTCCAGGACCGAAGTCTGATAATCCATCCCTGAAGCCAGATTCGAATAGCTTGAGGTCCAGTGCATGCCCGTGACGAATTGAGGAAGGAATTTGTTTTCCAGCTGGTTATCCAGGTCATACGCCACAAAACTCTGAAACACCAGGTTATCCAGGATGTCATATTTTAGCTGAAGTTTTGTTCTCAACCTGTGCTGTTTCCTGTTCCAGGTGTATTCATTTGCCATTGCCACCGGGTTATACCACCGTGATCCAGATCCCTGGAAGTCTTCACCGGGTGCAAAATAATTCTCCGAAAGGTTGCCTTCAGAATCAAACTCATATATGCTTACATTGGGTGCTCTTATATAAGCTACTTGTCTAAGGTTTCTGGCATCATCCTTGTAATTATCTTCATTTTCCTTATAGCTCAGGTCATTATCCGAATAGGTATAGGAAAGGTCGCCCGAGAACAGAAGTTTCCGGGAAACATGGATATCCAGGTTGAACCTGGATGTGATCCTCTGATAGTTTGTCCCAATGGTAGTCCCTCCCTGGTCCAGGTATCCCATTGAGAACCGGTAGAGGGCACTCTCACCACCACCGGTCAGGGAGAAATTGTGGTCATGGGCTATACCGGTCTGTGTGATGCCTGCCAGCCAGTCGGTATTCTGAGAATAATTATAAAACTCCTCCCACTCCTTGTTATAGGCCAGTTCGTCCGGAATCTCTGTTGATCCTGAATTCAGTATTCCCTCAAGCATCAGCATGGAGTAGGAATCGCCGTTCAGCAGGGGTATTGATTTGGGTTGCTGCTGAATACTTAGTTTATAGATATAATTGAAGGTTGTTTTTCCCTTCACCCCTCTTTTGGATTCTATGAGCAGTACCCCGTTGGCTCCACGGGATCCCCATACTGCTGTGGCAGCAGCATCTTTCAGAACCTGGATGGAGAGGATGTCTTCGGGTGCGATATTAAGCAGTCCGCTGAATTGTTCCTGGGTTACAGCAGAAAAATCAAAGTCATTATCCAGTTCTATTTCGAAGGGAACACCGTCGACCACAATAAGCGGTTGATTGGATCCGCTGATGGATGCCGTTCCCCTGATTCTTATAGACATGCCGGCGCCAGGATCACCTGAAGTCATGGTGATATCCACATTACTCGCCCGGCCCTGAAGCATTTCGCCCAGGCTGGATACTTTGATCTCCTCCAGTTCCTTCATCTCAACCTTTTCAACAGATCCGGTAAGATCTCTTTGAGAAACAGGGATAAATCCCCCTACTTTTTTACCTTCATAGGTGATGACAACCTCATCCAGCAGTTTGGTCTCTTCATCGAGTTTTACTTCCAGAAAGGTCTGGCCGCTAATTGCAAACTCTTCTGTTTTATATCCGATATAGGAGATCTTCAATTTGGTATCAGTGGTGGTCAGTTTGAGTGCGAAATTGCCATTCAGATCGGTTACGGTTCCATTCAGTGTCCGGTTCACATCATTGACCTCAATGACCGTCACCCCGATCAGTGCCTCCCCTGTTGTCCGGTCGGTGACTTTACCTTTGATCACAGTGGATGCCTGGCCGAAGATGCACGCCGAAGATATCATGCAAAACAAAACAACGCTATGGATCCTTTTCTTCATTGATGCATTAGTTGAACAGAAGATAAGAGTCTATCTGGTGAATCACACCGTCCTCTGCCATATGATTGGCGGATATCACGGTCCTCACATTCCCCAGGTTATCCTTGATTCTCAGGTCATATTTCTGGTTGATGATCTCAATGGTATTGAAGAGATATCCACTCTCTTCATCAATCCTTGTGGTGTTGAATTCACCCGAATCCTCCCCGTTGTCAAATACCACCCCTTCCACAAAATGGTACCTCAGGAACTGCTGCAAAGAATCTGCATCGGCAGGGACCATTCCGTTTGCCGTACCCTCCTCCAGCACTTCATTGGTCGGTATGAAACAGGAGTAATAGGTACCCACAGAAAGATTATCAAGGCTCTGAGGCCTGCTGTCTTCATCAAGGATAATCATTCCCGATTCATAGCATAATTTAAAAAATTGCTGGTATTGAGGGTAAGTTCCAGGATTGGAGATGATCTCGAAGATGGAATTGTCAGGTGAAACCAGCATCCGGTCGATCCTGTAGAGGACACCCTTTCCATTTACCGACTCGGGACTCTCTCTCCTGGCAGGATTCAGATCACCACCGGCATAGATTCCATCCTGGGTGACTCCGATAAAGGTATTCTGGGAAGTCTCAATAAAAGTCCCTTCTTCGAAATCATCTTCTGTAAGTTCGCCAAAAACCACATGGGTGTTTACAATGGCTGTGCCGACCTGGGGTGAAAGTGGCGTTAACGGATTGCTGTCGTGGTACAGGCCATATCCACCCAGACCTGTCCGGAACATATAGCCGGCTGCCCGCATTGCATCGTTTGAAGGTGCAAACACGGTGAATACCAGGTTATCTTCATTGAGCAGTTTGTCCACCAGGTAGAACACCAGCATATCACAGAACCACTCATAATCCCGGTTACCTATGACAGGCTGTGCCACCGATTCAAATATCTTGGGCAGGAAGTACTTATTGATACCGGTGAAGGGACCGTTGCTGGCCATCTGCGAATAGTGAATATCTCCTTCACCTATGTTACAATCCACCAGTGAAGATGTCAGATCCCAATCCCAGTCTTCGGTGAGGTTGGCGAATTGGGAGGGCCAGTAATTGGTGCCGATATAGTGAGACAGGTACCAGTTGATCCAGTATTCACCGATCTGATCAAGGGATGAGTATCCTGATGTACTGTTTATATAAAACTCCTGCAGGGCACTATTTGTGGGTGCAAACAAGGTGAGGGTATTCTGATGTCCGTTGAAGGCCACATTCTCGATATCCGGGGAACTTCCGGCGGGGAAAATGGTATTCATTTTCAGAAAGAGTGAATCCAGGACTCCATCCTCATTGATATCCCCGTCGTTATCCTGGGCAGTGGTATAGCTGTTGCTGTACTGATAGATCGTATTTTTCTCGATCATTTCCCGGAATGTACTGAATTCAGCCATCTGCTCCAGGATATCATCATGGTTGCGGGGTGGTATGAGAACCCTGCTGATCCGGTGGATCCAGCCGTTCTGTGCCGGCACATCGTATTCGAGCACGCCGGCCCTGTCAACATTGAATCCCTGGTAGTCTGAATCGGGATAAAGGAAGCTGTAGTTTGATGAAGCATCCAGATTCAGTTCTGAAAAATACTCATTGGAATAAACCGGTATATACTTGGTCTCGTGAACCACATTGTACTTCCGGCCCATGGTATCATATTCAACGGTTCTCGGGGGCGTATACCTGGTGGGCTGCTTAAAGGCGGCCGTGTTGTAATCAATCTCCACATCCTGGATATTCAATCCATATAGCAGCATGAATTTTGAATAGGCCCAGAACACAATATGATAATAGACGATCCCTTCAAGTTCCTCCATGGGAATTTCTTCCAGTGAGGTGTACCCATTTTCGGTCAGGAACTCAGAAAATGCATTGTCATCAGGTGCAAAAACCGTAAAGTTCCCGGTCTTTCCCAGCACATCATCAAATTCCACCAGCTCAACCGCCTTTATGAACTGGGTATAATTGCCATCCTCATCCAGCACATCCAGAATGGTTCCGATCAGGTCTTCAGGCAGCTTATAGTACTCATCAAATTTCTTTTCACAACCAGAAAGGATGAGAAACAGTACCAGGAGCAACCATATGGTTCTTACCTTACGATCCATTGCTATTGTTGCTGCATGTGTTATTCAATATTTGATGCGGTATTTTTCAAATTATATTGTTCGGGTTCAACTCAGGACTATAGCCATCACAGCCGCAATCACCACCAGTAATAATATGATACTTATTATCAGGCGGCTTCTGATCTTGTATACTTCTCTCCTTTTCCTGGATAATTCCACATTATATGAGGCCGGATCTTTCATCTATCAGGGTTTTAAAATCCAGGTGTTTTTCCCGGACCACTGAAACACCGGACTAATATTACGGAGTGTTTGGCTTGATTAAGTGAAAAATAGTACGGAATCATTGTGAAATGATCCGGAATGCCCAATAACATAAGTCAGTTGGAAGCCGTTTTCAGATAGTTTCTGATGTACTCCTTCGGCGTGGTATGATAATACTTTTTAAACAACCTGATCAGGTATGAGCTGCTGCTGATCCCCACCATCACATATAGTTCCGATACCGGTATATTTTCATAAAGCATGAGGTTGATGGCATGTTTCAGCCGTATCCTGTGAATACATTCACCGATGGTCTGCCCGGTGATCTCTTTCATCCTGTCGTACAAAACAGTTCGGCTCACACCAAGTTCCCTGGCTACAACGGAGGCATTCAGCGAAGGTTCCGTGATACGCTCCCGAATGATCCTTTCCGCCTTTTCGATAAACCGGGCATCCCTGTTGCCTTGCAAATCCATTCTGGTCTCCACATGCTGCATGCTGTATTTTTTCATGCGACTCCTGTTGTTTTCAACGACCCTTTTTAACTGCGATTTCAACAATTGAAGATTGAATGGCTTCGTTATAACCAGGTCCGCACCCAGTTCCAATCCTTTTTGTTTGTCCAGTAATTCATCCCTGGCAGTTAGCAGGATCACAGGAATATCGGAAGTGTGATCATCCGACTTCAGTTCCCTGATGAATGCTGCCCCATCCATCACTGGCATGATCCAGTCGGTGAGAATCAAATCCGGCCGGTTCTCTCTTAAAATATCCATTCCTTCCGCTCCATTGGCCGCAAGTAAGATCCTGTATTCTTCAGAAAGATGATCACTCAGGTACTGTCTTAAATCAGCATGGTCTTCCACAATCAGGATCCTGGGCAGGCTGTAACTGCCCGCCGGATCGTTTGCACTTTCCGGTTCGGCAACCTGGTGGCTGACTCCTGCCTGTTGAGCCTCTGCAAAGAGAGACTGGCCCGGAGACATCTTATCATCCTCTGCCAGGTGTTTGTCCCCCAATGGTAACAGAACAAGGATCTCGGTCCCCACTCGCCTTTCACTGGCTACCCGGATTTCGCCATGATGCATAAGAACCAGGTTTTTTACCAGTGCAAGGCCAATTCCGCTTCCAATGTGATGACTGGCCCGCTCAGCCTCAATCTGGTAAAAACGATCAAATATTTTTGGGAGGGATTCCTTTGAAATTCCCACCCCGGTATCAGATACAAGGATCCCGATATATTCAGGATTGTTTGTTGATCGATTGAGATGAAGGGTATGATAGTTTGGCTTGAAGCTGAAATCGACAGGGCCCTCAACGATGGACAACGTAACCAGTCCCTCACCACTGGTATATTTTAATGCGTTCGCAAGCAGATTGTTAATGATCCTTCTGAATTTTTTCCTGTCAACCCAGATCTGTATCTTTTCTTCGGGTATATTAGAATAAAAGTGTACTCCCTTCTGCTCAGCAATGCATTCAAACTGTGCAGTAATTTCTTTGATAAATTCTGTGAGTTCTATCTGCTCAGATCTTATCTTGCTAATACCGGTATCTGTTCTCCTGAATTCCATCAATTCATTCACCAGGTTAAGAAGGTTATCCGCATTTTCCCGGGCTACCTGAAAGTTCTTTCGGTTGTGTGGTGAGAGTGCCTTTTCATTGAGAATATCGTTCAGGGGAGCCTGGATCAGGGAGAGTGGGGTTTTGAACTCATGGGAGATGTTGGTGAAGAACATCAGTTTTGACTGGTGAAGCTTTTCATTGTAAATCAGCTCGTGTTTCAGACCTATGAATCTTATCAGGGTATGGGTTATAAGAAATATGAGTCCGGCTATCAGTAAAAAATAGACCGCATAGGCCAGTTTAGTTTTCCACCAGGGAGGAAGGATGATCAACATTTTTTCCTCAAAACTGTCCGGCCAGTTTGTTTCATTTTCAGTAGCCCGCACCCTGAAGTGATAGGTCCCGGGAGAGAGGTTACTGTATGTGGCATTCCTGGTTCCCCTGGCATTTAATATCCACTCCTCATCAAACCCTTCCAGCATATGGGAATATCTTAACCGGTCCGGGTTCTCATGTTCAGCTGCATAAAACCCGAAAGAGAAATTCCTGTTCCAGTGATTCAGAACCAGGGTGTCCTGGTAAGTGATATGTCTTTTAAGTATGATGTCGCCGTGAACCGTATCCCCGAATTCAATCACCCTGTTTTGAATTCGGAACTCCGAAACAAACACACGGGGATTAACTGTATCCCTTTCTATTTCATCAGGATAAAACAGATTCAACCCATCCATGCTTCCAAAAAAAAGTTCTCCGTCGGAGGCCTTGAAATAGGATTTCCACATGAAGTAATTGGAAAGTAATCCGTCCTCCCGGTAATAGTTCTCAAAACGTTCACTGACCGGATCGAATTTCCCGATCCCGTGTTCAGTGCTGACCCAGATCTGCCCATTTTGATCCCCGGTTACACCATACACAGCGTTGCCGGGAGCCCCTCTGGAAACATCATAGATTTCATAGGTTATATGATCAACTCGTTCAACTGCCTTTGCGAGACCCCGGTCATAAGTCCCCAGCCATATGGTGCCCTGTTGATCCTGGTAGATGGATATGCAATTGCGCAACACTGTCGGATTCACATTAAGTTCGCCGTCATGGGAATACTTTGAGGTCAATGTGTCAAACTCAGGGAATCTTGAAACAAACTGGTCCTGTGTGAATGAAAGCCTGCACAATCCTCTGTTCCAGCTGGCAATCCATATGGTATGGTTATCAAATAGGAAAGATTGAATATTGTGGTCTCGCAGCACCCAGTGAAATGAATCAAGGTCATAATCAAAGACGCCCAATCCGTCACGTGTCCCAAACCAGATCCGGCCAAGCGAATCATCCTGGATATGGTAGATCTCATCATTGCTGTTCAGGAACGAGGGAGCGTGGAACCCGGGATCTTCCCCGTACATATGATCGGTAAAGCAGAGACCATTGTCATGTGACCCCACCCACAACCTGCCATGATTATCCACCAGCAATGATGAGATATAGTTGGAGCAGATGCTTCTTTCGTCATCAGGATCATGTTTGAAATGCTCAACAGTACCTGTATGGGGATCAATGCGATCCAGTCCATTGTTATACAATCCCAGCCAGATATATCCGGTTTCATCTTTAAAAACAGACCTTACTGTATTTCCTCCCAGGCTGCCACCCAGGTTGGCGTTGAACCTGTAAGATCTGAAGTTCTTAGTTTTGATATTGATCCTGGTGAATCCCTCATTCAGGTATGTCACCCAGATGATCCCCGATTTGGCTCCATGGATTCCTGTGATCTGTCCTTCAAGGATGCTGTTTGGATTCTCTGTCTCATGCTGAAGCACCCGGGCTTTCATGGTGATTCGGTCGATCCTGTAAAGTATGGATCCGGAAGCGACCCAGAGATTCTTACGGAAATCCTCATAAATGGCTGTGATGTTTCGAACTGCGGAATAATCCGGGAGGCCCGCATCACCAGGAAAACTTATTCCGGGATCAATAAACCGGTAGTTCTCTTCATCAAATTTGAAGAGTCCCTCTGTAGTCCCAATCCAGCAAATATTTTCCGAGTCATAAAAAATGGTGTTTAACCTTTGCACAGGAGCTGGTCCGGCAATATCATCAATATCGGTAATGGTAAGTAATTTGGTCTGCAGGTTATAATTCTTAATGGTATGGTCCGTAATGATCCACAATATGATACTGTCCTTATTCAGTATAAATCGGCCCCTGAATTCATTCTGGTAAACAAAAAAATCATGCTTGGAGCTGTCGATCCGGACCAGTTGATTGTTGCAGTTAACCCAGACTGATCCTGACCTGTCCTGGACCGCAGAGGCCTGCCGGCTGATCTCATTGCGGCGGGCTTCACCAAACGGAAGATCCGACAACAGGTTTGTGAATCTGCCGGTTTGTTTGTTATAGATGTCTATGCCATCCTCTAAGATAATGATCAGGTCTCCCTGGCGGTCCTCGAAGATATCTTCCACAAAATTACTGCTCAGTGTGCCCGGAACTCCGGTATTGGATGTATAGGTTTCAAATTCGTAGCCATTGTACTTCTGCAGGCCGTTATAGGTGATGATCCATGCGTGTCCTTCACTGTCTACGAAAATCTTATATACATTGTCACTGATGAGACCATTGGAGATATTGAAATGATCATAGATATACTCCCTCTCCTGCGAAAGAGATGGATGATTGCAGCATAAAAAAATAACTGTGATCAGGAAATATGTATATCTTCCGGGCATGATTATTTGAATGTTGAAGAATGAAATATACAGTTATAATCACATATTTTCAGTGTTTGAAGTGGATCTCACAATTTAACAAATATTTATTATTGAACTATTATGAACAGATTTATTAAAGTATTCACATCTCTATTTATATTGTTGCTGGTTCATTCACTCTATTCTCAAATGACTGAATCAATTCCCCTGCCCGAGCATCCCCGTCCGGATTTTATGCGGGAAGAGTGGCTGAACCTTAATGGATACTGGGATTTCAGATTCGATGAAAAGAACATTGGTGAAACAGAAAAATGGTTTAACAACCCCAGGGCCTTCAATAAAAAAATACTGGTTCCCTTCCCATGGGGATCGAAACTTTCGGAGATCAGCAATGAAGCGGACATCGCCTGGTACGCACGGAAAATTCAGATCCCTGCCGGTTGGGAAGATGAAAAGGTGTATGTCGTTTTTGGTGCCAGTGACTGGAAAACAACCGTTTGGATTGATGGTCAATTGCTTGGAACCTACCAGGGTGGATACACCCCTTTTGAATTTGACCTGACACCGTTTGTTCAATATGGACAATCCCACACCCTGGTTGTGAAAGCAGACGATACTCCACATGATTTTAAGCTCTATGGGAAGCAAGGCTATGGTGATGCCAGAGGATTATGGCAAACCGTTTATCTGGAAGCAAGAGGAAACACATTCATCAGAACAGCTCATTTCACACCGGATATTGATCATTCGGTGTTGGACGTTATGATTATATTAAACGAACCGGCAATATCGGATATAACTCTGATTATTAAATTTTTAGATAAAGATGGGGCGAATCCGGATTTTACCCGGATATTCAAAAAGGGCTCCATAGAAAGCAGTTTTACAGTTCCCATCAAAAATATGCATCTATGGGATCTTGACGATCCTTATCTCTATGACATTCAGCTTGTTCTTAACGATAAAAGCAAGGAGCCGGATGAGGTCACTACCTATTTCGGGATGCGAAAAATCAGCGTGATGAATATCCCGGGCTTGAACCATCCTTATATCGCATTAAATAATAAACCGGTTTATTTACAGTTGACCCTGGATCAAAGTTACCACCCCGATGGGTTTTATACTTTTCCAAGCGATGAATTTATGCGTGATGAGATCCTTCGGTCCAAGCAAATAGGTTTGAACGGCAACCGTATCCATATCAAGGTAGAGTTGCCGCGGAAACTTTACTGGGCCGATAAACTGGGACTTCTCATTATGGCAGATGTGCCCAATTCATGGGGTGAACCAGGCCCCCTTCAGCAAAAAGAGTGGGAAACGGCCATGAGGGGGATGTTGAACCGCGATTATAACCATCCTTCCATCTTTTCATGGGTGTTGTATAACGAAACCTGGGGCTTATCCACCCGGAACCAGCAAGAGAATGGAACCAGGAACGAATACCTGCCTTCCACCCAGGCTATGGTGGCGAAAATGTACCGCCTCACAAAACAACTGGACCCTTCTCGCCTGGTGGAAGATAATTCTGCCAATCGATATGATCATGTAGTCACTGACATTAACAGCTGGCATGCATATTTGCCGGGTTACAAGTGGAAAGAATTCCTGGATAATGCCACCGAAAAAACCTTTGAAGGCTCCACATGGAATTTTACAGGAGGTAACAGGCAGGGCAACCAGCCCATGATGAACAGCGAATGTGGCAATGTATGGGGCTACCAGGGCAGCACCGGAGATATTGACTGGAGCTGGGACTACCATATCATGATGAACGAGTTCCGACTCCATCCAAAAGTCTGTGGCTGGCTCTATACCGAGCATCACGATGTGATCAACGAATGGAACGGATATTATAAATATGACCGTTCCGGAAAATACACCGGGTTGGAGGAGTTGGTTCCGGGAATGTCATTGAAGGATTTTCACAGCGATATGTACATTGCCACAAGGGGTGATTTGTGCCGTAAGGCAAAACCCGGCGAGACTGTCAGTATTCCCCTGGTTACCTCCTTTATGACTGATCACGAATATAGCACAATGCTATACCTGAAAGCAGAACTGGCAGGCTGGGATCAACTGGGACAGTTCAGGCAGCATTCTGTGCAAACCATTGAGGTTCCTTATAAACCCTGGTCGTTCGAAGAGATCGCACAACTGCCGGTAATGATGCCATCAAACCCCGGACTGTCAGTTTTAAGACTTACCCTTGAAGATGCCGCCGGTAAGGCATTGCACCATAACTTTGTTTGCTTCGTGGTGGAAAATGAGAAAAAGTCATCCACTGAATCTATTTTTATCAATGAAAAGAAAACACATCTGGTAAGCTTTGATCCTGCCGGTTTCATGTCAGAAAAATGGAGCCTTAAACAGTGGAATGTGCTGGATAATTTAAAGGTCAATGGTGCAGGGTACGGTTATTTCGAGTATGAAATTTCAATTCCTGAAAACATTAAACCCGACCAGGTTGAATATGTGTCCCTGGTTCTTGAAGCTTCAGCCAAGGAATTATTTGGAAAAGATAAACCGGACAGGGAGGAAATGGATAACAATTATATGCTTGGCAAAGGCACCTTTGATAACAGCCGCAATCCCAATTCCTATCCCATGACCGATGATACCAAATTCCCAAGCCTTCTGAAAATACGGGTAAACGGAGAGATCATTGAGAGTCGCATGCTGGAAGATGACCCGGCCGATCATCGCGGTATCCTTTCATGGTTTGCCCAGCCCCGAAACAATAAACTGAACGAGGCCGGATCGTATGGTTATCTGATCAATGCCAATATCCCAACGAGACTCCTCAACAGGAATGCTGATAAGAAGCTCACCATACGGTTTGAAGTGGATGAATCATTACCGGGCGGACTGGCCATTTATGGTGAACATTTCGGTCGATACCCGATGGACCCTACATTGGTTTTTGTTATGGAATAGGAGAAAAGCAACATAGGGATCACGTTAATCCCGGAGATAATTCTCTCTCAGGTAATCCGGATCAAACCCGGGATTGGGATCCATCCCCTCAGCATCCACCTCCACCTGCCAGCTGTGCAGCATTCTCAGTAAATCCTCTGCCTTGCCAGGCATCTCGGAACTTAAATCCAGTTGTTCCCCAGGATCGTCCGACAGGTCATACAGTTCCACCGAATTATCTTCGAAAAACTCGATCAGTTTCAGGTCTCCCATCCTGATGGCTGCTCCCGGCTTCCCGCCCTGGTTGCTGTAATGGGGATAATGCCAGAAAAGGGGTCGGTTCGCCCCGCCACCAGTGCCGGTGAGCAATGGAGCAAGACTGATCCCGTCCATATGCTGTTCAGGTATCAGATCCACCCCTGCCATCTCCAGGATGGTGGGATAAAAATCGGTACTTGTAACCGGAACATCACAGACCTCTCCTGTTGCTCCTGATCCGGGCCACCTGATAAACATGGGCTCACGGATCCCTCCCTCATAG
>SDBT01013865.1_pt1 | contig 12889 bp, 11 predicted proteins | sample 2277101 | NCBI WGS metagenome assembly SDBT01 (sample SAMN10404973, study PRJNA504765) | marine sediment metagenome | isolation source: marine sediment core GS10_PC15, 103 cmbsf | place: Arctic Ocean: Southern Knipovich Ridge | collected 2010 | reverse complement strand
GGTCTACGTCATCGGAGACCTGGCCTACCTCGAAGAGGGAGGATCTCCGCTCCCCATGGTCGCGCCTGTGGCCATCCAACAGGGGGTGGCAGCGGCGCGCAACATCGAGCGGCACCTCGCAAGGGAACCTCTCCTGCCCTTCCGGTACCACGACCGAGGCATGATGGCCACCATTGGCCGTAGCGCTGCGGCAGTCTATATCGGAGGCCGGACCTTCACCGGATTCCCCGCCTGGCTGCTCTGGCTGGGAGTGCACCTATTCAACCTCATCGGCTTTCGCAATCGATTGCTGGTGCTGATCAACTGGGCCTGGGATTACTTCTTCCGAGAGCGCGCCGTTTGCCGTATCCTGCCCTCGGAGAGACCAGCGGCGCCCAAAGCGACGCTGGATAACGCTGGCTGTGATGGCCAACCCTGGAACTGAAATAGTTGACGGGATTTAGAAACTTCAGTACAATCAAGCGATGCGGTGGGGTCACGCACATCTGATCTCGGCATGGCTGCCGCAGTTTGCGTACGACTGTAAGTCTGCTCGTTTCGATAGACAAGGGGGTCCCGCCGGTAGAGAGAATGAATACTGAACTGCAAGCTGGAGAAGCGAGCGGGTCAGGCATCGTCGATGACCTCCCAGGACCTCACATCCAACCGACTACCAGCATCATCACCCGCGCAAACCGGTGGGATCATCTTCTGGCGCGATGGGGGATCGACCGCAATGGACACCGAGTCGAACCTGGGCTGTACGCCCTGGGCGACCCTGCGGCGAACTCTCCCGTCTTCGTCACGGCCAACTACACGCTCAGCTTCGATGCGCTGCGGTCGGCGCTGGCTGGGATGGATGCTTATATCCTGGTCCTGGATACCAGGGGCATCAACGTATGGTGCGCGGCCGGCAAGGGGACCTTTAGTTCCGATGAACTAGTGCGTCGAATAGAAGCCAGCCGGCTTGGGAATGTGGTCAGCCACCGAGTGCTGATACTGCCCCAATTGAGCGCACCTGGAGTTGCCGCGCACGAGGCCAAGAAGCGTTCGGGATTCAGAATCGAGTACGGCCCGGTGCGGGCGGCCGATCTGCCGGAGTATCTCCATACCCGGCGAGCCACGCCGGACATGCGCCGGGTGCGCTTCGGCCCATACGACCGCCTGGTTTTGATTCCAGTGGAACTGGTTCACGTCCTGCTGCCGATGCTGGCTGTGGCAGTCGTGCTGCGATCTGCCGGCGCGGTTGCGGCCATCCTGGCCGGCGTGGTCCTGTTTCCTCTCCTGCTTCCCTTGATCCCGACGCGGGACTTCAGCACCAAGGGCTTCATACTGGGCGGGCTGGTGGCGATTCCCTTCGCCCTGGCACTGCTCCTGAACGAGCCGGAGGCGCCATGGTGGCCGCGGGCCGGGTGGGCGCTCACCCACCTGCTAGCCTTGCCGCCGATGACCGCCTATCTGGCACTGAACTTCACCGGCTCGACTCCGTTCACGTCCAGGAGCGGGGTCAGGCGCGAGATATTCGCCTACACCCCCATCATGGCCTGGGCGTTTGGGACAGGCATCGTGCTAGCGATCACCCTTTTCCTGATCGGGATGTGGGGAGGATGACCATGCTCAATTCATACATATCCAACACCCTCCGATACCGCCCGGAGCTGTGCATCAACTGCGGGATGTGTATCGTCGTGTGCCCTCACGCCGTGTTCGCTCCGGATGGCGATGTGCCCCAACTCGCGCGTCCCGAGGCGTGCATGGAATGTGGAGCCTGCCAGCGCAACTGTCCGACCGACGCCATCTCGGTGGATAGTGGCGTGGGATGCGCCGCCGCCATGATTTCCGCCGCGCTGACCGGCAAGAAAGAAGCCACCTGCGGCGGGGCCGAGTCCTCATGTTGCTCTGGAGGCTAGTTGGCGGCGGACTTCGGCAGTCTGTGGTCGGCCCGGAGACATTGTGCAAAACGGTTGCAGAGGTTTTCCCCATCGACCCGTGGATGCGGCGGGACCCAGAGCAGGTTGAAAAGTACCCGAGATCGCCCACATCTTCAGAATCAGGACACTGCGACAATCAGATCGTTGGGACGCGTTTGAGCCCCCCGCTCCAGTCTGGCGCGGGCGAACCTCTTTTATGTCAAGGGCTTCTGCCTATCAACGCTGTCGGAGGGAGTCATTATGCCCAGGGAGGACACTAAAGCCCTTTCGCGGGAGGAACTGGAGTTTTACTCGCGCCAGATCGTCTTGGGAGAGATCGGCTACGAGGGACAGCTGAGGCTTCGCGGCGCCAGAGTTTGCGTGGTTGGCTTAGGAGGGCTCGGCTCTCCAGCATCCCTGCAGTTAGCCGCTATGGGGATAGGGCATCTCCGCCTGGTGGACTACGACGTCGTCGAGCTCTCGAACCTGCAGAGGCAGCACCTGTACGATGCACACTCGGTTGGCTACCCCAAGGTCGAGGTGGCAGCCAAGAGGCTACGCGGGCTGAATCCCTATATCGACATAGAGCCTATGCCCGTATCCCTGAACGCAGACAATGCTGAACGCGTGCTCAGGGACGCGGATGTGGTGGTGGATGGGCTGGACCGCATGAGCCCAAGGTATGCCCTGAACAGGGCTTGTGTAAAGCTAGGGATACCTTACGTCTTCGGTGCAGCGATCCAGACCTTCGGGAACGTAACCACCGTAATGCCGGGTGAGACCCCGTGCCTGGAGTGTTTCCAGGGCAACTTCGAGGATGACGCCCTGCCGACGTGCGCCGTCGTGGGCGTGCACCCATCGATCATAAGCATCATAGCCAGTATCGAGGTATCCGAGGCGACGAAAGTGATCCTGGGAGAGAAACCTCGCCTGGCGAACAAGCTGCTCTATTGCAACCTCAGCTACTTGGAGTTTGAGGAGGTGAGCATATCGAGAGCCGACAACTGCCCTGTATGCGGCTCCAAACCGTCAGGCCCTGCGATGTCCCTGAAGCGGAAACTGGTTGCCGAACTCTGCGCCAGGGAGGGCAAGAGAACCTTCGTTGTCACGCCGAGAAGGGAGCTGGCATTGGACATGGATGACCTGTCCTCCCTTCTAACGGCGAAAGGCTTCGAGATTAGAGTTAAAGCCGATCTGGGAATAACGTTCGATGGTGGCCCTAAGGGTGCGGCAAGCCTCCTCAAGAGCGGCATCATGATCATCCAGGACGCGGCTGATGGAGAGGAAGCTTACGGCTTTTTCCGCGAGCTGGTGATAGATGGCCTGAAGGTTCCTCGCTCGAGCGTGGAGGGGGACGCTTGATGAGCTTCGACATCGCGGGGGATACCCGCCCCGGACTTGACATAGCCTTCCCTTCGTGATATACTTTGGTCAACTGAATAAGTTCGCTCTCTTATCCAGAGTGGTGGAGGGAAACGGCCCTGTGAAGCCCGGCAACCAGTAGCGGATCGCTACCAGGTGCCAACTCCGGCAGTGGAAGCTGCGAGATAAGGGAAAACTAGTGAAAAACTCCCCAGGGCCAGGGATGCCCTGGGGAGTTTCTACAACTGGCCGATGGCGCGTCGGATTCTGGGGAGGAGGCGACGCGAGGAGAGCGGACAAGGGAAAGAGCGGGACACCCGTCACGTTTTCTCCCTGGTTCCCCAAGTGCTGCGGAGCCGATGTTCGGCCACCTGGAACCCGATGTATCATCGGCCAGTTTTATTTGAGATCGACCTTGGTTGTGATGAGGGTTGAATCGGAATGGCCCAATTAACTAAAGCCGATTTTGAAGATCCTGCCTTCTCGTCGGCCACGAGGGGAGATACGCGACAGGCGACGCTGGTGGAGAAGCATCTCATGACCATCGCGGAGCCACCCCTGGTGATGAAGCTGGACAATGGGCAGAAGCTGGGGCCCATCACGGTGGCTTACGAGGTTTTCGGCGAGATGAACGCTGCCCGCGACAACGTCGTTCTGGTCACACATGCCCTCACGGGGGACAGCCACCTGGCTGGCAAGTATCATCCTTCGGACCAACGTTTGGGCTGGTGGGATCCAATGGTAGGACCGGGCCGCTCCTTGGATACGGACCGCTTCTGCGTGATCTGCACCAATTGCATCGGAGGGTGTGGCGGATCCACGGGCCCAATGTCCATCGACCCGAGAGGCAGCAAAGTCTACGCCATGCGCTTTCCCATCGTCACCATACGCGACATGGTGCGCGTGCAATACCGTGCGCTCAGACACCTGGGAGTACAGCGGCTTCTGACGGTAGTCGGAGGATCGATGGGGGGCATGCAAGCGTTGGAGTGGGCGGTCAGCTATCCCGACTTCACGGATTCCTCGATACCAATGGCCACATCAGCGTACTTGACCCCACAGCAGATCGCCTTCAATTTGGTGGAACGAAAGGCGATAATGAACGATCCCCACTGGCACGGGGGCGACTACTACGAGCGGGGAGAATATCCCAAGGAAGGGTTGGCGCTGGCCCGGATGTTGGGTATGATCACCTATCAGAGCGATGCCTCCATGAGAGCGAAATTCGGGCGGCACATCGTGGGAGATGATCCCCAGGCGATCCTGCAGCAGCAGGAAGCCCGATTTCAAGTCGAGAACTACCTCTACTATCAAGGGGACAGCCTGGTTGACCGTTTCGATGCCAACACCTACCTGATCCACACCCGCGCCATGGACCTTCACGATATCGGCAGGGGTTACCGATCCTGGCAGCGAGCCTTGGAGCGGATCAGGGGGGCGATGCTGGTGATCGGGATCAGCTCCGACATGCTTTTCCCTACCTATCAGCAAAAGGAGATGGTGCAACGCGTTCGAGAGGTAGGAAGGGCCCAGGCGTTCTACGAGGAGATCGAATCGCCTTACGGCCACGATGGATTCCTGCTCGAGTTCGGACAGATCGGGCCGATCATCTCCGCCTTCTTGGAAAGGGTCCTTGCCGCCAGGCAGCGGGCTTTCAGTCGGAAGCGCCCATACTAGTCCCCGGCCCGGTATGACTCTAAAGGCCTCCTTCTTCTTTCAATCTGATCAGCGTCTTCTCGAAGGCCTCCACGGTCTGCTGGTGATCGCGCTCATCCAGGGCCGTGCAAAGGTAACAGTGATCGCCTCGCATGACATCTACACCCTCCAGCAGCATCCCTCGCCGGAATTTATCACGCAATTCGCCCATATGCTGCATGATGGGCTCGTAGGTGCAGTTCACCTTCTCGCAGGAGTCCAGGATTGGGCACTGGTTTCGTTGTCCCAGAAAGAAGTGAACTACCGAGAACTGACAATGCACGCAGCCCCGAACGCGCTGCCGCCTGATGACCTCATTCAGGGCCTTGGTGATAGAAGCACCATAATCGTCGACCCTCTGCTGCGCCTTGCCGTCATCGATGGCGCTGAGCATGGCCAGCCCGGCTCTGGCCGCCAAGGGGTTCGCGTTGAAAGTCCCCCCATGTCCTGAACGCCCGAAGCGGTTCCACTCGGAGTCCTTATAGAGAAGCATCTCCAGGATCTCCTTGCGGCCAACCACGGCTGCCGAGGGCAAGCCACCTCCCATGATCTTGCCCAAGGCGGTCAGGTCCGGAATGATCCCCAGCTTGGCCTGCGCCCCGCCTGGACTATAGCGAAAGCCCGTGACCACTTCGTCGAAGATCAGGACGATCTCTCGCCTTTCCGTCTCCTCGCGGAGCTGATGCAGGAAGCTCAAATCAGTGGACATGGTGCAGGCGCTGGGCCCCGCCGGTTCCAGTATCACGGCGGCCACATCATCGTGCTCGTCCAACAATCCTCGGGTTCCCTCGATGTCGTTGAGAGGCGCTACCAGCATGGTGCTCAGGACCTCTTGGGGAACTCCCGTATAGACCGGCACACCGAAAGGGGGCGTCATGCCGGCGGTGGCATAGTCATGCCATCCGTGGAAGTGATACCGGAACTTGAGCACTTTGCTTTTGCCGGTATAGGAACGAGCCAGCCGGATGGCTACCATGGTCGCTTCCGTCCCCGACATGGCGAATTCCACTCGCTCGGCGGAGGGGATCATCTCGATGATCTTCTCGGCCAGGGCCACCTCGAAGCGATGAGCGCCGCCCGCGTGCGTCCCGTTGCGAATCTGATCCTCCGTGACCGAGACGATCTGGGGAGGATTGTGTCCCAGCAGCAAAGCGCCGTGTCCCATCCAGTAGTCCACCAGTTCGAGTCCTTCCGCCGTCCACTTCCGCGATCCGTCGGCCCGCTCGATGAAAGGCGGGAAGGGCTCGAAGTAGCGGATGTCGTGGGTAGCCGCTCGAACGATGGCTTCCCCGGACCGTTGGAAGAGCTCATGGGACTTCGAGAATCTCTTAACATACTCCTCATCGATGGTCATTCTTGATACCCCCTCAAGCCTTATGGTGGCACCTCGTAAGCCCGCGGCATTCTACTCCCAGAGGGGCTGCATGTCAAAAATACCCGCGTCCCAGGCGATTTGGGGCTCGAGGGCCGCCAGCGACGCCTTTTCCACCCCAATTTGACAAATTTTAAGGTTGTTTGCCCATTATAAGCGCGTCTGCACCGCCCGAGAGCTTGATTTTTAGGGAGCATTTCAGTACAATATCGTGCGTTAGCACTCTCATGCTAAGAGTGCTAAAATGTGGCAGGATAGTAAAGTCCATTCAAAGGGAGGTCAGCAGTATGGCGCAGAAGAAAGCGCAGAAAAAGACGCAGAAGTTCGAGCCCCTGGGCGACCGCGTGGTGATCGAGCCTCTGGAGGAAGAGGGGACGACCCCAAGCGGCATCGTGTTGCCAGAGACCGCCAAGAAGAAGCCCCAAGAGGGAATCGTGCTGGCGGTGGGAACCGGCAGGGTTCTGGACAATGGCGAACGAGAGCCGATGGAGGTCAAGGTCAAGGACAAGGTGCTGTATACCAAGTACGCGGGCACCGAAGTGGAAGTGGACGACAAGAAGCTCCTGATCATGAGCCAGAAGGACATTCTGGCCATCATCAAGGGCTAGGTATCCAGCAACTCATCTTTCAGGAGGAATTCGAAAAATGGCAAAGAAACTCGTTTTCTCAGAAGACGCACGGCGCTCGCTCAAGATAGGAATTGACGTAGTCGCCGATGCCGTCAAGACAACCTTGGGCCCCAAGGGGCGCAATGTGGCGGTGGAGAAGAAGTTCGGCGCTCCCACCATCACTCATGATGGGGTGACCGTAGCCCGCGAAATAGAGTTGAAAGATGGCTTCGAGAACATGGGAGCCCAACTGCTGAAGGAAGCCGCTATCAAGACCAACGATGTGGCTGGCGACGGCACCACCACTTCCACGGTCCTGGCTCAGACCATCGTAACCGAGGGCCTGAAGAACGTGGCCGCGGGCGCCAACCCCATGTTGCTGAAGCGCGGCATCGAGAAGGGAACAGTGGCCGTGGTGGAGGCGATCAAGGAGATGGCCCTGGATGTGAAGGGCAAGGAAGAGATCGCCAACGTGGCCGCCATCTCCGCCGCTGACGTGGAGATCGGCGAGCTCATCGCCGAGGTGATGGATAAAGTTGGCAAGGATGGCGTCATCACTGTGGAGGAGTCCAAAGGGCTGGCCTTCGAGACCGAATACGTCGAGGGTATGCAGCTGGATCGCGGCTATCTCTCCCCCTACTTCGTCACCGACCCGGAGCGCATGGAGGCCACCCTGGAGGACCCGTACATCCTGATCACCGAAAAGAAGATCTCCGCTGTGAGCGACATAGTGCCGCTCCTGGAGAAGCTGGTCCAGGTGGGGAAGCGTGAGATGGTGGTCATCTCCGAGGACGTGGACGGTGAAGCCCTGGCGACCCTGGTGCTCAACAAGCTACGGGGCATGTTGAACGTCGTGGCCGTCAAGGCTCCTGGATTCGGGGACCGTCGAAAGGCGATGCTCCAGGATATCGCCATCTTGACCGGCGGCCAAGTCATCTCCGAAGAGCTGGGCCGGAAGCTGGATACCGCCCAGATCAGCGATCTGGGCCAGGCCCGGAAGATCATTTCGACCAAGGATGATACCACCATCATCGAGGGCAAGGGCGATGCCGAGGAGATCAAGGGCCGCATCGAGCAGCTGAAGACCCAGGCAGAAGCCACCACCTCCGATTACGACCGGGAGAAGCTCCAGGAACGAATGGCCAAGCTGGCCGGGGGCGTGGCCATCATCCGGGTGGGCGCAGCCACCGAGGTGGAGTTGAAGGAGAAGAAGCATCGCGTCGAGGATGCCCTCTCCGCCACCAGGGCTGCCGTTGAAGAGGGCACCGTGCCCGGCGGCGGCGTGGCTCTGATCAACGCCGTTCCAGCTTTGGATGATGTGAAGCTGGACGGCGACCAGGCTACGGGCGTGAACATCCTGCGCCGGGCCTTGGAGGAACCCCTTCGGATCATCGTGGACAACTCGGGCCAGGATGGAGCCGTGATCATCGAGAAGATCCGGGAGCTGCACAAGAGCGAGAAGAACACCAATATCGCCTACGATGTGCTGATGAACGACTACGGCGATATGTACGAGAAGGGGATCATCGACCCGGCCAAGGTGACGCGCTCCGCGGTGGAAAACGCTTCGAGCATCGCGGCCATGATCCTGACCACCGAGGCGCTCATCGCTGACATCCCCGAGGAGAGCCCAGCGCCGCCTCCTCCTATGCCTCAATACTAGACCTTGGGCCGCGACCCAAGGCAGCAAGGAGCCCCTTCATTTTGAGGGGGCTCCTTTTCACGTTATAGGCTCCGCATCGCCTCTCGAGCCGCCGATAGGACCTCCCCCTCGGGAATGTCTTTGACACAGGTGTGGTCCGCCAACTCCCACTCCTCGTAGTCCAGCCGGTTGCAGGGGACGCAGCATCTGGGGGACACCACCACTCGATGGCGATCTGGGTCGCCCCAAGGGCCGAAGGATCGGTGGTCCACCGGACCATAGAGGTGCACTGTAGGGCAGCCCATGGCGACCGCCAGGTGAAGCGGGCCGCTGTCCACCCCCATCACCAAGCGCGCCCCCACCATAAGGGCTCCCAGCTGCCCCAAGGTGGTTTCTCCCGCCAGAAACTGGGGAGAGGTCCGCATATGCTGGGCAACCGCCCGCAGAAGGCATTCTTCCCCTGGGCCGCCGGTGAGGAGGATCCGCGCGTTGAATTCCTCGGCCAGTCTGTCCGCAACCCTCCCCCACCCCTCAGGCCTCCACAGCTTGACCCGTGCCCCCGCTCCAGGGTGGATTATCACCGGCGGCGCGCCCATATCGGCCAGAAATCGATCGGACCATTGTCGATCCCTGTCTCTAGGGTAAAAAGCCAGCGGCCCGGGCTCAGAAGCGGCTCCCTCATCGAGCAGTGCAGCCACGAGGGACATGTTCTGGACGACCTCGTGTCGCCCCGGCAAGTAGGGCACGCACTGAGTGAGGAAAGGGCGGCTCTCAGCGAGATCGTACCCGATCCGGACGGGGATGCGCGCCCAGTAGGCCAGAAACGCCCCCCACCAGAAGTCGAAGCGGAGGTTCAGCGCCACATCGAAACGCCCTCTCAGCTTCTTCGCCTCCTTGATCAGAAGCAGATATGGTGCCCAGAGGCTTTTCTTGGGCTGTCGGGTGAATCCAGGGCAGGGGCAGGTGAGGATCTCGTCCACATCCGGGTTTCCATCCAACACGGGGCGACCCCAGGGGCCGACGAGGGCGGAGACGCGGGCCCCTGGCAAGGCGTCACGCAGGTAATGCAGGGCCGGAGTGGCGAACAGGAGATCTCCCAAGTGATCGGGGCGAATAGCGAGAATCCTAGGCGCCTCTCCCATGGGGAGGACCGAGTCGCCGTGGAGAGACCTGGTGGCCCAGGACGCCCCTCTCAAAAGGGTTCGGTGAACCTTAGTGCGCATAGACGGCATCGAAACGGGGGATGATGGTGCGCCAGTCGTAACGTTCCTCGACCAGCTTCCGTGCTCTTCTGCCCATGACCTTTCTGGTTGGCGGGTCGTTCAGCAGCGCCGCAGCTTTCAAGGCGAAATCCTCCGGAGTGTCGGCCAAGACAATGTCCCTACCCGGTGTGACGTCCAGCCCCTCACATCCCAGAGAGGTGGAAAGAACGGCCTTGCCCATGGCCATCGCCTCCAGGACTTTGAGACGAGTGCCCCCGCCGATGCGCAAAGGAACCACATACAGCGCCGCCTGGGAGATATAGGGGCGGATATCCGGCACCTGGCCCGTCAGCGTCACCTCGAGGTCCCGGCGCAAGGGTGATAGGCGCGGGTGGGGATTCTTCCCCGCCACGCACAGGTGTATTCCGGGAACCAGCTCCCGCAAGCGGGGAATCACCTCATCGTAGAGCCAGAGGACGGCGTCCACGTTGGGTCGGAAATCCATCTTGCCGGTAAATACGAGCCTGTTCGGGATCTCCACATCCTCGGGCTGGTAGTAGTCTATGTCCACCCCGTTGGGTATCACCGACACCGGCAGTTCAGGCACCAACCTCTCCAGCGCCAGACGATCAGCCTGGGAGCACACCACCACCCTGTCAGCATGACGGCACACCCGCCTTTCGTAGTTACCCAGCTTGCGCCATTGGATGAGGGAATACAAGGCGGCTGGCCAGCGCGACGGAAGCAGCGCATCGGTCTCGAAGGCGCGTTTCTGAAGCACGTATTCGGCGTTGTGATCGTCGAAGACGATCGTCGGCTTCCCTCGGGGTAGCGACAAGATGTGGGAAGCCATCTCGATCCCCTCCGCTTGGATCACGTCGAAGTCCTGCCCGGATAGCCGGGTTGCCAGTCCATCCTCCAGCTCGTCCGACCGGAGCCTCAGCGCCATATCGGGGAGAGGGGAGAGAAGGGTGGCCCGGAGTCGTTTCCCCATGGAGCGAGGAGCGATGGGAAAGGCAGCGGCGGTCCGGCAGAGCTCGATGAGCGGCCCGCAAGAAGCCAGCCGACCCGGCTCCTCGTCCAGCGATAGCAGATGGATCTCGTGAGTCTTCGCCAGTTGCCGGATCAGGTTGTAGTTTCGGATCGTCGTTCCCTGTTGGGGAGGGTATGGGATCTGGGGTGTCAGGAGCAGGATGCGCTTTCCGGCCGTCATCTCGCGATTTGAGACATCCGCTCCCCTCGCCCCCAACACGTCACCCCACCAATCCCCGATAGACTTGAAGGGTCTCCCGAGCGGCTCGCTCCCATGAGAACCGGCTAGAGCGCTCCAGCCCCCGGTGAATGAGGCTACGCCGAAGTTCCTCATCCTCCAGAACCTTCTCCATAGCTGCCGCGATTCCATCCTCATCGTCCGGATCCACCTGGAGGGCGGCGTCCCCCACCACCTCCGGCAGCGAACTCACGTTGGAGACGACCGCAGGTGTTCCACACGCCATGGCCTCCAGGGGAGGCAAGCCAAATCCCTCGTAGAACGAGGGGTATACCAGGGCGCGGGCGCCGTTATAGAGGAGGACCAGCTTTTCCGCCTCGACTCGCCCCAGGAAGCGCACGCGATCCGTCAAGCCGAGACACTCGGTCACCTCCATGTCCTCTTCGAAGAGCCAACCCTTCCTGCCGACCACCAGCAGGCTCTCCTCACGACCCCTGTTGACGAGCTGGCGGAAGGCCCGCAGGAGGTTGGGCAGGTTCTTCCTGGGCTCAATGGTGCTGACGAAGAGGAGGTAATCGTCCGTGATGTTGTAATACTTCTTGAGGCCAATGGAGACCTTCTTCCGATCCATGGGACGGCACAAGGGATTGGCGGCCTCATAGATGACGGTGATTCGCTCCTCGGGGACTCCCAGGAGCCGCATTATGTCATCGCGCGTGCTCTTGGAAACCGCGACGATGTGATCCGCGCGATGAACTGCCTGATCGATTTGGCCATAGTAGCGGGCGGCCTCAGGCGTCAGGAATTGGGGGTAGAGGAGGAAGGCCAGATCATGGATGGTGATAACCGAACCGACTTGTGAACGGAATGGAGGGATGAAGTCGGGACTATGCAGCACGTCCATGTCCAGCATAGCTAACTCCAGGGGAAGCGTCCATTGTTCCAAGCGGTGGTGACTAGGGGTCCAGAGATCCCGTCGCTGAAAATTCGGCTGGTTGACCAGGGATCTGCCATCGCGACGGCTTTGAAGGAGGAAGAAGTGATCGTCTCCGTCCACCCGAGCCAGCGCTTGCACCAACCGGACGATATATTGACCGATGCCTCCCTCGCTGTAGTGGACCATTCGGGCGTCAATGCCTATGCGCATCGGACCCTCGTGATGCGGGTGCCGCGACCGAGACACCCTCTCTTCGCAACATCGCGCTCTTCATCGCCAAGCCCCCCCCAAAGCCCCCCAGGCTGCCATCGCTCCGAAGCACCCTGTGGCACGGAACCACAGGCGGGACGGGATTTCTTGCCATGGCCATGCCCACCGCACGGGCGCCTCTGGGTTTGCCGGCCAATCGGGCGATCTCCCCGTAGCTGAGAGTGCTTCCCCATGGAATGCCGCGCACGATGCCCCATACTCGCCGAAAGAAGGGGGGACGACCGTCCAGGTCGAGGGGTTCGTGGAAGGTCACTTCTTCGCCCCCATAGAACCGCCGCAGTTCCCGGCGGAGGCACGCCAGGATGGGAGAGCTTTCCATCCCGGGAAATCCTCCGGACCAGCCGCTCAGGAGTCGGGCCCTGGCGGCCTCCTTGCTGGGCTCGGGCAGGGATATTCGCACCAGCCCGCCGGGCGAGGCGACGGCCCCGACCCAACCCAACTCAGTATAAAACAGGATCATGGCGTACATGATTCCTCCGGTGAATCCTCCGTGCTCAACCTGATTATAGTCATCAGGCAGAGGATCGTCCAGCGCTCCGGCTGGGGCACATTTGGCTCTGCGCTTTCAAGTGTAGTTTAGAAGAAGTTGAGCACACCCGTCGGGCCCTGTATTTGGAGGACAAAGACAACCGCATCAAAAACATAGGCAAGTATCCCCTGTGAGTAGGCATTGTGCTATGTAGGTATTATGCTATAATGGAG
>SDBT01013864.1_pt1 | contig 12890 bp, 32 predicted proteins | sample 2277101 | NCBI WGS metagenome assembly SDBT01 (sample SAMN10404973, study PRJNA504765) | marine sediment metagenome | isolation source: marine sediment core GS10_PC15, 103 cmbsf | place: Arctic Ocean: Southern Knipovich Ridge | collected 2010 | reverse complement strand
GTGAACCGTTGCAAGCATCCTCTCGGTGGATTCGCGCTCGTGTGAAATCACGACTGCTCTGGTGTTCTGCCGTGTCAGGCACGCAACTGCGAATCTAGCGAGAACATACGTTGTGATGCCTTCCTGGCGAGCCTTCGCCACGATGTTGCGCAATTTTATGCCATCGTCCAGACTTGTCTGGGTTACATTCAGCTTAAACGGTATATCCTGCCTCGTCTGCTTGTCCTGAACGAGGAACATACTCTGTATAATGATGGCTTCAGGTGTCACTTGGAGTCTCCGAACGGTAGAGCTCTTGCGCCGCAATCTTCGCAGCACGGACAGTTCCATGCCGTTTACTAACCATGTCAGCCTGCCGTGCGAGGCACAGTTTACAACCACGCGCGGCGTGTGTTTTACAGATTCGCATTATCACGGCCTCAAAAGAGCGACCTGCCCATCATCATACAGGGCAGGTCAGAGTTGTTGAACTCTTACACTCCAACATCACACGCAGTTTCGATGTATACAACACCAAGGTTGAACAACGGTGTACCAGTGGTGTCACCGAAAACCTCAAACGCGATTCCACCTTGAGGCGGAACGACGAACATTCCATCCAACTCTACGGAACCCGCTGTCGCTCCATGTGTAGCCACAGCACCAAGGGTAGGCGATCCAGCAAAGGTGGTCCACGCTGCCTGAGCACCAACCATCGTTTTGCCGGTGCCTAGATAGGCTGAGCCGATACCGAGGCTGCCATTTGCGTTGCTGGTGAGCACGCCGGTAGCATCCGCATAGAAGGGGGTCTGATCTCCCTTCGGCACTTGGACACCAAGCGCACACAAACCTACAGTTGAAGTACCACTATCCAGAAGATACGACACTTGAATTGGAATAAGACAGATGCCGCTACCCGCAGAGTTACCGTTCCACAGAAACCACGACGCTGCTGTGGCCTTCAACGGTGTGGTCGCAATCGGTCCCTTGGACGTACCAGCATCGTCGAAGGATTTGATGAATACCTTCCCCTGCCGGGCAGCCTCGAAGTAATCCGGCATCCCGTACGCAATCAGCAGATTCCTCTGATCGTTTGCGTTTGGTTTGACCATCACATCACGTGCTACCTGCCCCCAGGCTTGACGTGCCAGCACAGCGGGGCTCATTGTTACTAGACTCATGAGGTATACTCCTTTGTTACTTGTTGATAAGTGATTGAGTCGCTGTGATTATGCGTTGTCGGCGGCGGTTTCAATATACGTGACACCGATGTTGTACAACGCCGTGGTGCCAGTGCCACCGAAGACTTCAATCGCCATACCACCACGGGGCGGAATAGCTATCAGGCCGTTGACATTGGCCGAACCCGAAGCACCACCGTGGACAGCGCCGGCAGCATCGCTGTGCGCGCTAAACGTTATCCAGGACGATTGGGCACCGACTTTCGTAACTCCTTGGTCTAGGTAGGCAGAGCCAATATCGTTACTGCCATTTGTACAACTGGTCAACACACCTGTCGCATCTGCCTCAACTAGAGTTTGATCCCCCTTCAGCAATGAGATGGCGATTGCGTTGCCGACAGCGGCAGTGCCACTATCCAAGAGGTATGATATGTGGAGTGGGATAAGATAAATGCCGCTGGACGCTGAATTGCCATTCCACAGAAGCCACGTTGCAGCCGTTGCGTTCAATGGAGTCGCCGCCAACGGCGCTTTCGATGTACCAGCGTCGTCAAACGACTTCGTGAAAATCTTTCCGTTCCTGGCAGCCTCATAGTACTTCGGCATACCCTGTGCGACGAGCAGATTTCTCTGATCGTTTGCATTCAGCTTGGTCATTGCATTTAGTGCGACTTGTCCCCAAGTCTGACGTGACATTATGTGGGGATCAACTGTGGTGAGATCACTCATTAGATACTCCGATTCGGGTTACTTATTAACAAGTGGCCGACAGCGGCCTGATTCAGGTTTCAGCCTTGCCAACCTGAACGACTGTGGGGCCGACGGTGTTAATCGTAAGCCCTGAGAATTGCTTCATCACGCGTTGCATGACGTCCTCTGCGGTGATTGTACCACGTTCACTGTCACCATAGAGATTTCTCGCGCGGAAGATCTTATCCGCTGCGACAAGTTTTTCTCTGCTGCTGCCGGAATCGAGGACATCTCTGATTGCGTTAACTGCTTTTGGCAGAAGTGTGTCGAGATCGCTAAGACTATGCTCTACACCAGCCCCAAGCAATGCCGCAATGGCTGGATCATTGACGAGATTTGTAACTGTCTGCGGTGACACACCATATGTCGTGGCAATCATGGCACGGCTCATACCGCTCATGTAGTCACGCAGCATAAGCGTGTGCCGTGGGCGAATAACTTTCAGCCCCTTTGGTGGCACATAACTGACAATGCCTGGTACAGATGGTGTGTTAAGTGGCATTTTTGTCTTTTCTCTCTGGTACGCTGGACTCTACAGGAATTGAGTCAATTGCGTCGGCGAACGCAGCTTGCAAGGAGCGCACCTGTTCGTTGCTCTGTCCCTGCCACAGAGCCTCGACAACGGTGTGGGCAGCACCGCTGCCTTTGTCGCTATTGTCAGGCATGGTTAGTCTACATCCGCACGATAGCGACCGTACAACGTGCCCAGCCAGCTCAGCACCATGAGAACTAGCAAACCGATTGAGGTAGGATCACCGGCAAGGACTTGCGGCAGCACAGCGGCGAGACCGGCACCAGCGCCGGCATGCGTGCCAATTTTCGTTTTGCTTACCCGGCTGCCAACGATGTTCCCCGCAGCGTTCCGTGCGACGGTTGTTATCAAACTGCCCAAGATTGCGTGCAACATGATCTACCTCAGCAGAGTTACAATGGAGTTCACCAGATTAGGCGCAATCACTGCCGCGAGAATGAGTTCAACTATGTTCCTATCAAGGAAGTCCCAGAAACCCTTCACCACACCATCGCGGAACTTTCTGATGCGACGATATACCACTAACGCAACCACACCGAAGATGGTCATACTCAACGAGATCACCGGCTCGCTGGTTAGAAGCGTTGCACCCGAGACAGCAGCGAGAACTGTTACCGTCTGCGCAACGATACCAATTGAACCGTTGAAGTACGTGAGTACATGATCCATCTGTGCTCCTCCATGGTTGGCTCCATTTAACAAAACCTCCCTGCCCCATGCTCACCCCCACAATACAACTCCACAACATATAGAGCAAGCAAAAAACAAAATCGAGCCAATTTTTCCCTAACCCTCTGTGCGCTTCCGCGCAGCGTCTTCTATAAGGGAAAAAAGTGGTTTGTGCAGAGGGAGTGGTTCTAAGAAACAATAATGAAAGCCAAATGGGGGCTACGGCTTTGTATGCACGCAGGGGAATGTTTTACTGTGTGGGAGCGGGGATAGGCAGGGAGGATGGAACATAATGCAGACGGACATGGTTGATGGAAGACTAATGATATAGTAAGGGGGATGAAAGAAAGCCCACACGTTGGACTTAATCGTGTAGGCTTAGGTCACGCAATGTTATCCAAGCGGAGGACCATTGCGGATTAGCTCATGTAACCCGTCAATGTGGAACGTGCCGTACTTCCGTACGTCGTCATCCCGTGGAACGTACTGCTCCAATGCGGCCACGATTGCGATGGCTTGGCCCGCCGTAATGTCCCCATCCCGATACCATTTCGCGGTTAGGTGTTGGGCTAGGTTTATCATGTTATGCCCCCCGGTATGCCGTATGATTCACCAACATCGGAGGACTGTCTCGCATTTCCTGCAGCATTGTGCGAATGACCCCACCACGGTGGGCAGACGTGACTTGATGATCGTGCATCTTGTGGGCCAGACATTGACGGCGATCAACCATGTCCATGTTGCATGTTACGCAATACAATGGATCGGCTTGTGTTATGCGGGTTTTCATGGTTTGTCCCCTTGTGGATGGTTCGGAAAGAGACGGGACCACATCGGCCCCGCCCATGTGTTGTCTTGCGACGTGTTACTTTTTGCCTTTGATGTTCAGACCACGATCCGTGAGCATCTCGATCAGTTGATCATCGGACAACTTATCGGTTGTCCGTTTGGCTTTGTCCACGTCGGAAAGACGCGTTGGGGTGCCGATGGGCGGAACCCACGACTTCATTTCCTTCCTCATTGCCGCGTAAGCCGCTTCTGATACATCGCCAGTCTGTTCCAGACTTGACGCCGCAACCGTCTTTTTCCCGTCCGTCTTTGTCTTGCCGTGTTCAATGAAATACTTTGTGACAATGCTTTCCGCTTTCGCGCGGCTGGCGATCACAATTGCGTTGAAAGCCTGATTGTCGATGCATTCTTGCGTCCATCGCTCGACCATTTCATCATGGCTTTCCGGCCATTCGGAAACGTCAAATGTGAATTGACCGGCAATTGTGCTATCTTTTTTGATGGTTTGCGTTTTCATATTGATTTATCTCCATGTGATGTTTTCCCATCCCTTATTATTAGTCTACTCCCATGGTTGCGCGTGTCAATGTTTATTTTGCCTTTCCACATGTTTATTTTTGTCGCCATGTATTGTCATTTTGTATAACGGCCATACGCGAAAAGCCATGTCGCCATATGTATTGCCAAAAATATCATGCCCACGACCCACGTATGGCCATGCAATGACCATTTTTTGCAATGTATGACGCCGCATTGTCAACGTCAAATCATTACATGGCGTCAAACCATGATATTTCCATCCGTTGCAATAAATGAAAACATAACACAGCGGCAAATATAATTGGCTCGATTTATACATTTGACGCGGTTTTGTGTTATGATTGGATATGTTTTGTAATCCATGTCATTGCTGTTATCGCTGAGCGACACCCCACATGTGTAAAATGGCGTGGCTTGTATGTGTGTAAAAAAAAATATAGTTACATTACAGACCTTTTCTCGGGGGAGGGGGGGACGCCAATCCACAGCTTACATTGATAACATGGATTACATATGTATATCGATAAAGGGAGACACAACAATGAATGAACTGTCAGAAGAGGATAGAGCGAAGGTGTGGAGTCCGGAGGCATTTGAGAAAGAGAGGGAGAAGAAGGAGGTGGGGGAGACTGTGCAGCAACGAGTACCGTTGGAGAGGATGTCGAGGAAGTTAGACGGAGAGGAGATGAAGGAGGTGCGAGTTCCTCCACCTTTGGAGCGAATGGCAGGGAAGCTGGAACAAGGGATGAAGGAGAGCTATGAGTCACCACTCCAGAGAATGTCGAGGGAGTTGAAAGATGGGAGGAAGAGAAAGAGGCCTAGCCGGCCTGGTGGTGAGGATGAGACGATGCGAGCTTTGCTAGAGCGGCGGACGGTAGGGGACTTGAGCCTGCCAAGTTGGTATGTTGAGAGGTTCAAACAAAGGAGCTAGCGATGTGGACAGATAAACTTGTGCCACCAGTCGTCGTGCGAGGTGAAGTACGGTTCGATTTGTTGTCAACCGCACAGAACAGGGAGGACGCACAGATGTGGAAGAACACTAAGAGACAACGGGAAGCGGCGAAGTTTACACACCTGAGGAGAGTGCTGAGAGGTGCGAGCGTGCAGATCAAACAGCAACGGAATGCGGGATGGGCGGGTCTTCACACGGACACGACTGAGCATGAGCTTCAGGCAGCACTACGAGCATTTGACACGCGCATTGTACGTGCATACGAAATTGCGTATGACGTAGAGTTAAAAGATTGGCCTTTTCCAGATTGATCAAGTTCCGTCGGATTTCGACAAATGTTGCTGGCGCGGACAACTCCAGCGAGTTCATGCGAGCCAGCTGAGAGGATGTAGAGCAAGGAGACACCATCGATGATGAGAGAAGAGTACGCATGGGCAACGTTTGCGAGGGCGTTGACGCAACTGCGCAGCAAAGCGACGTACAAGGACACTGATGAACATGCGGTGCTCAATGTGCTGCTGACTTTTGTCAAAGACCTTGGCACACACCACACGCTTGAGGTGATCGTCGAGGAACTGTATGGAGATGCAGTTGTTAATAACGAGTGCCAATATTGCACAGCGCCAGCTACGCAGCACCACTGCGTCGATTGTGGCACAACCGAGATTGGTTAGCTGATGCCCACACATAAACGAGACGCGCGTAGACGACGCTACATGGCGAAGCTAATCCGAACCGGCGGAGTCGGCACGCTTTACCGGCCTCGTCAGCCTCTACCCGACGGAGCACCGTCTGGCCTCACCATCATCCCAGTCGAGGGTGATCCCAAGGCAGAGTTGCCGGTGTTTGAGTTAGACCGCGCGCTCGACAGGGCTTTGCTGCAACTACGTAAACGATCAGGTCGACGCGGGAGACCGCGAGGGAGGACCATTTGATGCATCTTTCATTCCTGCGCAAGCAAAATACACAACGATCTGAATTACATTTCTTCGCACTTGAGCACTGGTCTCCGATGGAGTGGGGCTGTGCTTTGGCTGGTGAGGTTGGAGAACTGTGTAACAAGCTCAAACGACTGGACGAACCGGGCGGAAAATCGACAACTACAATAACCGAGGTGGGTGACGAAATTGCAGACGTGCTTATTTACCTGGATCTATTGGCAGCACGTTTGAGGATCAATCTAGATGCTGTCACTGTTCACAAGTTCAACGCTGTATCCGATCGGATAGGCAGCACAATTAAGTTGAATCTGTAGGGAGAGGACGATATGATACCGGAACATTGGAAAATGGTGTACATCGCTGGTGCTGTCGCGCGGCGTGAAGAGTTCCGTGCGCTTCGCACAGAGTTGCAGACAGCGGGCATAACTATCACAAGCCGCTGGTTGGACAGGACCGAATTATACAGCGACGACTACGACGCTGCACGGATAGCGATAGAGGACTTTACAGACATCAAAAAGTCCTCCGCTTTCATCGCCGTGCTCGATCAACCATCAACTCGCGGGGGTACGATGGTAGAGCTAGGCTATGCCCTCGCCATGGACAACAACATTTTAACGGGCGTGGTGGGACCTTGTAAGGCCAACTATAATCCATTCATCGACCTTGTTGATATAAGATGGCCCACCATTGACGTGTTCAAAGTCTTCCTCAGACAATTCCAACCCGAGGCAAAGTAATGCAACTTTTCATCTGTGAACCAAACATGGGCATTGGCAGCAAGAAAGAAATGGCGCCGCCCATGCTAAATGCTCAAGTCATCTCGGCCGGGGTTATAAGAGAAACCGCCGCTCCGGGCATGGAAGCTCTCGGTACGATGTACAGCCTGCGAGTCAAACTCCACACCAGCCCCGAGACGGAGGTTGTCGTCCTGATGGCGCAGGGTGAGCTGGAGAGCTTGCAACAGCAACTCAAAGAAGTCCTGCCGGCGTTGCATGTCGTTCAGACCATGCCGAAGATGGCGAGTTAAATAAAACTGCTCCGAGTATGATAGGCTTAACAGGATCATATGTTAGGATTTAGGATTTATATAAATATTATACAACAAAAAAGGCTTGACACCTGGTTTTCATTCTGTCACAATGTAACATGGGCCAAAGAAATACATTCCGGCCCGTCCACTCTATTCCGCGCGAGGATACCATGAGAAACCCGATTGCGTATATAGTCTCAAGCTATAGAGTCTGGCAAGCCATGAGAAAAATTAATCAGCTTCCAGCTGTGCAACGCCGGCTTATACGGGAATTTGTTAAAAAGCGTGTCCTGCTAGACAGGCAAATCACAAAGCGTGAGCAACAATAGCGTTATCCATCCTTTCCACAAAGAGACGTTATGGCAAATCCAAATGTTTGTATTCTCAGTGCAGAGACCAGAGACGTACTCGCGCAGTTGGCATACGTCAATTGGTCAAATGAGCACGATTCAATGAAGCGTGTTAAAGCAGAGATCGACGACGGCAGTCCTGACTGGCCTCTAATGCACACTGAAAGATTTCAGAACCATACAGAAGCCTTGAGTAAAGCTAGGCGTGTACTTCATCAGATTCAGCAGTACAGTCCACTAATACAGGCAGGGCTCTGATGAACATCACACCCTCCAACAAATCCTATTATCTATCCAAACGCCTCGCGTCTGGCGGGTATGACATCTACGTCCGCCGTCGTGGCAAGATGCGTTGTATAGGCTATGTGCTTCGCACACCAGCCGGAAAGATGCCGTTTGAGAAGATCGAACGGTGTGTTGATAGTTATCAATCATAAGGGGACAATTATGATGCTGTCTCAGGCTGAGAAATTAATAATCGTGCAATATTTGAGGCACGAAGCAGACTCAAACGATCAGTTGATCGAACAAATGGAAAAGCTGCCAGGGGCATCAGAACTTGTGCGTAGATACAAGATTGAGTCCTCTGCTGCCCGCATTGTATTGGCAAAGCTACTGTCGGGGGAGGAAGTAACTATATGAAAACCGAAACTCTCCTGGACATTCTCGCATCGCTACAAGGCGACGCTCTAGAACAAGCCTATGTCGTCCTTCGCAACAAAGTGATCCGCCAGCGAGAAGCGCAGCGACAACCGAAACCCTCGCATTTTCTGATCCTGGTGGCAAATCGTCGTCGTGGCTCTCGTTTCACATCTGTCCACGGTCTTATCACGCCAAACTGGGTCAAAGTAGCATGCTACTTCGGTCGACCCGGGGACAAAGTACTGAAACGTTGTCTCCTCACATCACGCCCTGAACCAGATGCGCTACGTGGTATCGTCGCAGACATCTTTACTCGTCTCAATCCAGACTGGAAAGGTGTACCCCAGTGGATTGACCATGAGGACGGCGGTGAGTTCACTATGAAGGCGGTTTAACATGACCACAAAAACTCCCAAGTGGTCAAAGAAAACCTACGAACTCGTCGCCAAGGTTCTCAAACAAGAAAAACCAAGCACAATGCTTATGATAGCCAGTCGTTTCGCCGTGGAGTTCGAAGCAGACAATCCCAAGTTTTGCAGAGAACGCTTCTTTATCGCATGTGGACGAGATGACTAAACCCACAACCACGCAGATCCGCGAGGAAATGGAACGCTGCCTAATCGCGCTCGACAAGTTCGGAACCAACCAGGACGAACTCCGCGTTATTCGCACCAGCTCGGAGCTTGAACTATCTACGATGCTCGCGATGTCAATATGTTCCTGCGACGCAAACTGCTCACACGAGCAGATAGCTCAGCTCGTTGCACTCATTATAAAACTCATCTCGGAGCGTGCAGAGAACTCTTCCACAGGCAAACATGTCGAAGCCTATCTTAATGGTTGTGCTATAAAGCACATCACGCTCCACACGTATCAGTCCTTGCGGATAGAGCTGAGCGAACTCGAAGAGCAGGCAAAGCCATCAACTATTGTCGAATTTCGACGGAAGAGTTAGCAGTGAAAAAACGTGACCCATGGTTGAAGTGGACTTCAGCACACAACTACCCGTTGTCGCTGAGTGGCAGGGCGTGTCCCCGCCCTCGTCACACCGTGGGTCATTTCTTTTTATGTATGCGGACAAAATGAACTTCTACGCACGATTACAGAAACAGCGATTTCCCTTCCATGTTTGGTTCCAACGGACTCCTAAACACAGATGGACATGGTGTATAGTATGCTTACCGATACATCATGGTATTCAGATCACAACTGCGCCGCCACTTTTCTCTGAACGCTTCAAATATGAAAAACCGCAAGTAAAGATTGGGTACTTTCGTGTATTCTTTTTCTAAGGGGCGGTGTTATGAAAGATCCACGCTTTTCCTATCCTGAGTATGGAAAACTAATCGATTCTGCCGAACCAGACTGTGGCAACCGGGGACAACCGGCAGAGGCAGGATTTCTTACGTACGAGTTGCAGATTCTATGGGCGCTCTATCAGAACGATGACGACATACCAAGCGTTGGCGATTGGATTGACTGGACACGGGATGATATTACAGTCCAGGGCACCGTTGCAACGATCAACGAGGATGGAGACATGACACTTAGCGACGGCAGTATCACTTTCCTCGGCCCGGTGCCGTTGCAGAGTATGAATGGATGTATGTGATCGAAATGATTCGGAATTTAGCTCAGTCTGGCAGAGCACTCGCTTTGGGAGCGAGCGGTCGCTGGTTCAATTCCAGCAATTCCGATTGGCTGTGGATGAAAAGCGTCGGAAACAGACAACTGCTCTGTGCGTTCTCTGATCGTACACCAGAAAACCGGGAACAGCGTGGCTCTCGTCCATGGCCTTCATAAACGAGCGCTGGGCCACAAGTAAACGGGTGGCACTGGAGTTCGATTTCCAGGGAACATTTACGACTGGTATTGATAAATGGCAGCGGCGAGTATTGCGGGCGGGATAAACGCCAGGCTAGATACCGCGCTTGGCCCGCTGCTATCCACATGAGGATGAGAGATGGAAAGATACCTATGTAAACTCTGTAAAGGACAATCTCGATCCAAAGTCTCAGGCGAAACCGGCGAAGCCACAACTGAGGGAGGATACTGCGTGTGGTGTTCTGGTCGGTTAGCGATAGCCAGAACCGAGGCAAAAGAGGAAGGTCGTCGATTTAATGCGGGCGCAGTCAGTCTACTCTTTTTTGTTTTTGTTATATGGCTGATATTTTATCTTCTAGGATTCGTCCGGTAAAGGTGAGGAAATGAAGACATGAGAGCAAACCCCACGAGAGAAATCGTGATGGACAAGATATCGCGCATATTGATTGGCCTGATCATGATTTGGATGTTGCTTCATACACACCTAACCCATGGCCGACAAATACCAGTAGATCGAATACTCTTACGAGATGTGATCTGTGAGTTTGAAACACGGCATCTTGCCAACACCCCCAAGCTCCGCGCGAGAGCTGTGTCGCATAAACAAGCTCTTGGATGGTGCCAAATACTGCCAACTACCGCAAGTATCCACAACTGTGAATGGGACATGCTGGCGATACCTGCGTATAGTAAATGGTGCGCGTTGCGGATACTAAACGCGTGCCCAGGACAATCACCATACGACTTGGCAATTTGCTACAACCCATCCAGACGGTACGGAAAGAATATCTCTGTATTGTATGCAATCGCAGATCGAGATAGACAATGGCCGAAGACAATTGCAATGGAGGAATGATGACTATACCAATCACGCGGGAAGAGTTGAAAAGCGAAAAAGAATATCATCATCCTAACTTCTACGAAGAAACACTTGCATCCCGTGATGCCCTAATCGCCGAGTGGGAGCCGATAGTGCGCGAGTTTGCTCAAGGCTCTTGTGACTGTATGAGCGGTGACGAGTGTACCAACCTCTATGCCCGCAAATCCCTGGAGAGATTCGATGCAAAAACCAAGTGAAGGCGCCGTGAGGGCGGAAAAGCTCGCCCAACTATTTCACGAAACTTATGAGCGGCTGGCTCCTGAATATGGATACAAAACCAGAGAAGCCTCGGCCGTATCTTGGGGGCATGTTCCTGAACAAAACAAAAAGCTGATGATCGCTGTCTGCCGTACCCTCATCGACCGCGAGACACACGACCAAAGCCCAACGCCCCAAGACGTTAACGATACATGGCAAATGACTACTGATGGGCTCCTAACGTGGGAAGAGTTGGATGAGAAACTAAAAGCTTGGGGCTTGCGTAGAGTATACTTCACATGGATGGTACCCAATGTGAGGAATCATGACTCCCAAGATTGATGTTCCTGCGGCGATGGAATGGTCGAGGGAAGCCGCTCTCGCCGAAACCGAATCGGCTCACTCTTGAGCCCTTCGCCACCGGACGTTTCCGGTAGTTGTATCTCGCGCGGAGCTTTGCCTATGGGCTGATGGACTTACGACTCAGGACGGGGTGACGAGGGTTATACGAGTCTAGCTCTCGTCACTTTCCTCATAAGGAGAACAAGATGGAACGGGTTGAATTGACGAAGAACTTCTACCTTGATGAGTTTACACGGTCTGAAATCGCCACGCGGATGGGGAGGACAATCGAGATTAAAGCACCAGCGTATTATAATCTTACCGATCTTTGTGTGGAGATTCTCCAGCCCCTTCGTGACGACCTCCGCCGGGCTATCCACATCACCAGCGGCTACCGTCCGATATGGTTGAACAAACTCGTTGGTGGTAGTGGAAGCTCTCAACATTGTCGTGGCGCCGCGGCAGATTTTACAGTAACAGGTCGTTCACCGCTCTATGTATGTGAATCTATCATGGCCCTCAAGCTTCCTATTGGCCAAGTCATACATGAGTTTGGTCAGTGGACGCATGTATCATTGAGGGGTGACAAGGAAATACCATCCACGCGTCGAGTTCTCACCGCAAGCAAGAACGATGTGGGTCGAACCATCTACACCAAAGGTCTGCGGGAGATAACAGCGTGAGCGAGCTGGAGTGTCCACACTGTGGGAAGATGATTGCAATAGAGTTCCGTCTTGGCAACGCCGAAAGGGAGGGTCATTTTGTGGGGAAGGCTGGTGCCACTCCCAAGAGTGTGGACACTAAAGTTGCCCTAACAGCAAACGATAACTCCCCCGTGATCCATTTTGGCAAGCACAAAGGTTTGTCTGCACGACAAGTGTTAAAACAACATCCCGACTATGTAACCTGGCTGCTGAAGCAACCTGACTTCGCGGAACGGAACGAAAACCTTGCTCGCTGGTGGGACGAAGCCCGTGTGCATCGAACGTTTAAAGATCCAAATCTTGACACTTACCAGTACGAACCAATGGACGATGAGATTCCATTTTAGACAAAGGAAAAAGCCGTGCCTGGAGCAAAAGCAAAGTCAGAAGTCCTTTCCATCCGTATGCCTATCAGCACGATTATAGGCTGTTATGATATACACAACTTGATGGATGAGCCGACTATAAACAAAGCTATGTCCACAATCGTATCAGATGCACTCACAACTTTAATCGACGTAATGCGAGGCGAAGGGAAGCTTCCTCAATACACCGACCGGGAGGCGTTGTTGGAACGTTTAAAC
>SDBT01013863.1_pt1 | contig 12890 bp, 20 predicted proteins | sample 2277101 | NCBI WGS metagenome assembly SDBT01 (sample SAMN10404973, study PRJNA504765) | marine sediment metagenome | isolation source: marine sediment core GS10_PC15, 103 cmbsf | place: Arctic Ocean: Southern Knipovich Ridge | collected 2010 | reverse complement strand
TGTATGGTCCCCGGTTTTTGGTGGGCGGAACCGGGTGAAACCGCGCCTCGCACTTGAAAGAGCCCAGCGGCCCTGCGCGCCCAAGTTGAGCGACACAGGGTGCCGGGTAGCTAGCTCAGGATCTGCTTGCCGCGATGCTCTCGCTGATTGGCTCCGTGGCGTGGCTGTGTTCCAGTTGCGCGCGCTGCGCGTCGGTGAGTTCGTCCGGCGCCGTGTAGAGATTCACCACGATGTCGTGGAAGCTGACCAGCCTGACCTGCTGACCCTCGATCATCATGTCCACACCGGACATGGGGGCGAACAGCACACTGTCACCCACCAGCAATGGCACGTCCTGCCACCCGCCGCCGGGCGTTGGCTCACCGGCTCCCACCGCCAGCACTGTGCCCTTATTGGCCGATTCGCGTGCATCCTCGGGCAGAATTACGCCCCCAGGGGTATGGTCGGAGGACTTTTCTACCCGAAGGAGCACTCGGGCGCCAAGGGGTTTCGACATGATTGGCTTCGACATCAGATTCTCCGGTTCAAGATTCGAGCGAGGGCGCTCATTGGAAATAGCTTGTTGCGTGTAACTTCACGGTTCTTGTGGTTCGAGTAGACCTTTCGGCCCTGCACGAGCGGCCTGGCTCCTAGCTGGGCGGCTGAGGCCCAGCCCCAGACATCGCAGTAGACCATGCTGTTGATGCAGCACAGGACGTAGATGTCGGCCTTGATCGAGACTGGCTTGCCCTTCTTGGTTGCTGGCACCAGAAGATTGGGGGCGTTGAGGCTGTGGCAGCCCTTCACGTCGATTTTCCTGTCACTGAGTACGAAATCAATGCCATCATCGCCACCTTCGAGGAACCTGTAGTCAGGACAGGCGTCTTCTGCTGACTCCAGTTCGTTGACCCAGCAGGCGAAGCAGACTTCCGTGAGCTTGCCGACGTACTGGGTCCATTCGTCATCGGTGTGCTTTCTACCGTCATGCAGCGGTGCCCACGGCGGTACTTTCGTCCATGTATCGCCCTTCTTGCCCTTGGGGCGCCGCGCGGCCTGTTTCACCGCCCAATCGGCTACCAGGACCAAATCGTCGTCTGGGATGCCGATTTGGATCACTTGATCTTGTCCAGCCCGTAGAGCGCCCACATGGTGATGATTGCGCCGACCATCATCCAGATGACGGCGCTGGCGCAGCCGTGAACCAGTTCTTGCCCCATGTCTTCTTCGGGCGATGGCCCGCTCAGCTTTCGTTCAGTCATCTTGGCGTGTGCTCCGCTACCGTTTCCATGAAGTCCCAGACTCCCCACATGATGATGAGCCCCACGATGACGCCCACGACGCCGTAGAAGATCGGCCCCCACGCGATGCCGTCTGACTTCACTGGCTTGTCCACGTACCGCTGGAGAGCGATGCGGGCTTCTGTGTCGTGGGTGTGGTGGACTTCTTCGTGCTCATCGGTGAGGAAGCTGTGCTCTTTGATGATCTCAAGCTCCACCTGCAACTCGTAGAAGTGCTGATAGACCAGCTTGATGTCGCTCCGCATCTCCTGAGCCAGCCCGCCCCACTTGTCTTGGCGGGCCTTCATCTCTTCGGCAGCGTTGATTCTCTTGGTGAGCGAACCTGAAAACGTCTTCTGCACCCGCTCGATCTCAGTGAGCCGGGCCTCGACTTCGCCATTCAGCTTGCCGCGCAACTCATCAATGTCGCGGGCCAGGTTCTGGATCGTCTCAGCGGTTTTGCCGTCGATCATGGCAGTACCCCGGTGGCATAAATTGCGGCGGTGGTAGCGAGCGTGAGTAGCACGCCACCGATAAAGGGCCAGAGCGGGCTGTTGTCGGGCTTATCGCTCACAGCAGGACCACGAGCCCACTTCTCGCCGTTGGCGTTGGGCGGCAGTCTCGGGACGCCAGTTTCGTCTTCCACGACTTTCAGCCTGCTGAGAATGTCATTGACGGCAAGTTCCTGCGCTTCGGAGCAATCATGGACTTCGCGGAATGCGGCATCGTGCAGCGCCAGCGCCTCAGTTCTCTCCCGAAACAGCTTGCGGTGCTCGTTGATGTGCTCGGCCAGCGCGTCCACCTTCTTGTTCAGTTGCACGTCCCGCATGGCGTGCATGCCGGGGTGCTCTCCGATTTTGTTCGCCATGTCGTCGATGCGCTTGCCGCGAGCTTGGTCTATCTCCCGTTGCTCACTGTAAGTCTGCTCAGCGAGGGTATTCGCCCTAACCAGCTTTCTGTCTAGTTCCGTGACTCTATCATTCAGGGCAGTGACACCATCTGGATGGGCGACGATTCGTTCCAACTTGTCGATCTTCTCCAGGTGATCCTGAATCAATTCCAGGCAGGTGTCTTTGTCTGTCGTCAGGTTGCGGAGCCGGGTCTGGTTTTCATCCAGAAGCCCCTGATTGTCCACGGCGTCGATGCGCTCGGCTTCGTCCTTGATGAGCCCGAACGCTTCGTCGAGACGGGTGGTGATCTCCTGTAGCGTCCCCGCCTGCGTGTCGATCCGTTCTTCCAGATTCGGATGATTGTGATTCGGGAAGGGGATCATCGGATCGGTGCGCTTGTATAGCTCCCCAAGCTGCTCAACGTAGTTCTTGTTTCGGTTTTCGGCTCTCTCCTCCAACTCCTTGTAGCGCTCAGCCCCAAGCTGGCTGCGGTTAGCGCACGTTGTTTCAATCTTGCGCGTATGGTCACTGCGACCAGCTTCCCGCGCACAGACGGCGTCATTGAGTTGGTATAGCTCGATGATCTTCTCGTTTTGCCTGTCGGCCTTCGCCATCGACACAGCGAGCTTAGTGCTCAGAAGCTCAACCCTCTGTCCCATCGACTCGCTCGGGGAGGACGACCCGCCTTCGGACTCTGCGATCATCTCTTTCGCTAACTGTAGAAATTTGTCTGACTGGTTCACGATGAATCTTCTCCATTCTTGCGTCAACTTGCTCGGATACTCCGCTACTTCGCTGGGCACTGCCGTGCGCCACGTGCTGACTGTCGATGATGCCCTTGAACGCCATGCAGAAGGCGTTTACCAATGCTTCGCTTCCTTCCACCTTCACGCCACCGTTGACGCCTCGGTAAGCGTCTAAGCCGAGACTATCACACATGCGCGGGATGTCCGGGTACTGATCCCACACGTTGTAGGAGACTGTGACGTGAGACTTGTCAGCCATTCGGCGTCTCCCAGTCAACTTCACCACGGCGGCACTTATCGCAAAGCCCCCAGCGGCTACCAGCGACATCACCACGTCGAAAATCACGCCTTTCATCAAGGCTTCCATAAGCCATGTTGCTGTATATCTGGGCGCACATCGCGCAGGCTCGCTCACCGTACTTCATTTCGATGGTAGGCATTACTTCCGTGCTCCCCTATCAACCACGCACCAGAACAATATCCAGGCGCCGAGTGCGATGAATATGACGCCAGCGATTTGCGGATTAGTCATGGTTTTCCGTCGCGCATGGTTCGCATAGGTGTTCAGTTGCAGCACTCGCACCGCCGTAGATCCCACAGATGTCACAGTTCGCCGCAGCGCTCTTGATGATGAAGCTCTCCAGCGCGCCACCGATTACCGGGAACGTCAGCATGATCTTCATCGCGTTGTGGCTGTCGTAGTCCACAGGCGGGTAGTAATCACTCTGCCACCGTGGGAGTATCCACTGGCTCGCTGTCTTCTCTAGCGATCCGGCGGCGTCGAATTGCTTCGTGCGGTTGTATTTCAACTTTGATCCTCCCCTTGCCCTCACATTGCGGGCATCGTTCGTAGGTTGGTTCTGATCTTCGACGCGGGAGCCCGGTAATCATCGTAGCTAAGCCAGGCGTGCGATCCATCTGGTTGAAGACGCGCTCCAACACTTCGACTGCCGCTGGCGCCATGTGGCCGCGCAGTTGCTCCATAGCCTCCATTGATCGTGCTGTGTCGTAGCCGCGCCGCGTAGCCGCCTGTTCCTCTGTTATGTCCTGCTCGTCGGAATCCTCCGCTTCCTGCCGCTCCCTCGCGGCTACGTTCTCCCGCCAACGCACCAGAAGCGGTTCCATTATGTTGTCTGGTGATTCGCCTTCGGGCCACCGATGCTCATTGATCCTCCGCAGCATCTCAGGTCCATTCTCTTCCCAGAACGCATTGATAGCCTCCCGCGATATCTGATTGGGATCTGGCGTCGGGTTCTCCCTCGCTATCCGCGCCAGTTCGGCAGCCGCAGGCGATGTCGCACCAGAGCGGTTGCCGCCGAGCAGGACTTGCTCACGCGGCGGGGCGAAAGAATCTTCCAGACTCCTTCTGGGAGCCTCCTGCCCCGCTGGAATCATGCCAGCCCGCTCAGCCGCCTCGTTGGCGATCTCCATGAAGGTCTGTCCAGGGCTCGCAGGCGGAGTCTCCTGCCCAAATTGCTCTGCTGTCTCGTTGTTGGCCTGCTGGGACTCACGCGGCTGCACTGTTCCCGAGTGCGGATCGAACCGCTCACGTGCTTCCTCTACTGTGATGACGCCGCTACGCACAAGCTGTGCGATGTCAGCGATGCGTTGAAACTCCGCTGCCGACTGGTCACGGACACTCTGAGAGTCACCGGGTTGGGAGAGTAAGTTATCGGCATCACGTGCATCTTCCAGCGCTGCTTGGACTTGATTTGCGTCTGCTGCTGGCGGGTTCTCTTGATTTGCGAAGATGTCGAAGCCGAAGTGCCGATTCGATTCGTGACGAAACCGCGTACCCATGTCTTCTCTGCCTGGAATCCCAGCGCCAATCGCCGGATGCCCAGCCTGCAAGTTCGCCAGGCGACCAGCCGCCTCGAACCGATCACGCATCAGGTGGTACGTGAAGGTATGCCCCGTTACGTGATAGCCGGTGCCACCGACGTGCATCACGTGGCATAGGTAGCCATCGTGCCAACTGACTTGGAACGGGGGCACGGTTTGATTCCAGGCATGTCCGTCGCTGTTGAGTCCTTCACCGACTTCAAGGTGGACGCTGCCGAACTCGGTAGCGGACCCGTCTACCATCCCTCGCATCGACACAGTGCAGCCACTCGGGCCATGTATCATTTGGAATCGCACGGCATCGTTCCTAGTGGCTTGAGTTCCATGTCGTTGACTAACCAAACGTCGTCACCGCTGGTTTCCTTTGGTTCGCGGTGAAGTAGATCGCCTGGGTCGAGCCAGCCTAGCAGCTTACCCTCACGAGCTTCTAGCTGCAAGTCTACAAATAGAAGGAAGTCAGGGAGAGCATCCACTGCGTGGAGTTCAGCTATCAGGCTGACTGGCACCTGTGACACGTTGTGCAGGAAGTGAAACTCAGGCCGACTCTCTCTCGGCACAAGCATCAGTTCTCGCTTGCAATACTCGACGCCAAACTCGTAGAGCGGTGGATCGCGTGGATCGTAATACTGCGGGAACACTGATTCCGCCCTCTCCCTTCGTGCGAGCACTTGGTGTGCGACGTACTGGGCTATGTGCCCGACGTACCACGGCGCTCTCTCTGGCGTTATCTCAAATGTCCTTCCCGCCTCATGCAGGACAAGGATGTCGTCGATCCTCTCTTCGACAAGCTGGTATGGGTATGGTTCGCATTGGATCGCAGAACTTGCTGCCGCGTGCTCTGTGAGGTAGCCCCACACTGCACGGCTGGCGATGATTGACTGTTCGCTTTCGGTGTAGCCACAGTTTCCGTCTTTGTAGCTACGTCGGCGGTTGCCTCGCCTACCGACGATCATGCCTAACTCTCTTTCCAGGTTATCCCCCGCAGGAGCTTCGCGATGGTATTTCGATGGACGCCATACCGCCTGGCTAGCTCAGCGATGGGAATGCCCACCTTGTGCTGACGACGGATGCGCTGTGCCTTCTCGGCATTCAGCACCGACGTGTTGATGTTCTCCCCTTTGACTGTTCTGCCGTGCCGTTCACGATCCTTCATGTTGTTGGTGGCTGAGCAGATGCGCAGGTTGTAGATTGAGTTGTTGTTCGGATCTCCGTCGAGATGGGCCACATGCTCGTGCTTCATGGGCTTTCTCTCGAATGCCGTCACGACCAAGCGGTGGATGCGATACTTCCCGTAGCGCTTGCCGTCGGGCTTGATCTTGACTACGAGGTAGCCGCCCTTGTCGTGGATGATGGGCTGGCAGATCCGGTGTCCACCCATCATCACGTCAGCGTAGTCGCCTTTGACCACGTACCTCAATATCAGGCCGCTGGGTGTGGCGAAGTAGTCCGTGAAGCCAGGAATGCCCTTGGGTGGAAAGTCGCCCTTGCGCCAGGGCAGGTGTAGCGGCCTCGTCTTGGTATACATCTGCCAAGTCATTTGTCGCTCGCATGCTTGCTATCAGTCACCAGATATTCCTCCGCATCAAACAGCACGGGGTCCGGTGGTGGCTTCTTAGGGGCGAGCAGCCCTAGATCGCTTCCCTCGCCCACGACGCCAAGAGGATCGTAGCACAGCGGGCACATGCACCTCAGCATGTATCTGCCACGCTTATTGGCCTTCCAGTACAGCATCGGCTGCAAGCCAAGCACTGGCATTGCACCAGCCTCGACGCACTTCTTACAGACTTTCAGCAGAGGGCTTGGCATCCGTGCGCTCCTTCTTGTGCTGCTTGGCTAGCTCATTGCACTGGTCAACGAATCGCCCGGCGAACTCCTTCACATCGTTGAGCTTCCTGGCACGAGACGCAGCCGTTCTTGCCCAGCCACGAACTGTGGCATCGGGCTTGACATAATCAGAAGCATCTTCCTTCGCCCTGTCGCGGATCATCTTCATCCCGCCATACAGGTCAAGGAACATATCGCTGAGCACTTCGCGGGATTCCTTGTACTCTTCGATCTCCAATCGCAGCTTGGCGATCACGCTGCGCATCTTCGCCTTGAACTCAATGAGTTCCACGTTCGGGGTGGTGAACTGCATCTCGTGGGGATGATGGCACTGGGGGCAGTAGATCACGTCGGAGTAGTCGCCCTGGCCCTGCCGGTACTCATCGAGTCCACCCTCGTATCCACAGCGGCAAGCTAACGTCGTGTCATTGGGCATCGGTGACTTCCTTTTGAATCTTGTCGTAATGGTAGCGTCGGGCTTTCAGCAGCTTGTCGGCCAACTCGTAGGCTTCTTCGCAGATGGCGTCACCGTCGTAGTGCTGGTGACTATGAACTAGCGCCCTCTCCAGTAGAGATGTGGCAAACATGATGGCAAACTCATCCACCAAGTACATGCCATTCGTGGTGCTGGTTCCGATCTGTTTCGGGAACGCCGAGCCACCTACAGCGTCGCTGACGGAGGCAATCAGATGGATTCTGGTGGTGTCAGCGTAGTTTACGCCTTGCTCAGCAAACCCGTGTTCAAGGAAGTGGTCTGGTTCTCGTCTCTGCATTGCAGGCTCCGGTTAGGGGCGCTGCTCGGGACTGTTCGCTGGCCTCGATACCTTCTTCACGTTCTCGGCGGCTTCCTCGCCTTCTTGCAGGTAGCTTAACCGATGGTCGATCAAATCCAGCAACCACCTGATGCGGTGCATCTCACCCTCCAGCAGCCCGCCCCAGCAAGACAGGAACTCGCGTTCCGTCTTAGCGCTGGAGAACGGGTTTCTCAGGAACGTGATCGGGCCTCGCATAACGAGCCCTCCGATCAGCGCTCCCAAACACACTCCTAAGCCAATGCCGATGATTAGCGATTCCAATACCACCTCCGCGAGTCCCAGTCCCACGAAGAGTCGGGCTGATACCGGCGCCTCGGAGTGACTTTGTACGAGCGGAAGTTACCGCCCGGATATGTCGAATAGGTTCCTCGACTCGTGCCTGTTGACCAGCCCCCGAACATCTTGTCCGGGGTCGTCCACGTGTCGATCCGGTTGCCCGACTGGTAGGGCACTGTAACCGTAGCGTTTCCGTTCTCGAAGCTGAACCAGCCGTCGTGTGCGCTTGCGGCCTTGACCCCTACGAATGACAAAACCACGATCATGGAAAATACGCTTGCCAGACATTTCATCACACTCTCCCTTCGGGTACTAGAAAAAAAGCCCCTCCGTGGATGAACACAGCTTGGGGCATAACTGCTGCCTCACGGCGACTCCACCTCAAGTGGAACCCATCATGTGACGCCACCTATTGTTCCTGCGTGGCGCTGTTCTAACGATCTCTCACGGCGCAACCGTTCTACTGATCTCCCCGCTTTTCTTGGACACGAACGAATGCCTGAGCGATGGTGTCTACCAGCAGACGTGCTGGAGAGATACCACCCGCTTCGACAATGTAATCCACCATTGCGATGGCCTCGTGTGGCACGTCCAGAACCAGTCGTCCAAACCCAGGCGCTGGGTCAGGCAGGTTCCTGTCGTCGTCACCGCGTGCCCCGTCGATACGCACCTCGATGATGCGACCTTCTTCCGGCTTACTGTTCTCGCGGATGTGCTTCGTCCACATCTGGCCTGGCACAGAAGCAAGCTCGTAGCCACCAACTACCATTTGCTTGGCGTCGCCCATCGTGGGCGAATACTGCGTCTTGCACTTGGGGCACCTGATGTACTCAGGCAAGTGAGCGACCTTTGGGAGAGCGCCTTCCGGCAACTCCATCCCAGTCGCTTCCTTGATCTTATCGTACAGGTCGCCCGCAGTTTCCTGCCGGGGAATGTACGTTCCAGAGTGCTGGCACTCAGGGCATTGATACGCCAGTGCTTGGGAAAGTTCGATGTGTTGCTGTGGCATGATGTGCTCCGGGAAAGAGTTCCTGCGATCTTTTCATTGTAGCATACCCTGGGAGTATGTCAACACGAATTTCTAGAGACAAGCTCCCAGCGGCCATCAAAATTACCACTGTAAGCGCACTCTGGAATCACTATCGTTCTTCCAGAGTGCGCGTATTAGACATCGGTATGGTGCGTCCTGCCGTCGATCTGAACCAGGCTCAGTTCGGCGCTGCGGCAGTTCTTCGACAGCAGCTTATGATCCGCGTAGGCGTCTTGGTATAGCCTCGTGAACTGCTTCTGACTGCGGATGCGTCCAACACGTTCAAGGGCGCCAGCCTTCTTGCACATCCGACAAGTCCACTCCCAGTGACTAGCGCACTTCACTTTCCTCTGAACCATTGCTGTCCCTCGCAATCCTTCGAGAGTTGCTTCTCTGGTGTGGCTCGGGTCCGTTAGTGCCGCGAGACTGCGCGGTGACTGGTCGCAGGGATGCCTGGATTTCATTGATCGGCAGGACCATCGGACTATTGGCTGACATCAACTGCCGCAGTTCCTCAACCTGCTCAGGCGTAACAGGGGCGCGAACAGTCGCGTGCGTTCGCATGTCTGGCGGCGTCGGTGCTGGTTCGCCGTCTGGGAGTTCGTCGTCGTCTTGGTGAAGGTTCGCTCGGACGTTGGTGCCTTGCGGCACAGTGCGCATCCTAACCTTGTGGCCAAGGTGACGTACTACTGAGGCGGTGTGGGGGTCGAGATACTTGGGCGCCGCCTGGGCCATCTCGATGCGGTACGTCAGTTCCGGGATGTTGGATGGCTCGGAATCCATGTGCCGCACTGCCTCGAACTCAACGAGTCCCAGCATGCGTCTGGCTTGCGCTCTGGCAAACTCCCCGCAGGTGTCAGCGATGTCGCGCTTCTCGTTGTCAGTCAGCCCTGGCTGTCGCACGCCGTCAGGCCAGTACGTCTCGCACTGCAAGACGCAGCGCATCTCTACGCCGACGTAGTCAACTCCATCTCCTACAGCGAACACGTATTCTCTGTCGGGAAATTCGTGCTCTCTCAACCCAGTACCGAAAACACACTGTATCTGCAACGCCCTCTTGCTCTGCATTCTTTCAAGTGACATCGTTCGATCCTTCGGCAAGTCCTAATCTACTACTCCGCTCAACCGTGTCCTTACTTCGTAAGTCCTTAGTGATAACCGAAACTCGCTGCGCTCGGTTAAAGCCCCCCCTTACCCCCCCACGCCGAAAGGCATGGTGGTGCAAGAAGGCAGGCACTGCAATCAGAGCATCTATTCTTCTAGAGAAACCAGGATCTCTACGAGCTTTCGCTTGGCTATCTCAAAGAGCTTCTCTTTCACAGACCCTTTGGCCAGCTTGGTCTTCCAGATGACTTCCTTGTCAGTGGAGCCGAGCTTTGAGATGCAACGCGCACAGAGTTCGCCAGCAGTGTTGCGGGGCGACATCCCACGGCCAGGCTTGTCGCAGAACTTGCAGGGAAGCAGCTTTTCCCAGCCGTTGTCGTATCCGTATTCGATGGTGTGAGCCAGTCGAGCGAGGGCGATGCTCTTGACGTACTTATCCCCAGCCCCCGCAGTCTTCCTGAAATACGTGGCTCGCGTCATGTGCCAGACAGGTTCTGGGGCAGCGAACTTGAGGCACTTGTCGCAGAGGAGCCTGCCCATCACGGGGCGGAGGCAGTCACGGCAGGCGGCTTTCAGGCCGTAGGCGTTGAGGGTTGTGGAGAGAATCTGGCTGGCGCTGCTGCTGAACCTGGACATACCGCATCACCAATACCCTCTCAGACAAACGATGGATAGACCAGAAATACCAGATCAGCCCAGAATCTCGGAAATCCCCCCGAGCAGCAGGAGTGACCAAATGTCCACAGACACAACGCTACCGACGGGAGTCTCAGGTGGCCAGCCACCTATGGGCGACGCTTCCCCTACGCCTCCACCGCCACTGAGCGAGCAGCCTGGTGGCGACGGCGGTGCGCCGCAGTCGTTTCACGATGCGGCCAACGAAGTGATGAGCGGCCAGCAGCAGGCAGCACCGGCGCAGCCCTACGCTAACCCCTATGCCCAAGTACCAGCGGACCAGCAACCAGCAACACCGCCGCCACAACCTACTCTACCTGACCCAGACCCTACCCCGTTTACCGAACCAGGCCAGTTCCGTTCACCGGGTGCGACTACGCAAGAGGGCGTAGAGTACGTCGATGACACAGAGCCCGGTTACGCAGCAAGTGCCGGTAGGGAACTGCGTGATCGTGCGGCAGCGGCGCAGCAACAGCAGCAGCCACGCGGACCCGACGGAAGATTCCAGTCTGGTTTGGTAGATAAGCTCACGCAAGCCGGTGTTCCGCTCCCAGAGAACGCCACCGACGAAGAAGTCGGACGTGGCTTCCTAGAATACCTCGGCCAGCAGCAGGCTCCGCAGCCCCAGCAACGTCCGGGTGACGCAGGTGCTGGTGCAGACGCGGCCCGCGCGGAAGCGGCAGCAGAAGATGCTCGACGCTCAGCGGAGATGTCGGCTTACCGTCAGCAGCAGCAGGCGCCGCAACAGGAACAGCGCCTCGACAACTGGCGAGACTACCTGACAAGTGATGAATCCGGCAATCGAGTCTTCCGTGACGGCGTCGATGGTGCCACTCAGGCGCGTGTGCGTGAGATGGCGCGAAGCGAGCGCGAGATACAAGAAGAGTTCGCGCGCGACCCGCGTGGAACTATCGACAAGCACTATGGCGGGATGGTCGAAGATCGCGCGCGGCAGATCGCTCAGGAAACCGTTCAAGAGCAGTTGGGACAGTTCCAGGTTCGCAATCGCGCACAGAATCTCGTGCAGCAGAACGAAAACTGGCTCTACGAACACGACGAGTACGGCGGGCGGAAGACAGACGTGAATGGCCATCCGCAGCTATCTGTCGCTGGCACGCTGGTGAATCGCCAGATCGACAGTCTCGCCACTCTCGGCATCACCGAACCCGATCAGCAGTGGGACTTGGCGATGCGTCTTGGCGAACTCGAATATCGCCAGAACTATGACAAGTATGCTCGTGACCTTGCGATACAAGCGCAGGCCGCGCAGCAGCCAAACGGACAACAGGCTGGGGCGCCCGTTGCCAACTACCAGGGTCAGGCTGTTCCTCCCAACGGGATGGGTACTCCCGGCCAACAGCCACAGCCCCAGCCTCAATTCACCCCGAGCCCGGCGGATGCTAACCAACAGCATCGGCAAAACTTCATCAGTCAGTTTGCGCAGGGCCATGTGGCCAGGCAGACGGCTGGAGACGAGGCGCATGCGCCGAACATGAATGGTGTGATCTCGCGTGCGGCTGACCCAAATCAGCCGCCGGTAGATCCAGTCGAATCGTTCCGCTCGATGGCAACCGAACTGGCTAGCCAGTCGGGTCTGATGCGCGGACCACGCTAACGGAGGCTTGAAATATGGCTGTGATGGAATGGACTGGCGTCGTGAACACCACGGCGAAGAAGTACCTCAAAGGTGCTTCTGACAACACGATCCGCTCGCGCCTCCTGTTGGCGATGATGCAGCGTCGTGGAAGAATTTCGTATCGCCACTCTGGTTACGAACTGCGGTTCCAGATCGAGTATCTGCAACCACCTGTTCGTTCCTACGGTGACGGTGGAATCATTGACTACGCCCGTCAGGACAGGTGGCGTCAGTTGGTTCTCCCCTGGCGTGGCTACTACACGTCGGACGCGATGACGGAAAAAGAACGGCTGATGAACCGTTCGACAGAGCAGTTGATTGATCGCTATGCCCAGATCACTCCTGGGTTGGAGAAGGCGATCCGCGATGCGTTCGGCAAGGAAATCTACATCGACGGCTATGCCAGTGGAAACCTGGACAGGCTGATTGGTCTGGAATCCTTCATGGGCGTGGATTCTTACACGCCCGTTGATGACGACGTGGTGATGCAGCCCGACGACAACTACGGTGGGAAGTCCACTACGTTGCAGTCGGAGGGTGGTTCGTGGTCGAGCGACGTGCTCAGTACCGCGCGCCCGATCCTTGAGTCGTCGTTCGTCTACGACTGGCCTGATGGAAACGGCGACAGCCGGTTCGATTGGCTCAGCCCCAAGCTGGTTCGATGGAACTCCCATATTTGGACTGGTGGTTCCGCCGAAGACTGGGAGACGAACTGCGAGCGTTGTATCCGCCGCACCATTCTGTGGCAGACCATCACTGGTGGCCAAGAAGGTCGCCCCGATCTGTTCTTGACGAC
>SDBT01013862.1_pt1 | contig 12890 bp, 9 predicted proteins | sample 2277101 | NCBI WGS metagenome assembly SDBT01 (sample SAMN10404973, study PRJNA504765) | marine sediment metagenome | isolation source: marine sediment core GS10_PC15, 103 cmbsf | place: Arctic Ocean: Southern Knipovich Ridge | collected 2010 | reverse complement strand
GCAAGCTCTGGATTATACCAGCACACTCCGTGCCGTGGGAGTTTGCCTGATCGGTTGGATTATTCAAATTGTGCTGTTTGTATTATTGTTTTCTGTTTTCGGCGGCTCTGCACAATAAAAGCGGCTGGCCAATAAAATAGAATTCCAAATCAGTAACTTATTCAAAAGCGGCTGGCCGATGAAATGACCCCGCACCAAAAGTTTTAATCATTTGAATTTCGATATTAGGGATTGTTTAGGATTTCGATATTAGTGCTTCGGATTTATATTAACGCTTCACCCCGGCTGACTTGCCCTGAGCATAGCCGAAGGGGCTAATCAGCCGGTGGACAAAGTTAATAAGCTGCGCCGATGCTTGCATCACAAACAGCTTTTGACTTTGACCGAACAGCGGTTCCCCAAACCGCACCAGTGAAGCCATCACAAAAATCAGCGTTAATCTTGAGCGCAGCGAAATCCCGGCGCGCCGGGACAGTGTCTAAAAAACTCTTTCCTCTGCGTCCTCCGCGGTTTTAAATCCCCCCTTCCTCCACTGTCCACTGTCAACTATCTACTGTTCTACTTTCTCGCTCAGACAGCAGACGATCAAGATTTTGTATTCGGAGTTCAAAGGCCGGGTGGGAGGAGAAGTAATTCCCAATATCGAATTTGTTACCGCCGCGACTCAGTTCGTCAAGGCGACGGAGTAATTTGATTGGGGCGTCCCGGTCGTAGCGCCCAGCAATAATGAGACGTGCGGCGAGCGTGTCAGCTTCGGACTCGATATCCTGCGAGTAGGCACTTTGGAGTAACCCGATTCCGGCCCGGCTCAGTGCTGCAGCGCCTAAGGTGTGAATATTCAGGAATTTGACCCCGAGAGCAATTGCCGAATTGGCGATGATTCGATCCATCGCATGTCCACGGATGACATGGGCCATCTCATGAGCAAGGATGAAAGCAATCTCGTCCTGGTTCCACTCGCACAGTTCCCCAAGTGAGCTGGTTACGAAGACAAAGCCTCCCGGAAGTGCGAAAGCGTTGGGTTTAGCGCTTTTGATTGGTTCGAATGTGAATCTGTGCAGCTTATTGGCCACACAACCGGTCAGATGATGACCCACTTTTTGCAACATCTTTCCGGCCCCTGGATCAGTTTCAACCTCAAGCTGATTCCTGATTGCCCGTGCAAGGTCCCGGCCGACCGCGTATTCCGCACGGATAGCCTCACCTTCGCTGGCAGTCATTGATTGCCATACCCAGTTGACCTTGCGAACCCTCGGCCCGACCATCCTGCCTAATTTGTAGAATAAACCGCTCATGCGGCCTCCTTTCTTTTACTTGTCATATAACCCCCTCATGCGGCCTCCTTTCTTTTACTTGTCATATAACCCGCTTGACAGCCAACGGAGGAGGAGGGATTCGAACCCCCGGTGCCTGACGGCACAGCGGTTTTCAAGACCGCCACCTTAAGCCACTCGGTCACTCCTCCGGCAAACATCTTGCCGCAGGTAAAAATCTTGTCGGCGATTACGCCCGCAATTTACAGTCTAAAAGCCGATATTGCAAGCCAATTCGCCCGCAAAAAAGCCTGAGGAAGGCCCCTTGACAGGCAAGGGTCGTTTCTGATAATATGATATGGAAAGTCTTGAAGGTCTTCTGCGGGAGAAGAGCAGGTGCGATTGTTCGTAAATCTGAGCGGCAGTTCGGTGAACGAGCTGCATTTTAAGAAAGGCCCCATCTACATCGGCCGACGTATGGGCAGCCAGGTTTTTTTGCCCGACAAGGCCGTCTCGCGGCAGCACGCCGTTTTCTATACCACAAAGGACGGTAGCTGGATAATTGAGGACCTCGACTCGGCAAACAAGACATATCTTAACGACAAAGCAATTCACAAGTGCGAAGTCAATCATGGTGATGTTATTCGCGTCGCCGACTTTACCATCGAGGTGCATCTGTATGAACCGGACGAGCAGACCCAGAACGTACACATGGAAGATACCATGGTGGAGTTGCGGCGAGACCTGCACACGGTCGTGCGTCAGCCCAACGCGCCTGATGCACCACCGCTGAAGATGCCGCCCAAAAGAGCGGATGATTTTGCCGCAGCCGTACGCCAGATTTGTAAAATCAAGAACATCGAAGAGATGCACAAGATACTCCTGGAACTGATACTTGCGCAGTTCGAGGCACTGAATGTGTGGATAGCGCTGCGAAAAGATGCCGATGCGCAGATGGAATTTCAGGGCGGCAGAAGAATAACCAGTGAGTATGTCAAGCGCCTGGACCTGGCCGTGCCCGCCAGCATTGACGAGGCGATAGAAAAACGCGAGCACACACTTGTCCACCAATTGTCCAAGGAGATAACAAAGGGCGGAATTCGCTCCGTCATAATTTCTCCGATTGTAAGAGATAGCAAGTGCCACGGCGTTATTTATGCCGAAAATTCCACCGACCAGGACCATTATGGATTGCCGGACCTCGATTACCTTATGCTCTTAACAATCCAGATAGCCGTCGTCATGGAAGAATTCGAATAACCCGGCCCGCTTTGTCGGCAACGACTCTGCCACAGAGAAAAAGCACAGAGTTTCTTAGCCACTGATTTCACTGATTCCTACTTCGCCATCCTCCTCCGCATAAAGCTACGGAGGACAGGGGCTACGAAGGACAAGTAACGCAGATTTTTTTAGACACAGAGGGCGCGGCGGAGCCGCGAGAAAGTAGAACAGGTGACAGTAGAGGATTGCAGAGTTTCTTAGACGCGGATTTCGCGGAAACGCAGATTTTTTTAGACACTGATCCATTCGACCCATTCGGCTGCGCTCAGGGCAGGCTTAATTCGCTCCATTCGACTCGGTGGCCTCGCTCATGGTAAACAGGACAGGTTTACACTGATTAACACTGTTTCTTTAATAAATCCTTTAGACACGGATTCCTACTTCGCCATCCTCCTCCGCATAAAGCTACGGAGGACAGGGGCTACGAAGGACAAGTAACACAGATTTTTTGCCGGCTTTGGTGCTCTCGGTGCGGCTTGGCTGGATGTGAACATCCGCCAGGTCCGGCCCTTCGATCAGGGCCATTTTTGAAAAATGGCCTGCAAGAGATTTGCAACCCGGCATAATGTGCGGTGTTTAGCGTTCGGCGTTCGATGTTCTACCCCCTCTGCCCCTCTCGACCCTTCACGCAATACGACATACGCATCACGCAATACGACATACGCATCACGCAATACGAGCTACGAACTACGAGCTGCCTTCTACTTTCGAGCATACATGCCGAGTAGCTGCCCATAGGCCAGGATGTGGCCGGCCATTACACTTTCGACCTGGCCCTTGGTCGCACGGGCCGGAAGGTCCAGTATGGTGTCAAGGGCATATATCTTGAAGTAGTATCGGTGTGTGCCGCTCGGCGGTGCGGGCCCACCATAGCCGATCCTGCCAAAATCGGTCGTGCCCTGCTGCGCTCCATTGGCCAAAGTCTCGTCGGGCGGAACATTTTCTTCGAGGCTTGTTACATCAGCAGGGATGTTATACACAACCCAGTGCACCCACGTACCCATCGGCGCATCCGGGTCATCGTTAATCAAGGCAATGCTCCTGGTCCCTTCGGGAACGGGCGACCACGAAAGCGGCGGCGAGATATTCCGCCCATCTGCGGTATACTCGGCTGGTATCATCTGGCCTTCGGCAAAGGCTGAGCTTGTTACTTCAATATCATCCATCTTTTTCCCTTTCGCATTTCTTGTTTCGGTAGATTCCCGGGATTCACAGGAACAAAATATTACAGGTATAAGCAGCAATATAACAGCTCTTTTGACCATAGCAAATCCTTTCATTGTAGGGTGCGATATTTCGCACCAGTTCTGTCTGTCAACTGTTCTACTGCTCTCTAAGCCTTCTTCCTAGCAATTAACCTGAACGACTATCTTAACTGCGAGGCCGACCTCACCAGACAGAATAATTTGTTATTTGGACAATACTTTCTGGAAATCATTCGCGATAGTAAATATGGCTGCAACTGCACCTTTTGCTTTTGGTTTTGAGATGGTATTTATTTTTGTTTTTTCTTTGTCAAGATGAACTAGGTTCCTGAAATCCCTTACTGAATCGGTCAGACGAGAAACTCCACGTTTCAGAAGGTCGTTATCCTCGCAGGCCTCAATATAGTCAATGAACCTATTGTCTTTCGGCTTAATCTTCTTATGCTTCAGGTATAGTCTTAGCAATTCCTCAATAACACCCCCGGCTAAAATAAGAGCTGATTTCGAGAAATCCTGCGACGCTAACACAAACGCATGTTCAACATCACGAAATATGATTTTCCTTTTGAATTCATCCGAAACGAAGTTAATCTTCCTGCCAAAGTTGTTCTTGCTGATGTCAAATTCACTTTCTATGGCTTCCCAATTCTCCTTACTTGACCTTACTGGCATGGTAAGCAAGCTTCCTTCAGCTTTTTCTTCGGACTTTTTGGGTGATGCCGGTTTTGCTTTATTTTGTTTCTCGAAATCGAGTCGATGTTGTGCGGTTTTTATCATCTTTATCCATTCTTCAATATTCCGTTGTGTAGAAAAAAGCAAACCCATACGACTATAGATTATCCCCTCAAGCTCTTTTAGTTCATAGCGCTGAAATTTCGTTATTTCCATATCGGTATCATTTCTTGACTCTGGAGAAGTAAATAGCCAGTTTGTGAGATAAATACACTTTGCATCTTGTTCACTTAACATTCCGCAATTAGAGATATACTTTGAGGTAAGTTCGCTTTTAGCTTCTAAAAGCCTATAGATTGCAGGTACCTCCTCCTTGAAAAGCCCCTCTATGAACTTTTGATCCGTATCATCTAAAATTTCTATATATTCATCTTGTGATGTAAAGTTTTTCTTTTCAATTACCCAGCTAAGCCATTCAGCTTCTTTACAAAACTCACATTCACATTCTTTATGGCTTTTACATATCTCATTAAGTGTTTGCAAAAGCCCCACTTTTTCTTGCCAGAATTTAGCTACATCATAAAATTGGTCCAACCACTTGCCAGCTTCACTATATTTGGCACAATTCTTCTTAATATCAGTCTCTATCTTGTGAAACAGTTTTAGGTCTTCGTTTGTGAATTTATTTTCCATACTCTTTCGTTTTCACGTCCTCACAGCAAACTACTATTTCATAGCCCACTTTATTTCTAAACAAAGCTCTCGGTCTTTTCCTTACCCTCCTTCGCATAAAGCTATGGCGGGCTTCGCTCAAATGAAACGTTCTATTTTCGCTACGCAAATTCTGTCTGTCACTTCAAGAAAAATACCGGACAACTTTAACTTGACCGAATCTTCATACAAGTAGTTCTTTGTCATACCAGCAAAACTTTTTTGTTATTTATTTTCATCATTGGGCTGCTATGATTTTATAGAGTCAAAAATCAACCTTATGCAAAGTTCGCCATCTGCGATCAATTCCTCGCTTATATATTCTATATCTAAATGCTCTAAACAGCGTTTCCAGAATAGTTCTGCAGGTTTATTCTTTATTAACACAACAAGTCCAAACTTGCCGGGGTAAAGATCGAATAGCTTTTTCAATACAAGTTCACCTAAGCCTCTGTTTCTATAATTTCTCAGAATGAAAACATCTTGAATGACATAGTCAACCGTTTGCCCTGAAGATATAAAGACAAATCCAATTATATTATTGTCAAGTGTGATCTTTAGAGGTATCAGGTTGTCTTCGTGATAGTAAGAATCAATGAACGAGTTATCAAATAAACCCATAGAGTTTGGCTGGAGGGCATCATTAAATTCAGATAAATCGTGCAGGTAATATTGATAGATATTCTTTATAAATTCTTTGTCATCAACAACAGAACGTTCTAATTTAAAATCTATATCTTTCATATTATACAGTCTGCATAAAACACCAAAGCTTTTCCCCGCATGCCTCTGGCGGACTCGTTCTCTCTCTTGCGTTTCAACGATTGCTTTTGTTCGGACTCTGATAGCAATGGATCTCAGTAAGTCATTAAATTGATATTTTCAAGAACAAAAGGTATTGGCCGTACCTGAAGTCTTTCTGCTCTTTTTAATTTAATGGCAAAAGGAACCCCTTTCTTCTTATCAACATATATTTTGACGCGATCATGCTTCACACCAAAAATACTGAAGGGGTCGGTCTGTTTTAACTCATTGCCATTTTCATCAAGTACTGTTAATTCCAAAATATTTTCAGCATTTTCAATAATAAGAACATAATAACGCCCCCCCATCCAATTAGAGGCTATGTTAATATTAATTCCTGTCTTGTTCTCTTTGCTATTGGATTTATCTTCAAGAAGGTCGCTTGTAACTTCGATAGATCCCACAGCTTTTACAACCTCAAATTCGCCAGAAATATGCTTAATATTAGTTATTCCGGGTGTGTCAAGATCAACTCGAAAGCCGAGACTTTTGTGGTCGTTTCCAAGCATAATTGAATGACGATGTTCTCTGATTTGTTCGCGAGTAAGTTGTGTGCCATCTTCAAGAATGACCTTTTTTGCTATTATATTTTTCACATTATTTACCTTTGAGCTTAATTCCCCAAAGAAAGAGAGCATCAAGCCTTTACCATAAACACCATTATTCCAAAACACATGAACTTTGACATCCTTATGCAGTTCTTTAATATACCGAAAACCATCAAGGTCAAGCGTTTTAAGTTCAATGGTTTCGCCATCTGAAATCTCTTTCGCCATTGGTGTATTTGATGTCCCTTTTTCTATACCAAAAACTGTTACCACAATGCCCAAAAATACACATGATACGATAAGCGTTTTCTTCATTCTTCTACTCCCAACAATACTTATCCATTCTTTATAAAACGCCAAATACAGAGCTAAGAGAAATTCTAAATTCTAATCTCTAAATCCTAAACAAATCCAAAATCCAAAATGCAAAAACCTGGATTCCCGCCTGCGCGGGAATGACGCCGCACCAAATTTCGGCATTCGCCTATTTCGTGCGGGGCAAGGCAAAAGGTGGTGCGAAATATCGCACCCTACATTACTTTGCAACCCTGTACCATCAAAACTATATACAAAAGTGTCCGTTATTTCAAGCGGATTATTTAGGGTAAAACCCTCGCATAGCCCCTTTGGGGCAGTGATTAGTGATTGGTGATTAGTGAATAGAAACCTGGATCCCCGCCTTCGCGGGGATGACAGGTGGCGCGCAAAATGTAATTGAAAATTTTCTTAAAAAACAGGTTTTCATAAGGTCAGGTGTGTTAAGTGGTTAGGTAACAGGCAAAAATAGTTTGAAAATAATTGAAAAAAGTGCTTGTAATTCGGGAAAAATCGGGTATAATATGCGCCCAGTGGGTCGAAGGACAGGAGTCAGAGGTCAGAGAACAGAAGACAGTAAGGAGGTAAAAAATGGCAGTTATAAAGAACAGAAAACAGAATAGTGATCTTTTTGGCGCGGCTAATCCTTCCTGCCTAAAGGCAGTTTTAGCGCGAGATTTTGCTCATCTGGCAAGGCCATATCGTTTCACCCTGAAGGGTGTTCGCGATGAGCACAGGCGTACTGTTGTACGTCGAGTATCATCGACGGGCCGAGAACACAGCCAGGGTGCAAAATTGCCGCTAAAAGTCTGTGAGAACTGCGAGTACTCAGTCCCTGCGGGCAACTTACAGTCCCTTGCCCTGATCTGCAACCATAAGGCTGGAAGCGAGATGCCGTGGCAGGTGGTTGAGGCGGAAGGGGCCTGCGCAAACTTCGAGCGAGTCCGCGAACTGGTCCCACCCGATATTACGGCTGCGTTAGCCGAGGGTGCGAAGCTATTAGCCCTATCGCAGAATAAGTTCGCCATTGTCGATGCCGATGATTACGAGCGTCTGAATAAATACAAATGGTGCCTCTCTAAGACCCCCCATACCAACTACGCCATGAGGCGAACCAAAGGTAAGAGGGTAAATGGCAAGCGAGTGAAGCGCAAAACTATTATGATGCACCGCTTTATTCTAAATGCCCCGCGCCATCTCGTAGTTGACCACATAAACCACAACGGCCTGGACAACAGAAAGAAAAACCTTCGCCTTTGCACGCGTGCCGAGAACAGCCGGAACCGGCGACCGTTTAACATCAACGGCTCAAGATACAAAGGCGTTTCATGGGACAAGGGAAGAAAGGTTTTCATCGCGTGTATCTACTGCAATGGAAAAAACTACTACCTCGGACGATTCAAATCAGAAATCGCCGCTGCGAAGGCGTATGATTGCAAGGCCCGCGAACTTTTCGGAGAATTCGCCTATCTAAATTTTTAGCGGTTCTTTAACTCGCCTGCTGCGTTACGCAACTTCGCTCGATGCTCGACGTACAACAGTACGACTGTGCTCGATCAAAGTTGCAAGCCTTGCAATGCGAGCTAAACTCCTCGCTAAAAACAAGTAAATTGGTATAGGGGTAAAGAGAAAAGAAAATTCCGCGCTAAAAAAAATTGATATAAAAACACCGCCTTGTGCCACCTCTGCGGCCAGGATTCAACGGAATTCTCGGCTTTCCAAAAACCGCGATTTCTCCAAAAAAGCCCTTGCAAGGGCCGAATTTGATGCTATATTGACCAATAATCATCGCGGGCGTAGCTCAGTGGTAGAGCGTCACGTTGCCAACGTGAATGTCGTGAGTTCAAATCTCATCGCCCGCTTTTCGTGGTGCGCAGGGTGGGCCCGGTGTGGATTCGGGTGCGCAGGGCCGAGAATGGTGTAAGATAGTTTTTGCGAGGTACCGGCTAAGTAGTTAGTCCGGCGCTGGTCGCTGAAGCGTTAGAGGGTCCGGCGGTTTGTGTCGGGCTGGAAAATTTGGTATTTTGGCTGAAGGAAATGTGGTCCTGAGGCCTTTTTTGTTTGGGATTAAATAGCATTGGATGAATTAGGAGTTGGTAAGATGGCAGAAGAACCAGAGGTCGCAGAGGTTAAGAACGTGGTAACAATTGAAGATTCGGGGCCTTGTAAGAAGAAGGTTGTCGTAGAGATACCGGCTGAGACGATAAAATCTGCGCTGGATGAGCGGTACGGTGAGCTTCGCAGGGATGCCGAGGTGCCGGGGTTTCGCAAGGGCAGGGCACCGGTGCGCCTTCTGGAAAAGAGGTTCGGCAGCGAGGTAAGCGAGCAGATAAAGCTGAAGCTTTTGGTTGATGCGAGCGATTCGGCCCTTAAGGATAACGAGCTGAATACCTTGGGTAAGCCAGATTTCGACCATGATAAAATCGAGCTTCCTGACGAGGGCCCGTTGAAGTTCGATTTTGAGGTTGAGGTACGGCCCGAGTTCGATTTGCCCGAGTTGGAAGGTATCGCTGTAGAAAAGCCGAAAATCGAGTTTTCCGATGAGCAGGTTGACGATGAGATCGAGGCGATGCGCAAAAGGGTGGGTATATGGGTGCCGAAAGAGGCTGGGACCGTCGAACTCGAGGACCAGGTGGTCGCTGATGTTGTCTTGAAGATTGAAGATGCCCCTGAAGATGAGAAGCATGATAATATGGAGGTCTTCGCTCGCAAGAACGGTTTTGTCGGGCCTGTGCCGGTCGAGGACCTGGATGAACTGCTGGCAGGGGCTAAAAGCGGTGATACGAAAAAGACGAGTATAACTGTGCCCGAGACATTCTTCAATGAACAGTATCGGGGAAAGAAAATCGATATCGAGATAGAAATTAAGGATGTTAAGGAATTAGAGCCGGCTGAGCTTGATGAGGCGTTCTTTGGCAGATTTCACGTTACCAGTAAAGATGAATTAAAGGAATTGATAGCCGAGTCGAGAAGAGTACAGGCTGAGCGGGATTTGCGCTCCAGCATGGGCGACCAGGTATATAAATACCTGTTAGAAAGTACCGAGTTTGAACTGCCGGGCGATGTTGTTGCGGACCAATCGATGCGGATTCTGCAGCGGGAATATACGAATCTGCTGATACGCGGTGCGCAGCGCGAGCAGGCTGACGAGCAGATGGACCAGCTTCGGGCCAGCAGCGCCCAGCGGGCTGAGGAGCAGTTGAAACTGTTCTTTATTATGAGCAAGGTGGCTGAGAAACTTGAGGTTCCCGAGGCGAGCGAGGAAGAGGTGAACGGGTATATCGCCCAGGCTGCGGCGTCTCGCGGGCGCCGGCCTGAGAAGATGAGGCAGGAGCTACAGAGGGATGGGTCGTTGGAGCAGTTCAAGCTGCAGGTTCGCGAGCATAAGTGCGTCGAGAAAATCTTGGAGAGCGCCAATATTACAGAAGTTGATGCTGCCAAGGCTGCCAAGAAGACGGCAAAGAAAGCTGCGAAGAAGGCTCCTAAAAAGGAACCTAAGAAGGCCCTTCGACAAGCTCAGGACAAGACTGCCAAGAAGGCTGGTGTTGTTAGCAAGAAAAAAGCAACGCGCGAAAGCGCCGCAAAGAAGAGGACTAAGAAGACTTAAAGGAGTTGCAAAGGTACAAAGTTACAAAGGTACAAAGTTGCAAAGGTGCAGAGGTACAAAGGTTATTTCACTTTTTTGTCGTTCAGTTTCCTGAGCAGGCTGCTTAACATACGTTCAATTTCTCTGCTTGACTCATATGATGTGTCAAAGTCACTTTTGGCTATATATTCTAAGTTCAGAGAAATCTCCAATTGCGTCTGCAATTCGTATAGAGATGCAATTGCCATTCTTAAGAAACGGATATAATCGTCTGTTGGAGCCCTGCCATAACCTTCAGCGATGTTACTGGGGATTGAAATTGCACAACTTCTCATCTGAGAGATTAATCCGTAGGTCTCATTCTTTGGGAAGGAGCGTGACAAGCGATATATATCTGTAACTAACGACATGGATTTTTGCCAGACAAGCAAATCTCTGTATGTTTTTATGTTTCCGGCCATAAAGGATCGTTCCTTTGCAGTGATAACATAATTCTAAGGTAAAGATGCTATGAGGGCAAACGGAATTGCTACGTGATAGCCGCGCTAAAAAGAATATAATAGAATTGGGCAAGGTTTTTTACCGAGATTTTTTTACCCGGTTACGACGAAAATGAGTTCCTTTTCGTCGCCCGTTTTGCTCCTTAGGGCCCCGGCCTCGGCGAATTATCTTTATGCGGTCTGATCCGTATAAACACCGGCCTGATATCAGTTGGGCTTCAATTTCAAGCACAACTGGACCGTTAGCCGGCACAGTGGCTAACAACAGCGACTTATCGAAGACCATAAACAACTTCTGCGAACCATTAACAGTCATCAAGCGCCGAAATTGCGGCTCAATTTGGCCCGGATAAAGCCAGAACGACCCATCAATATCGTCGGCATCAAAACCTGCTGGGAATTGAACGACAGCTAAGAATCGCCTCATATGGCTCTTGCGATTTATTACCCTCGGCATGACTTGCAAATCCACCTCTATACCTCCGATGACCTCTATAACGCATAAGTTAGGCTCCGATACTTCCACACCGTCATCGACCGTTAATTCAATGGTATGCAAACCAACCGGCAAATCGATGATGGGGCTGACACCGTTTGCATCGAAAACGGTGCCCTCAATTTCCCATGTCCACAGATACTCAAGTTCATCACTATCGGCGTCAGTTGAACCGGAACCATCCAACTCAATCTGTGCTGCGCCATCGGCGCATAAATATACAATCTGGTTAGCCCCCGCATTGGCAACAGGCGCGGTATTCGGATTAAACTCATAAGCACCCATATCGACGATACCATTTATAATCCGCGGATTGCCATCAAGGTCTGTACTGTTGGCTTCAACAACAGAGTTATCGCCAACATCAATACATGGCGAACCCTGCAACAAATGGTAGTCCCTTTTATCCGGATCGAGGAACAGAGGGTCTTCTCCATGATTCCCGCTTCCGCCAAAACTTCCCGTCAAGCCCTGAATAGAACAATAGTTGATAACTGGTGGTTTGTTGTCGGCATAAATCTGGGCAGATTCACTTGTGCCAGAAGCGTCGCTGTTATCCCATAAAATGCTATTGGTTACTATCAGGCTATCATAATAATAACTATAATGGTATATTCCGCCACCAGTGTCAGCAACGGCTGAATTACCAACAAACGTACAGTTTGTAACCACTATTGCTTTTTCACTAAAGGGCATAATCTCATTGTAAATTCCACCGCCATAACCTTGCTTTCGATCTCCTCCTTTTGCCGAGTTCCCGGTGAAGATGCAGTTTATCAGCGTACAGTTAGTGTTGAAGCTGTACACCCCGCCGCCTTCGCCAGCCGAGTTTCCACGGAAGATGCAGTTGGTCAGCGTTAGGCTGTCGGCATTCCAAGACTCGATTGCACCGCCGTACCAGCTTACAGAGTTTCTGCTGAATGTGCAGTTAAGCGCCGTCAGGCTGCTGCCATTGGTGCAGACAATCCCGCCGCCATAAGCGGCTGAGTTATCAATGAATGTGCAATTGATTACCGTCGAGCTGCCGGAGTTGTACATGCCACCCCCACTACTACCACCTTTCCCGCCGGTAATAGTGAAGCCGTCCAATATTCCACTGCCCATCACCACATGGTAGCTGTTATCACTTATGTTTATGAAGTTCAGATCATCGTCACCGTTCAAGTCGCCACTAAGAATAGTTTCATATTTCCTTATATTCCTGTCATTAGGGTCTGGTTCACCAAAGCCGGCGTAGCCGCCTTTAATAACAACATCAATAATAAGTTCAAAGCTCACTCCGGGATTCCCACCTGGTTCTGCCGGAGTGTAAAAACCTTGCGCTACGCGAATCTCCTCGACAACAGATACATATGAAGCCAAGTCCAGCGCTTCCTGTAAATCTGTAAACGCATCTGTCCAGCTTGCGCCGTTGTTGGCACCAGGAGCATCGGCACCAACATACAGGATAGGTGGGACATAGTAATTATCTGATTCAATCGCATTAACTTGGGCAGCTACGAATCCAGGAGTAGTGACC
>SDBT01013861.1_pt1 | contig 12891 bp, 15 predicted proteins | sample 2277101 | NCBI WGS metagenome assembly SDBT01 (sample SAMN10404973, study PRJNA504765) | marine sediment metagenome | isolation source: marine sediment core GS10_PC15, 103 cmbsf | place: Arctic Ocean: Southern Knipovich Ridge | collected 2010 | reverse complement strand
TAATGGGGAAATAAAAAATGAAGATATGAAAAAATACTTAAATCCTCCAAAAAGTGAAAAGATGTTTTATTTGGGATGCGCGCTTCCCGCATTTTATCCGGATTTAGCGAAAACAAAAGATTTAGCGAAAACAAAATTACTAGAAGAATTCCCAATAATGGGTGGATTAAAATATTGTTGCAAAGGTATGGTCTATAAGATGTTTGGTGAAAGCGAAGCGAAAATAATTGGTAAAGACTTACTAGAAAAGTTTAAAAATTTTGGAATAAAGGAGCTTATAACCTTTTGTCCTGACTGCGAAGTGATGTTTAAGCACGATTATCCCTCAATTGTGGAAAATTGGGACATAGGATGTCAAAATATTATTGAATATTTCCTTGAAAAATATCATAAGGGCGAATTAAAGATAAAAAATAAAGTCAATTTACGAGTAGCTTTTCAAGACTCTTGTCAATGGAGAGATTTAGACCGAGAAGTTTATAATGCTCCCCGAGAATTTCTTGAAATTATTGGATGCACTGTTGTTGAAATGAAACACTCTAAAGAAAAGTCACTTTGCTGTGGTTCTCCTATTGAAGCTACTAATAAACCATTGGCGAGAAAAATTGGAGAACAGAAAATAGCTGAAGCAGAAGAGGCACAAGCAGACGCGATAGCGTTTTTATGTCCCGGTTGTATATACACTTTAGGTAAATACGCGTCAGAAAAAAATATTGATTCCTATTACATTACACAATTAGCTCAAATGGCTATTGGTGAAAAAGTTGTGCCTAAAATTCCTGAACTCACACACCAGATTAAAGGTCATCTAATTAAAAAAATCAAAGAAAATCCACGGATTGTTCAAGACAGATATATCGTAAAGAACGGAAAGATACAACAGATATAGGTCTTAATTATGTTCATTTGTTAAATTTTAAATTTAAAAGTTGAGCCATTCATATGAAAGAAAACAACCAGTTTAATGAAGAAACCTGCATAGAATGCGGAGAGTGTTTACATCAATGTCCCTTCTTAAATTTACCATTAGAAGAGGCACAACAAGAAATTTCTAAGATAATTGAAACTAAAGCATCAGAAAAAATATTGAAAAACTGTGCAGGATGCCTTTACTGTAATGTGATTTGTCCTACTCACTCTTATCCATCCGCACTTACAAAAGAAATTTTATTAAAGGAATATCGTAAAAGTGGCGTTGAGGGTTTAAAATTAACAACGGAAGATAACCCCAATAATTTCATGTCACTCACATTAGAAGGTGCAACTGAAGAAAGAAAAAGAGAAGTAGAAAAATTCTCAAATCCTCCAAAAAGTAAAATTATGCATTTCCTAGGTTGCAGTATCTCATATATGTATCCAGATTTAACTAAAAGTGTATTACTAGAGGATTTACCCTCTATAGGAGGTATAACACATTGCTGTGGTGGATATGCTAATAATTATTTTGGGGAAAATGAAGCTCGGATAAAAGGAACTGAATTATTTGAAAAGTTTAAAAAATATGAAGTAGAAAAGCTAATAACCTATTGTCCTGGCTGCACAAACATGATTTCTAAAGTTCTTCCATCAATTGTCGATGGTTATAATATAGAAAGTCAAGGTGTTATCGAATACCTAATCGAAAAATACCATCAAGGCAAATTAAAAGTCAAAAATAAAATCAATCAAAGAATTACTTTTCAAGATCCTTGTAGATGGAGAGAAGTTGATAAAAAAATATATGAAAGCCCACGGGAGCTTCTTGAAATTTTAGGATGTGAAGTCACGGAGATGAAACATAACAAAGAAAAATCTCTTTGTTGCTCTTCCCCAATATCTGTCTCAAATCAAACCTTAGCTAAAAAAATCCAAAGAAAAAATATATCTGAAGCAAAAGAAGCAGGCGCAGATGCTATTGCCTTTGTTTGTCCGGGATGTATATCTTTCTTAGCCAAAGGTGCAGCAAAGAAAAAGATCGGCGCTTTTTACATTACAGAATTAGCTCAACTGGCAATCGGGGAAAAAATCTCTCATAAAATCCTAGAATCTATGGAAGAAATCCAAAATCTTGTAATTAGAAAAATCCTTGATAATCCGAGCATCATGTCTGACAAGTATGTTCTTTTAAATGGAAAACTTAAAAAAATTTAAATCAGGCATTTTTTGACTTGTAGAGTTAGTGCCTAACTCTTAACTTAATTTTCTATAAAAAAAACATCGAATTGGTTTACTAATCTTTAATGTTTACTTCATTTTTTTTATAAGAATTAAGCCTTAAAAATAATAACTCAGATTTTTTTTATGGTAACAATAAGGTGATACTATGAGAAAAGTAAAATTAGATTGCCCCATGTGTGGTATGTCTTTCAAAGGGAAAACCGAGGAAGATGCCAAACGAAAATTAATGGAGCATGGAAAGGTCCATAAGAAATAATTACCATCCGAAATCCAAAAAATAGTTTGATAATATAAATTTCTTTTTTTTCCTTTATTTTTAATGGAATTTAGGTTTAAACAGCTAAAAAAGATAACAATACCAATTCAAAAGTCTAGACTAAATTAAAGAATATACTTCCATTAGTCTTACTATCTGTTGATCAACATTATCTTTCAATTCAGAAATAAGATGATTTTCCCCATAATAATAAACTAAACGCCTGTACGCTTCCCTTTTTTTAGTAAGCGATACGAGCTGGGAATCGAGTTCATCCTTCCTGTCTTTTTTTTTCATAATTTTTATCCCTCTATGAGTATTTTATTTCTCAATAATTTAAATGAAAAGAGTTCAAAGATTTTTTCTTTTCCAATTTTCCATAAATTCCTTGAACTCATTTTTGGGAATTCCAAGTGAGTTAACTTCTTTATGCATATAACTGTTACTTCTTTTACTATATGAACTTCTAGGCAGAGCTCCTTTTTTTCGAAAACTTAGTTCCCATTCAAAGTAAGATTTTGACATGACATTTTGTTAATAAAAATTTTTATTTAAACTCTTTTACATTTTTGTTCATTGTCGTACCAAAAGAACGGAAAAGTTTTGGCTTAGACAACTTATTTGATGTCTTACCTAGGCATTTATGACTTATCTCATGAGAAACTGATTTTGTAATGAAGGCTAAGCGATTTACGACACTTTATTCATCATAATTTAATCGTATCAAAAATTTTGGCTAAATAGAGATATAAAAGTCTTTAATAAAAATTTAAAAAAAATTTTAAGGATTAGTCTGCAATATTTAGTATGATGGAAGCTAAAGTAGGTATTTTCCTGAATGTATCAAAGACTTATTCGAAGAGAAAGGAATTAACTTAGTTGACTTTTATAACAAGTCCGAAGAGATTCGAGACTTCTTAGAAGAGATTGTTAACCTAATAAAAGGATTTCAAAAAAACTTTTTTTTTTTTTTTTCCTTTTTTGTTCCAAAAGAACGGAAAAGTTTTGGCTTAGACAGCTTTAATAATTACTACTTTATTAGGTTATTATACTAAATTATTGAACGTTAATGAGTATTAAGGCGCATTTATTATTAGAGGTTGTCAGCTATCAATTCACAGATAGTAAAAAATCGCATAACTAATGCTTTATTAACATCTAAATAAAGAGGAAAATAATAGATTTGAATGATTTAAAAATTATACTAAGTGGACTGGACAATGCCGGCAAGACTTCAATCCTAACAGCTTTAGATAAAAAGTACGACTTTCAAAAAAAAATAGAGAAACTTAAACCAACTGTAAGAGTTAAATATAATCAGACTAAATTTCTTGGGAAAAACCTCTATATCTGGGATATGGGAGGTCAGGAAAAATATAGAAAACTCTATGAAGCTAAATTAGATGTTTATTTTGATAAAGCATCCTTGTTTATTTATATAATTGATGTTCAAGACTGTGATAGATATGAATCATCGATTGTATATTTAACAACATTACTGTCTTATATTGAAGAAAATAAATTGGACGTTCCTTTAATTGTAGCTTTCCATAAATTTGATCCGGAATTAAAAGACGACCCTGAGATTACTAAAAATGTAAGGGAATTGTCAGATAAAATTCTTAACCTAAAACAACTAAAAATGTTATTTTTACAAACTTCAGTATACAACATCTATTCCATCATTCATTTGTTCTCATCAGCTTTATCAATTTTCAACGATAACCATTTAAAACTTAAAGATATATGTAAGAATTATTTAGATGCTTTCAATGGTAAATCGCTTATCCTTTTTGACAATAATGGCTTTATAATTAGTGAATATTACACAGATTCTTTAGATCATAATATTTACTTAGAACTTTTGAATTTAACTACAGAACATATAATCTTATTAAAAAAAATACAAGAGGACCAAGCCAAATTCAATCACGATTTCACACCAATTAGCGATCATAGCGTAGCATATCTACACAAGATAAAGTTTGAAAATGAAATATTTTATGTATCTGTTTTGATTGATGAAGTAAAAAAAGAAAAATTACAGAATCAGATTTCAGACTTCCTGAATGAATTAAATGGGGTTTTAAATCCTAGTTTAACTTAAATTCTAATTTTTTTTTAGAATCAATTCATTTTAAAAATAAGATAAAATTAGATGTTTTTCTATTTTTCATACTAATTTATTGCTTTTTTACTGCTCTCAATATCCACAATAATTCTTCTACATAAGAATAATACTCAAACTCATTAAGTGATTTTTTAACAAAGGAACAATACATTTAGGAAAATGGTGATCATACTATATCGGATCTTAGTAACATTGGGTTTATAAATGATTAGTACTTAACAATCACATCATAGAACACTATTTTAAAATTTAATATGTTTTTAAACTCTAATGATTTAACTATTTGGATACTTATTGGTGCGGTTCTTTTAGGAATTAAGCATAGTATAGATGCGGATCACATAGCCGCCACTTCTAATATCCTCTTTAAATCTCAAAAGTTTTCTACGACAGTTAAGCTCTCTATTTTATGGGCTCTAGGTCATTCATTTACAGCAGCAATTATTACCTTAATTTTATTCTTGGTAAGGGATATTTTTCTAAGTAGTTATTTAACCCATTTCGAAATTATTGTAGCTATTATGCTTATATTCATTGGTATATTAACGTTTTTATGGGAATTGGAAATCATACCTAAGCGAGATACCCTAAGTGGTGATTCTAATTTAAATCCATTGTCAGTAGAAACGAATTTAACTGAAAATACAGTAGAAACAAGCAATCCAAGTAAATATAAATTACATAAAGATGGCAAGGCTATAACTTTAATCGGGATTATACAGGGATTAGCTTCGAATGATGAACTACTTTTACTTCTAACGTTTACATTAGGTTTGGATAATTTTTTTATTATCTTACTTGGATGCATAATTTTCTCTATAGGAGTAATGATTGGGATGATAACATGGGGAACACTCCTAAAAATACCTCAAAAAAGGCATAAACAAGTGTTAAAAGCATTAAATATTATAATGGCATCATTAGCAATCATTTATGGAACTTACATTCTTTTTGGTGGCGAAGGAATTAATTTTCTTGAGTTAATCAGTATTTTGAGATAATAAATGGAGCTCTAAATCTCAACGTTTTTTATTCTAACAAATTAACGAATATTAAAAATTTAAATAAATCTTCTTTCTAAAGATATTTAAGAGAAAAATAAAAAAATCATATAATAAAATAATGCACAGCGAATCATTTCATTTACTTTTGTCTTACTTTGATACCGTTATTGGGCCTGAAATAATTTTTTCTTTCCCAGAAAATATATCTGAAAGTATTACCAGTAAAATAAAGAGCGTTTTTGATTTAGATATTGAGGATCAATTTTTCGAACTTACTATTACCAAAGAGAATCTAAAAATAACTAATATTTTTCTTGAAATTCCATCTCAATGGGGACGTGGCAATGTAGAATCTGCGATGCTCACCCTCGTTACAGGGATAGATTATGACAGCCGATCCTTTCAAGAAATTTTATTGGACTATTCTTCCAAAATAAAAGCGACGCAAGACATTTATAAGGCCTTTTATGAGCATACGAGTACCTACAAGGATGATAATGAAATTAATACGAAGAGGGAGGAACTACAAAATATTCTTAGAGATTGTTGTAATAATTTAAAAAATATGACGTCATCGGGAAACGAAGAAGGAAAGATTGTTCAAAAATTTAAGAAATTAAATTGGTAAATACTATGGAAAAAATACACTCGATATATTTTGGTGGACTAATTGTAATAGGGTTAATCTCCACATATATTCTAATATTACTTCCGCATGGAATACCTAATCCTATGTTAGAAAAGACATTTTTTCTCTTTGGTCTTGCTTTAAATACCATAGTCCTCTTATGGTCAATAGCCTTTTATTTATTGCACAGATGGATGAAAACTGGAAAGAAAAATCTATCGTTGATTAGTTGGAGTGTTTCATTTTTTATATATAGTATAACATTTATAGCTCATTTGTTTAGAGCTTTAGGATTTAGTGCTGCAAATGAAAATTCTTCTGTTTTTCACTTTTTTCTTTATAGATGGGGAATGATTCTATGGGCTGCTGGAATATTATACGGTTTATTAAATATTTTAACTGAAAATCGCAGATATAAAATACTTCCAAGCCTTCTTACACTTATTTTTGGATTCACTTGGTTATTTTTAGGGCTATTTATAATTCCTTCAAGAAATCCCATAGAGTTTACGATGTATTTATTCCTCCAAACTATTTGGATTCCTGTGTGCTTTACTATGACATATATCTTTGCGTATTATGGGTACAAAACAAAAGAAAACGGGCCTAAGCTTGTAGCGCTTGGATTTTTAGGAATTATGATATCGTATTATGGATGGGCTCCGTGGCATTTTGAAGATGTAATTTATATCTATTTCATTTGGTATTTCATTTTTCTCCTTTCTTTAACTCCTATTTTACTGGGTTTTATTGTAATGACATTGGAAGAAAAATAAAATATTTGATGGATAGAGAAGCACTTTTTATAGTAAAATCTTAAAATTAGAAAATATAGTTCTATAATATGAAGTCGTTAATTATCTTTAGTTCTATGTCAGGCAATACAGAAGAACTTGGGAATAAAATGAAAGATGTTCTTGAAAAGTATAACCATGAAGTAGAGATAGTTCGGGATAAGAAACTTAAATCAAAGTTAAAAGAAAATGAAGATTTTCTTGACCAATATGAATTATTATGTGTAGGGTCATGTACACACGCAAATAGTGCATCAGCAGGAATAAAGAGAGTTACCAAGACAATTGCCGAAAAAAAGTTAGAAAATAAGAAATTACTATGTTTTGGAACCTCAGGGGCGCCTGAGGCGTGGCAAAATGCTTGTAAAGTTATTCAAGAAGCTCTTCCTGATTTTGAACATGTTGGAGATATCGGATGTCCTGAGAGAAAGAACGAGGATACAATAAAGGATTTTGAAGACCTTATAAAAAATTTATAAGAATTCAAGAGAATTAATTTTATTCTACCATTTTTTTTACCTAGTTTAGAATTTGCATAATGAGATCATCATAGATAAAAAGTTAAGCTAAAGCTAAAAGAAAGAAAAAAATTGGTTTATTTTAAATCTCTTTCAGGATTGAGATCTACGCCCTCAAATAGTTTGTCAATCTGTTCATAAGAAGTAATGATTTTATCTTCTACTAATTTGCGAATGAATTTATAGGCGGCACACTCATATTCCCTCTCCCAATATTCTTGCTCTTCCGCATAAAAATTACATTTATGGCACACGTGGTCGATTAACTTACGATTCATGGGGCTTATATCTTCTTCCGTTCTTAATATTATATGCTCTTTAGGTCCTCCCGGCATGATATCTCACTCATTTTATAATTATTATTTATGTTGATATTTAATTAAATTTATACTATTCTATTTTATTTTAAAAACTCCAACTTTCCAAATTGACTACATTTATAGGAATCAATTCCTAATACATTCCCAGTTGCCTGATATGCTCTATATCTACAACCTCCTCGGCACGCGTCGAGATGTTCACAATTCAGTTTAAAACATTCCAAATCAGAGATTTTCCAGTTCAGTTGCTTTTGAATTAATTCCCAGCTTTTTTTAAGCCCTATCTCCAACACATTGCCTACATTTTCATCATAAAAAAAGCCGCATTTTGTAACCACACCTAAAACGTCGATCGCTATTATGTTCGGTCCACATGCAAGATCACTTCTTGAAGCAATGTTGATATATTCACCCCACCCATAATCGTTTAAAATTTGGCCTCCCTCTTCTGAAGTAATTTCATATTTTTCGCGAATTGCTTGAGTGGTGGTTTTGTCGAATGTCGGAATGTCTATTGACCAATTTTTTACTTTTTCTAACGATTGAAATAACTTATACATCTCATCAAATTCATTGAGATTTTGCTTATGGACCATAGTATTGATTGAAACAGTAATTCCTTCTTTTATCAGAAGTTTGATACTCTCTAATGTATCTTTAAAGCAATTTACGTCTCGAAAGTCGTTATGAGTCTCTTCTAATCCATCGATACTAATAAAGATCTCAAAATAATTATCTCTTAATAAATCGATTAATTCAAGGTTTTCCTTAAACAAAATTCCGTTGGATAGCATGATCTTCATAAGGGGAATATCCTTGAGAAACACCAATAAATCTTTTAGGTGGGAATATAATAACGGTTCCCCTCCGGTTAAAACCAACTTTAAACCCTGCAACTCATAGAATTCTTTAATTAATTTCTTTAACTCCTCAAATGGAAAATCCACGGGATTCTTATCAGAAAGATAACAGTGTTTACACGTAAGATTACATTTTTCAGTGAGATTAATCATGAGATTTTTCATATGTGGTAATTCAAATACATTCTTATCTGGCAAATTTATATGATCAACTGAAATTAATGCTTTATCTGTAATTATATTAGGACTAAAATTCACAATTTCCAATTCATGAAAATCATTTATCGCTTCCAAAACTTCTTCTTTTTTTGCTTTTGGATATGTTTCTATAATTTTTCCGTTACTGCGTTCTCCATCAATAAGCTTCAAGACGGAATAGGCTTCATCATCAATCACATAGGACTCATCAGCTTTTAAATCAATAATGTCTATTTCCTCATATCTTCTCAAGACAATGTGACGAGGGATAAAAGGAATATCTTGGGGATTCATTGAGAAGAATAAGGTTTCTCATCTTAAAAAATATAATATTATAAAAGATAATTCAAGGAAAAAAAAATAAGAAAATTATCTTGGCTAAAAATTAAATAATTGACTTTAGAAATAGAATAAATCTAAAGATTAATCATCTACTATTAATTTACTTGGTAAGCCACGGATAATCTCTTCTGCTTCCTTCATTATGCCATCAATTAGTTCCTTTACAGTGGGAATATCATTAATTCTTCCAGCAACTTCACCAGCTGGCCACAGTGCTCCATCTTCAATATCTTTCAATGCCTTCATACTCCCTTCAATTTCCTTTTTCATTAATTCTCGTGGAACATGCATAAGATCGTCTGGCTCTCCCAAATAGGGACCTGGAGATAATTTTAATGAAAGGCGAGTCATATCTTTTGCAGCCTCATTCTTCAGGAATCTACCCGGACCCACGATTGCTCTGAATACAATTGTCTCTCTCTCATTGTAGTTAACTATGCTTTCCTTATGAAGCTGGGGCCAATCAGCTTCCTTAGTGGCAACAAATCGGGTGCCCATCTGAATGCCATGGGCACCTAAAGCTAAAGCACCTGCTAGAGAGAGTCCATCACAAAAACCCCCAGCACCTATAACGGGAATATCAACCGCTTTAACAACAGCAGGTAATAACACCATGGAATGAACAGGTTCCCAAGCTATATGCATACCACCTTCATGTCCTGAAGCAACAATGAGATCTACTTCTGCTTGTTTAGCCTTTAAAGCATGCTTTACTGAGGGTACCACATGAATCCATTTAATACCGAGGGATTTTATTGCATCGGACCAAGGAACAGGATTACCTGCTGAAGTATGGATAACCTTAAGTCTCTCCTCCATTTCTGAATCTTCTTCTCTAATCTCTTTAATAACTTGAATTGACTCTTTAGCCCATACTGACATCTCTGATGACAACATTAGGTTCAATCCAAAAATACCTTTGGACTCACGAGTTTCTTCTGCGAGTTGATTTAAAGCTTTTTTTAATTCTTCTTGAGGATCTTTAATTTTTTTTCTTAATTCTTCTCGAGATGTGGTATCTCCGGAGATTAAGGTAGGCATACCTTTCACCTTTCCCGTGGCGTAGGCAATATAAGAAGCACTTAATAATCCTAAAGCTCCAGCATTCGAAACTGCAGCGGCTAAATTTTGCGTTTCATTCATTCCCCCTTGAATGATCGGATATTTTAAACCTACTAACTCATTAAGTTTAGTTTTAATCATTATATTTTTCAAAAAGGATGTGATAAATATAAAAATTCTTTTTTTGCAACTTATTGAGATTTTTAAAATAGATAAAAAATATAAAAGACTAAAAAAAAAAAGAAGGTAAATTAATTTAGCAGTCCCCACCACATTTACATGAGGAGATACAGTCGCCACCGCATTTACAACTGGTGGAGATGCAGTCACCGCCGCACTTACATCCGGCGCTAGTTACTTTTTCTTTCTTTACGATTTTCATTTTTTTTTAACCTAGCAATTGATTGGTTATAAGTAAATATCATTTAAGGATATATAAATTAATCGCTAATAGGGTATAGTATGAAGAAATTAGAAATGAATATTACACGAGTTTTAGTTTACAATAATATCAAATTAAAATTTTATATTATTTTAGAACGAATAATTTATATCGAAAAATAATAATTAATTTAATACATCATTAGAAGATGAGTTTAATATGGAGTTGTTAAAAGAAATCGAAGAGAAATATATTGAAACCAATGGAATTAAACTTCATACAGTTATAGCTGGAAGCGGAGAGCCTATTATTATGCTTCATGGATTTCCTGATTTTTGGTATGGATGGCGTGATATTATTATGGGTTTAAAGGATGAATATAAATGTATTGCTCCGGATACTAGGGGTAATAATCTTTCAGATAAGCCGAAGGGGATTGAAAATTATCAGTTAGATATCTTGGTTGAAGATATTAAAGGATTAAGTGAGGCATTAGGCTTAAAGGAGTTTTATCTTGCGGGTCATGACTGGGGGGCGCCACCTTGCTGGGCATTTGCTGAAAAATATCCCGAATTAGTGAAGAAGTTGATTATATGTAATGGTCCTCACTTTGTATCTGCGAGAGAAGTTTATGAAACAGATGAGAAGCAAAAAAGGGCAAGTTCATACATGGGGTTATTCGCTAAGCCTGAAGCTGTTGAACAGGCAAGTCGAAATAATTATGAACTATTAAGATTAATAATTTTTGGTTTGGTAAAAAGAAAGGGTGCAGTAACTGAGTTTGATTTAGAGAGGTACATTGAGGCATGGTCTCAGCCAGGAGCAGTCAGGGGAGGATTAGAATATTATCGCTTAGTGGAAGAAAATCGAGATAACATTACTGATGAGTGGACGGGAATTATAAATGTGCCAACTTTAGTCATCCATGGTATGCGGGACCCTGTAATTACTCCGCAAACTTTGAAAGGTTTAGAGAATTATGTTAAAGATTTAAAAATCGTATATGTTAAAAAAGCCAGTCATTTTGTTATGGTAGATGCTCCAGAAATAGTTATAGCAAGTATTAAAGAGTTTATTGGCTAAAAAAATACCTTATAGATAACTTATATGATATAAAATATTTTATTAAAATACATCATTTCAAGATGAGATAAAAATGGAATTATTAAAAGAAATCGAAGAGAAATATGTTGAAACCAACGGTATCAAGCTCCATACGGTGATTGCTGGTTCAGGAGAGCCTATCATTATGTTGCATGGATTTCCTGACTTTTGGTATGGGTGGCGTGATACTATTATGGGTTTGAAGGATGAATATAAATGCATTGCTCCCGATATGAGAGGTTATAACTTGTCAGATAAACCTAAGGGTAATGAGAATTATCAGCTAGACGTTTTGGTTGAGGATATTAAGGGATTAAGTGAATCTTTAAGCTTGGGCGAGTTTTATCTTGCAGGTCATGACTGGGGAGCCATAATTGCATGGTCCATCGCTGAAAAATATCCGGAATTAGTGAAAAAACTAATAATATGTAATGGTCCTAATATCCGGGCTATGAGAGAAACAGCTGAGATGGATAAGAAAATAGAAGAATCAACTACATTCGTGGAAACTTTTGCAGCGCCTGGGGCTGATCAAAAATTTATAGGAAATAATTGTCAACTATTAAGAATGATGATTCTCGGTGCGGTAAAAAGAAAGGGTGCAGTTTCTGAGTTTGACGTAGAAAGATACATTGAGGCTTGGTCTCAGCCAAGAGCTTTAGATGCGGAATTGGGGTATTATCGGGCCATGAATGCTGATTCAGATAAATTTATAGAAGGATATACAGGTATAGTAAATGTCCCAACATTGGTTATTCATGGGATGAAAGATACTGCAATTTTACCTCAAACGTTAGATCATTTACCAAATTATGTGAAGGATTTAAAAATCGTAAAGATAGAAAATGCCCATCATTTTGTTATGGTAGATGCCCCAGAAAAGGTTATAGCGAGTATTAAAGCATTTATTAGCTAAATTAATAGCTTCTTTTTTTATTTTGGTAACTAAAATTTTAACAATCGACTATTCATTATATGTAAAAATTATTTCTAATCAGTGTAACATAATTTAATTCAAAAATTAAAGTTTAAAAACACCTAGTTAATTAGTGTTATGTAGACTAATATGACTGAATCTAACGGAAAAAATTCATTGACAATAGTCTGTCCTTATTGTAAGGAAAATTTCAAGAAA
>SDBT01013860.1_pt1 | contig 12891 bp, 11 predicted proteins | sample 2277101 | NCBI WGS metagenome assembly SDBT01 (sample SAMN10404973, study PRJNA504765) | marine sediment metagenome | isolation source: marine sediment core GS10_PC15, 103 cmbsf | place: Arctic Ocean: Southern Knipovich Ridge | collected 2010 | reverse complement strand
GAATATCTCCATCGCCGTAAGCGGTTGCGGAGCGTGCAGGTGAAGTGTCACGACGTGGACACGAGTCTGTTGGAGGGCGTGCTCTGCCGCGGCGACCGGCGTACTGGCGAAGCGATCGAGTTGGCATGGCGTCGCGGTGCGCGGTTCGACGCCTGGAACGACCATTTCCAACCTGAACTTTGGTGGCAGGCCTTGTCCGAGGTGGGCATCGACGCAGAAAAAACGCTCCACCCCCCCTGCCCTGCCGGCGCCCGTTTCCCCTGGGACCATATCCAAACACACCAAGGCCGCAGCTACCTCCAGCGCGAACATATCAAGTCGTTGAGCGAACTCTCTAAATAGGTGACTGTCCCCGGTTTAGGAGATACCCATACGATGACGGTTAGGTCAACAATACGAGTTGGTGTCCTTCACTCGTTGAGTGGGACGATGGCGTCCGATGAGAAACATCTGGCGGCGGCTGCGCAGATGGCCGTCGATGAGATCAACGAAGCCGGCGGTGTGTTGGGCAGGCAAGTCGAGGTCGTCCTCCGCGATGGTGCTTCAGACCCAACTGTATTTGCAGACAAGGCAAGAGAACTACTGGCACAAGAGGGAGTCCGGACGATCTTCGGCTGCTGGATGTCCTCGTCGCGCAAAGCAGTTAAGCCGATTGTCGAGGAGCACAACTCGCTTCTATGGTATCCGATTCAATACGAGGGTTTGGAGCAAAGCTCGAATATCATTTACACGGGTAGCTGCTTGAACCAGCAGATCGAACCGGCCGTCGCTTGGGCGTTGTCCCAGGGAAAACGGCGTTGTTTTCTGGTGGGATCCGATTATGTGTTTCCGCGAACCGCCAACAGCTTGATCCGGGCGTTGGCTTCGCAGGGAGGCGGATCTGCGATCGCAGAGCGGTACGTGCCGCTGGGTTCGCGCGACCTTGCCGAAGTTGCAGATGAGATCGCAAAGGCTCGCCCTGACATCGTATTCAATACGATCAACGGGGACAGCAATTTCGCCTTCTTCCGCGAGTTCAGCAGAGCCGTGGGAGACGCCGCCGACTGCCCGATCATGTCCTTCAGTTTTGCTGAGATCGGCTTGCGCGAGGTGCCTCGCGAGTCGGCCGGTCACTACGCCTGCTGGAGTTACTTTCAGAGTTTGCAAACGCCCGAGAACGGCCGGTTCCTCGAAAAGTACACGCAACGATTCGGTCCGAATGCGGTGGTCGACGATCCGATAGCAACCGCATACACGCAAGTCTATCTGTGGAAGCAAGCCGTTGAGCAAGCACGTTCGTTTGACGTATCTGAAATCCTCAACAATGTTGCAGGCTGTAGCGTCGTAGGGCCGGGTGGCGTGATGGAGGTGCAGGCCAACCACCACGTCAAGAAGCTCGCCGTGATCGGCCAGGCCACCGCCCAAGGTCGATTCGATGTTGTCTGGTCCAGCGAACACCCCATTGCCCCCAAGCCATGGCTCGGGATTGAGGACGCCGAACTCCCGACGCAGGGTATCGTTCTGGAGGCATTGAGGCAGTATCCCGAAGTGATCCACCTCAACGTCGAACTCGACCGCCTTGTCCGCGAACGGACCGCCGAGTTGGAACAAGCCAATCAGGCCCTGAAAGCAGAAATCGCCGATCGCGAGCGGGCCGAAGAGACGATGCGGGAATCCAACCAGCAAGTAGTCGACGTAATCGAGAGCATCAACGACGGGTTCTTCAGCTTGAACGAAGATCTGGTGGTCACCTATTTCAACAATGCCGCGGAAAGACTCCTGGGCCGAAAAGCCGAAGACGTTGTGGGACGCCACATGTTCGACGAGGCTTTTCCCGAGGTCAAGGGCTCGATCTTTGATGAGAAGTATACCGAGGCGTTGAGAGAAAGGGTGCCTGCAACCTTCGAGACCTACTTTGGGATCGCACCCTACGAAGACTGGTATGCCGTCAGGGTCTACCCCTACAAGGACGGCATTTCTGTGTACTTCCAGGTTATCACCGAGCGAAAACGGGCGCAAGAGGCGCTGCTCAGCGAAAAGCTGCTTTCCGACGAGTATATCAACAGCCTGCCCGGGCTGTTCTATGTGTTCGACGAGCAGCGGTTCGTCAGATGGAACAAGCAATGGGAGAGCGTTACGGGTTACAACGCCGAGGAGCTTGGCGCCATGTACGGCACGGACTTCTTCGATGGCGAAGATCGGATACTCATCGAAGAACGAATGCGGAAGGTTTTTGACGACGGCGCCTCCGAGGCCGAAGCGGAACTGGTGACAAAAGACGGCAGGCGAATCCCCTACTACTTCACCGGTCTGCGTAAGGTCTTCGACGGAAAAGATCATCTCGTCGGCCTGGGGATGGACGACACCGACCGCAAACGTGCGCAAAGAGAACGGGAGGAGTTGATCGCCAAGCTAGAAGCCCAGAACGCCGAGTTGGAACGCTTCACCTACACCGTCTCCCACGACCTCAAAAGCCCGCTGATTACCATCAAGGGATACCTCGGAATGCTGCACCAAGATCTGGCTAAAGAGGACCCTGAATCAATTGAAGATGACTTTGCTCGCATCTCCGGCGCGGCCGACAAGATGGACCAGTTGCTAGGCGAACTGTTGGAACTGTCACGGATCGGCCGAATGATCAATCCGTCGGAGGACGTGCCGCTGGAGGAAGTGGCTCGCGAAGCGCTCGAGCTGGTTGGCGGACAAGTCGACGAAAACGGAGTGCAAGTTGAAATCTCCCCGGACTTGCCCGTCGTCTTCGGCGACCGGATTCGGCTGAGGGAGGTTCTGCAAAATCTGATCGACAATGCAGTAAAGTACATGGGCGATCAATCGCGTCCACGGGTCGAAATCGGTTCGCGCCGTAGCGGCAACGAGACGATCTGCTACGTTCGCGACAACGGAATCGGGATCGACCCCCGCTACCATGAGAGAGTCTTCGCGCTGTTCGATCAACTGGACCAGAAAGTGGAAGGCTCCGGAATAGGCCTGGCATTGGTCAAGCGGATTGTCGAGGTACACGGCGGACGCATCTGGGTCGAGTCGGAGGGCCCGGGGCACGGGGCAACTTTCTGCTTCGCGATTGCAACGAATCCACCCAACGCCGGGATACTGGAGTAGGGTGCGTGTAACGCACCCTACAACAACATGACCAACTACTCTCGACAATCTACCGGTATTGGCCCGCTCGACGAACTGCTTGGCGGCGGACTGCTGCCGGGAACACTTACCGTGGTGATCGGCTCGACCGGCATTGGCAAGACGCAACTCGGCTTGCAGTTTGCCCATGCGGGCGACGCTCAGGAAGGCCGGCCGGGGATCGTCTTCGACGTCAGTGCCCGGGGCGATAGCCAGAGCCATGCCGAATACGCCCGACGAATGTTCGATTGGGAGATCACGCCCGTGCTGCCACAGGAGCACGTCGCGCTGGACGGGTTCTTCGACGTCGACCGGCCGCATGGCGATTACCTGCACATCTTCGACCAGACCGGCCGGCGCGTCAGCCGTCGCGACCTGGACTTCGACGCCTGGCAGGACTGGCAGGCCGAACTGACCCGGCGGCTGACCGCGTCGATCGCGTTTTTCTACGGCAACTTCATCCACGGCACCGCTCGCTGTGTGGTCGACGGCATCGAACCGGTCGACCGCCCCGGCGATTCGATCCAGATCGAGTTGTTCGAGTACATCTATCACCAGATCCTGCGGAAGGATCCCGAGTGGGTCGCCCGGGACCTGTTCCGTCAGCACTATCGCAGCCACGCCGAGGCCGCATCCGCACACGTCTACGACCCCGGGCGGATCGGCTGCATGTTGCTTGCCACCTCGCACGAGACCACGCTCGACGGCCTGATCGAACGTCCACTAGACGAGGGCGACCTGCTCTCGGGCGCCAACACGGTAATCTATCTAGGCAAGATTCGCGAAGGCACCCGATTTCGCCGCGCCATGTACGTCGCCAAGCACCGCGGCAGCGTATGCCCGGACGAGATTATTCCGTATCGGATCGAGGAGGCGGGGATTCGGTTGGAGTAGGTGTGTGTTTGGTCGCCGGGTGGCTGGGGCAAAGCGCAGCGGTGCCCCAGATCGTAGAGGTTGCGAATCAATGTGTACGATGGGCCTCCGAGCCCGTCGAAAAGTTGGAAACCCCCTGGATTCGACGGGCTCGGAGGCCCATCGTACAAGCCGTTTCCGAATGATTCGCAAACTCGAAGAGCTACGAATCGTGAATCTCTGGGGCACCGCTGCGCTTTGCCCCAGCCACCCACCACATCGGTCGGCGCCAAGCGATTCGGTAGCCGATGATGCGGAAGACCAGAAGGGAGCCGGTGACCCATGCACCGAACGGGAGGAAGTGGAACGTGACCCGGCTGAGCCATTTGGTGAAGTAGCAGGACGGGAGAGCAACAAGACTCGCTTCATCGATCGGCCATATCTTCACCAGGGAAGCGGCTGCAACTGCAGAGACCAGTAGGATCACCCGCAGCACAAGCCATCGACTACCGAGTGCGGCCCAAAACGCCGCCAGCGCAATCAGACCGATGGAAATCAGCCCTGGCGAGTCTAGCCGCCAGAACGAGACGAATACCTTGTGTATGTATCCAGAGTCTTCGGCATAGAGGGCGAAGCACTGAATCATCGACAGCAGCACGGCCAGTCCGGTCGTCCACCAGAGCAGATAGCGTAGCGAATACTGGTATCTGGGTCCCAAGGGGCTGGAACTTTCGAGGGAGCCTGCATCTGAGTGCAGTTCCAATCCGACGCCACAACACCGGGCGACTAACAGGACCGCAACGATGTGGACCACTCGAACTGATCCGAGCACTGTGAACATTGCGATTTCGGTGCTGAAGGTTTCGATGGAGACAATGAGGCACAACGGGATTTCGCAGAGGGCAATTCCTCCAATCATTCCCGACAGTCGCCAGGGCAACGGCCCGCGAGCCAAGCCGGCCCAAATGGCCAACAACACGGCCTGTCCGCGAAACGTAGCGCTCATGACCGAGGAGAACCGCCGCGACGCGATTATGTTGAGCGGGACGTCACTGGAAAGAAACAATATCGCCCAGTTGACCAGCACGGGGACAAGTAGCAACACGGATATCAGCACGAGGCGACGTTTCATGTCTCCATTCTCTCCGAAATGCCGCTAGATTCCAAGCCGAAACCGATGGCACGTTTGCTCTGGGGAGGTTCTCGCAATATCATACGGGTCGGAGATGATCCGTTCTCGGTTGAACAAAGACGTGCCGTGCCCCCCTGCCCCGTCGACTCTGCCCTGCCCCGTCGACTTTGCTGAAAAAGTTCATCCTGAAGTTCTGGGAAGGTGACACGCCGACGGGCAGCCCCGGAGGGGCAATAGTCAATAGCCAGGGGCGTAAGCCCCTGGGACACGAAGCCCCGTTGCGCAACGGGAGCCCCGGAGGGGCGACAGAAGTGGTTGTGCTGAATCTTCTAGCGCCCCTCCGGGGCTTTCCAATACGACGCTATCCATATCCCAGGGGCTGACGCCCCTGGCTATTCACTATCGCCCCTCCGGGGCTGGTTCCGAGTATTACCTGCCTACCGGTTACTGTCGGCGACATGGGCCGCGAGCGGCAGAAGGAGATTCGCACGCCGTCGCGTTACTTCGGCTTGGGCAACTTGCCCTTCAGAGTGCGGACCCGCTGGATAGACTCGCTTTGCAGGTCGGGCTCGGGGATCTTAACGGCGAACTCTTCGGCCTCTTTCAACAGCTTGTGGGTCTTGACGTGGAAGCTGGCCTCCGAGAGCGACTCGGCCAGATCGCAAAAAACGTAAGTGCGGCTGTAGAGGCTTTCGATCTCTCGGGCGGATTCCAGGGCCCGGTCGAAAGACTTTTCCGCTGCGCTGCGTTGCTTCATGGTGCTTTGGCGGCCGGCCACCTCGACGAAAGCGTCGCAACGGTCGCGGGCGTCTTCGATCGTAGCAGCCAGTTCCAAGGCGGCCGCGATCACCCGATCGGCCTCGGCCCGGCCTTTGTCCATCGCATCGTACCCGGCGGCAACCGACGTGAGCACCGGCACCTTGCTCTTGGCTTCCTGCAATTGGCCGGCTAGTTGCTCGGCCTGTTTCAGCGTGGCGGTTGCCCCGTCTTTGTCTTCGGTGGCAACCTGGGCACGAGCGGCCCGGGCCAGCTTCTTGGCCTTGAGTTGAACGTCTTCGATTTCGCCGGCCGCCGCCAACGCGGCGCGAACCGCTTTGCGACCGTCGCGTGGCTTGCCCAGCCGAACCCGTTCCTCGGCCAGGATCGACGTGACGCCGGCCCGGCTTGCCGCGTCTTCAACTTGCTCGCACGCCTCGGTGGCCAAGTTCAACGTATCTTCGGCACCGAAGTCGTCGCCCGCCGCGGCCTGACTGCGAGCAATCCGCATCAGAGCCTTCGCGCGGAGATCGGCGTCGGCCTCCAGCTTGGCGTCGGCCACTTGTTGCTTAAACGAGGGCTCGTCCGATGATTTCGACGATCCGCAGCCGGGTAAAACTGCACAGAACGTAACGATCAACAATATCGCCGGCAGACAGCGAAACATGGCTCTTACCTCTGTTCTCTTCAATTATCAGTTATCGGTTATCAGTTATCAGTTGTCAGCCAGGAGAAACGTACTTCATGAGTTCTTACTGACTACTGAAAACTGAAAACTGCTCCTAACTCACGGTCTATCACCTCTACCTGCTAAAACACTAACCGAATTTGCTTCAAACGTCGCTCGGTCTCTTGCATCAGGGCGTTCTCGGCCGCTTCGTCGTCCGCCACGTAGGTGGCCGAGAACCGCAGAAAGGCCCCCGCGTCGTCCCATGGGACCGTGCAAATCGAATGCTCGGTAATCAAGTACTGGCTGGCCGCCTCGGCCGAGTCGAACGTCTCGCCGCCCTCGATCCCCTTGGGGCTACGGGCGTAGAGAAAATACGAACCGCCCGGCATCCGACAATCGAACCCGCACCGCCCAAGCACCTCGACCAGCTTCTCCAATCGTCGCCGGTACTTCCGGCCGACCTGCCGCGGGATCTCTTCATTGTCCAAGGCCGCGGCCGCCGCCTTTTGGATCGCGATGAACTGGCCCGAGTCGCAATTGTCTTTCACGTCGGCAAAGGCGCCGACCAGGCGCGGATGTCCGCAGACCCAACCCATCCGCCAGCCGATCATGTTCCAACCCTTCGACAGCGAGTGGATTTCCACGCCGACCTCCCGCGCCCCGGGTACTTGCAGGAAACTCAGCGGCGGTCCGTCGAAGGTGAGCATTACGTGGGCCGCGTCCTGCACCACGACCAACCGGTTCTGCCGAGCGAACTCGACCACCTCCTCGAAGAACGCGCGGGTGGCCACCTTGCCGGTAGGACTGTTCGGGTAGTTGATCACCAACAGCTTCGCGCGGCGACGGATATCCTCGGGGATCGAAGCCAGATCGGGCAGGAAGTCGTTCTCGGCCAACAGTGGCAGCTTGTGGACCTCGCCGCCATAGTATTGCGTGTGGGTTCCGGCGACCGGATAGCCTGGCGTGGTCATCAAGGTCACGTCACCCGGGTCGATCAAGGTAGCCGGTAGCATAGCCAAGGCCGTCTTCGAGCCGATGCAGTGGTTGATTTCGGTTGCCGGATCGAGCCGAACGTCGAACTGCCGCGCCATGAAGCGGGCCACCGCCTCCTTGAACTCGATCACGCCGTTATCGGCATAGCCGCGGTTCTCCGGCAGATCGAGTTGGCCGGCCATCTCGCGGCGGACGGCCGGGTCGGCCATCTCGTCGTTCTCGCCGATGCCGAAATCGATCAGCGACCGCTCGGGATGCTCGGCCAGCGCCTTCCGCTTTGCCCGTTTGATCTTCTCGAACTTATAGATCTCGGTCCCTTTGCCGTAGCTACTGCCGCCGATTCGCTGGGCAAAAAGCTCTTGGAAATATGGGTCACTCATGGGTCGGTGAGGTAGTTGGTGTGTAGTCCGGGAGGTTGCAAGTCTACAGTGTAACGCACTGGCGGGAGGAGAAAAAGGGGGCGACGTTTGGGGGGGTGTGACGAGCAGGGAGCGGGTCCGGCCGTACTTATCGATCCCTGCGACCGTACCAGTATCCCGGCCGTCGCCGTCCGTGGGCAACAGCCATCACCTTCACTCGGTCGTCACTGGAGTGCTCGAAGTAGACCACGTAGGGGAAGCGATGAAGACGCTTCCACCGAATGTCATCCTCGAAGACGGCGCAGCGTTGGGGCTCTTCGGTAATGTAGTTGATTGCCTCTTTCAATGCTTGCTGGAACCGGCGTCCCAAAGCTTCACTGTGGGTAATGTACCAAGCCAGGGCGTCCAAGTACTCCTGGTGGGCGTCGGGATGGAACTCGACCTCAACTGCCGCCATCGAAGAGCCCCTCGGCGTCGGCCTGAACCTGCTTCCACGACACCGGTTCGACTTCCCCGTGGTTCAGTTGCCGACAACGGTCGCGGACTTCCTCTCGCCACGCTCGATCGATTTCGGCTTGCGGCTCGTCGGACTCCGGCCCCAACGATTCCAATAGCCCTTCGACAACGAACACTCGCTCCGCCTCGGGCAATAGCGACGCTGCCTGCAGTATCTCCAGAGGAGTGGTCATATTGTGTGTCTCCGTTGCGAGAAATCGTACGTCCCAGTGCTATTATAACCTCAAAGTGAAAACGCCACCACTGGGCTTGTCCCAGTGGAGCGATGATTGACAACTAGAAAGGACCGTTTTTCCCCGATTTTGCTTCCCCAGCCGTCCGCCGCCGAAGGCGGCGGACGGCTGGGGAAGCAAGGGTGGTTTCGCGTTCACTGTTAGCTATCAATCATCGCTCCGCCGGGGTAAACCCGGCGGTGGCGGCAAGTCGTTTTCACTTTGAGTTATAACCACCTCTGCAGTAACAGCAAAACGGCAGATCGTCGACCGGGCCCGGTTGGAGAACGCCGCCCGTTCGTCTACATTAGTGCCATGCGATTGATCATGGTAGGCACCGGCCCGTTTGGAGCACCGTCGTTTCGCGGGTTGTTCGATGCGAACCATACCGTGGCGGCGCTGGTTACCTCTCCGATCCGTGGCCGACGGGGTAAGCGGACGGCGTCGATCAGCCCGATTCGAGACGTTGCCCACGAACATGGCACGGCGATCTTCGAGCCCGACGATATTAACACGAGCGACTCGCAACTCCGCCTGCGCGAGTACGAGGCCGATCTGTTGATCGTTTGCGACTACGGCCAGATCCTCTCGGCCGACACACTGGCGACCGCTCGTTGGGGGGGGGTGAACCTACACGGCTCGCTGTTGCCCAAGTATCGCGGGGCGGCTCCGATCAATTGGGCCATCTACCACGGCGAGCAAGAGACCGGTGTGACCGTGATCCACATGACCCCGAAGGTGGACGCCGGGCCGTGCCTCGCTCAGGCCAATACCCGGATCTCACCGGACGAAACTGCCGTCGAGTTGGAAAACCGGCTCTCGGCAATGGGGGCATGGCTGATGCGCCGTGCGATCGACATGATCCAAGAGGGGCGGCTGGAGGCCTTGCCGCAGGACCCGGAGCTGGCGTGTGGCGCCCGACGGCTACGCAAAAGCGACGGGGCGATCGACTGGTCGCGTCCGGCTGCGGCGATCAAGGACCAAGTTCGGGCGTTCGAGCCCTGGCCTAAGACGTTCACCTACTGGCACCGCCCGCAGGGATCGCCCGGGAGGCTGATTCTCGGGCTCGTCTCCGTGGTCGACGCGCTCGATGCGGAGGTTGCCCCGGGCGCGGTCGTGCGGTCGGAGGGGGGCGAACTGGTAGTCGCGGCGGGCGGGCAGGCCGTTCGTCTCGAAAGCGTCCAGCCGGCCGGCAAGCGGATGCTGTCGATCGCGGAGTTTCTGCGAGGGTATCGGGTCCGGCCGGGTGAGTTGTTCGGGCCCGAGTAGGGGGTCGCCGTGTTTACGGGTCGCCGTACCGGCGACCGCTAAACGTCCCATAAACCGCCGCCCCGTTTAGCCGTCGCCGGCACGGCGACGTTGTTTCTCCCCAAAAACGAACGAATTGACCTCGCTACGCGGCGTTTCTCGCGGTATAATCGAGTGTTCGTCCGAGGAGATCCCCCGGACATAACGCGTTGGCGAGGGGAAACATGGACGGTTGGGACGTTGCGTTGCTGGTGGCGGCCGGATATCTCGCCGTTACGGCTCTGGTTCGGCTGATGATCCGCCGGCGCGATCAGTTGGTGGAGCATTTCCGTCGTGACGTGGAGAGAGAGAAGCGACGCAGGCGGGCCCAGCAGCGACGGGCCCAGCACAAACAGGCCGCGTAGCAGCCCGCTGAAAAACTAGTGGCACAGGCGTCTCGCCTGTGGAAAAGTGCAGGCGAGACGCCTACACCACGACAAGCCGCCCCCTTATGCCCAGACGCGTTTACATCGAGACGGTCGGCTGCCAGATGAACGTGCTCGACAGCGAGTTGGCAACCGCCGATCTGCTGCGGGCCGGCTACGAACCGGTCGACGATACCCGGCACGCCGACGTGATTCTGTTCAATACGTGCAGCGTTCGACAACATGCCGAAGACAAGATCTACAGTGCCTTGGGCCGATTGAAGCACGTCAAGCGGCAGCACCCGGACAAGATCATCGGGGTGCTCGGTTGCATGGCACAAAAGGACCGGCAAACGATTCTTCGCCGGGCACCGCATGTGGACCTGGTGATCGGACCGGGTCAGTTGGCGCGGCTGCCGGAGTTGATCGCCCGCGTGGAAGCCGGCGAAGGCCCGATCGTGGAGTTGAGCCTCGACCGCCGTGCCGACGTTCACGGCACGGTACGGGCCAGCTTCTTGCAGCACGATCCGCCGCGCACCGCCGAGGTTCGCCCGATCCGGCAGCAGGCGATGGTGCGAATCATGTTCGGCTGCGACAAGTTCTGCACCTATTGCATTGTGCCGGCCGTGCGGGGCCCCGAACAGAGCCGGCCGGCCGAGGAAATCGTCGCCGAGGTCCGTCGTCTGGCCGAGGACGGGTGCCTGGCGGTGACGCTGCTGGGCCAAACGGTCGACAGCTATCGCGACACCAGCGGCCAGCAGACGGTCCGGCTGGCCGATCTGCTGGGGCGGCTCAATGAGATCGAAGGTCTGCGGCGGCTGAAGTTCGTTACCAGTCATCCGCGACATATCACGACCGACCTGATTCGCGCGGTCCGCGACTTGCCTAAGGTCTCGCCCTACCTGCATGTGCCGGCCCAAAGTGGTTCCGACCGGATCCTGAAACTAATGCAACGGGGATACACGGCCGGGAAATATCGCGAGATGCTGGCCGAAATCCGTGAGACGATCCCCGGGGCGGCGGTCACCAGCGATTTCATCGTAGGGTTTCCCAGCGAAACCGACGAAGATTATCGGCAAACGGTAGAACTACTCCGCGAGAGCCGATTCAAGAACAGTTTCATCTTCAAGTACAGTCCCCGGCCTAAGACCAAGGCCGCCGAACTGTACGAGGACGACGTACCCGACGAGATCAAGCGGCAGCGGAACAACGAGTTGCTGACGATCCAGAACGCGATTAGCCTGGAAGACGCTCAGACTTGGGCCGGCCGACAGGCGGAGATTCTCGTGGAGGGCCCCAGCAAGGCCGCCCGGAAGAGACCCCTCGGCGACGCCACGATTCAGTTGGTCGGGCGTACGGTCTGCGACCGGATTGTGGTCTTTGAGGGTCCACAGGAGTTGACGGGCCGCATTCTGCCGGTGACAATTGAGAAGGTGGACGCGTTTACGTTGTTCGGCCGAGTAGACCTTTAGAGGGCTTCTTGGCAAGAAGAATCTCATTAGGAGACGCTCATGCGGGAGCTAAGAGGCGTCGTACGCGGAAAAACGATCGAATTGGAGGACGGTCCTGGGCTGCCCGACGGGCAGTCGGTTGCGGTGACCGTACATCGCTTGCTGCCTCCTGGTGAAGGGATCAAGCGATCGGCCGGCGCATGGGCCGACGGTGGTGAAGAGTTGGATTCTTGGCTTGAGCAAGTGCAGCGGAATCGCCCCGCCATTTCGAGCGGTGCCCGGGATTGACGGTTGTGGACTGGCTGGCTCCCTAAGGTTGAATTTGGTGCCTGTTGGCGCGACCACCGGTCGCGGCTTTGTGTGGTTGGCGCGACCACCGGTCGCGGCTTTGTGTTGGGAAATGTATGGACACGCAAACCCTCAGGCAATATCTCGACGACTCCGATGCCGCGGCCGAGTGGCTGCGCGGTCTGGGTGTGGTGGACTTGAAACGAGCCCATGCCGATCTGGTGCGGATGGCCGAGGCGGGCGTCACCCTCGACCTGCTGGCGGATATTTGCCGACAACTGGACGAACATCTGCGACGCTGTGCCGATCCGGACATGGCGCTGAGCAACCTCGACCGGTTCGTCGCCGCCGCGCGCAACCCGATCACGCTGGGAACCTTCTTTCAGCGCGACCCCGGTGCTCTGCCCACCTTGCTGCAAATTTTCGACTCCAGCCAGCACTTCAGCGACCTGCTGGTAACCGATCCGGAGAGCTTCGATCTGTTGCGTACGACCGAAGGCAGGCCGGTGCCGCGGGAACAAATCGTCGAGACGCTGGCGGCGGAAATCGAGGCGCTGGAGCACGACGACGCCGTGCTGCGGGCGTTGCGGCGGTTCAAGCGGCGAGAGACGTTGCGGATCGCCTACGGAGACATCGTTCGCGAGCAGCCGCTGCAAACGGTCACCGAGCAGATTTCCTTCCTGGCCGACGCGATTCTCGAAGCGGCCTTGCGGTCCGCACGGCGGAAGCTGCTGGCCCAGCGGGGCACACCGATCGGACCCGACGGACAGCCGGCCCGGTTCGTCGTGCTGGCGATGGGTAAACTGGGCGGCCGGGAACTGAACTACTCCAGCGACGGCGACCTGATCTTCATCTACGACGGCGAGGGTCACACCGACGGACCCCATCCGACG
>SDBT01013859.1_pt1 | contig 12892 bp, 10 predicted proteins | sample 2277101 | NCBI WGS metagenome assembly SDBT01 (sample SAMN10404973, study PRJNA504765) | marine sediment metagenome | isolation source: marine sediment core GS10_PC15, 103 cmbsf | place: Arctic Ocean: Southern Knipovich Ridge | collected 2010 | reverse complement strand
CTGCGTTGCGCTTGATTCGAGTGCTTGACGTACTGCACGAGTACGCCTGCACACTCGAACCGGCGCGCGCCTTGTCCTCGCGACCCTTGCACCCGCTCGCTTCGCGACCCGTTGAGAAACCCGGGCTCTATACGCGTGCTTATAGAAACCACGCTACCGCCCGGACCGTATTGCCAACCAGGTCAGTCTTCCTGCGCCCCCCAGATGTCGCCGACAGTGAACCCTTCAGGGAACGGGTCCTGGGGGTCGACGACGTACTGGGCGAAACCAGTGATCCAGGCGGTCCCTCTGAGCGTCGGCACCACGGCATTGTACTCGCCGAGAGTGGTTTCCTTGATCAGGCGACCGGTGAAAATCGTGCCCAGGATCCCTTCGTGGCGAAAATCCTGGTTCAACGGTAGCACTCCCTTGGCCCACAGGGCCGCCATCTTTGCGCAAGTGCCGGTGCCGCAGGGAGAGCGGTCGAGAACGCCGGTCCAGGTGGACGGCCTGTTCCAGTCGATCTTGCCGGTCGAAACGATCACAGCGTTCTTGCGGTCGGCATCGGGATGGGTCGGGGGGGCCGAGAGCTCGGCGATGGTGACGCCGCGGATCTCCGGGTTCTCCGGGTGAACACATTCGAGCTGCTCTTGCGTGGCCGCCTTGATCATCTCGCCGATGCGGGCGATGTCCGCGCCCTCGTCGGGGGTGAGCCTCAATCCCAGGGGCTCTGCGTCGGCGATCACATAGAACATCCCGCCATAACTGACGTCGACGGTGACGGTACCTAGCTCCGGAACCTCGATCGGGGCATCGAGGTGGACGGCGAAGGCGGGGACGTTTTCGAAGGTCACGCTTTTGACCTTGCCGCCCTCGACCTCTGCCCGTACGGGGATGAGCCCGGCCGGGGATTCCAGAATCAGCTCGGTCACAGGCTCCCGGACCTCCACCATTCCGGTCTCGATCAGCACCGTCGCGACAGCGATCGTGTTGGTACCCGACATGGCCGGGTACTCCGTCTGCTCCATGATGACGTAGCCGGCAACGGCCTCCGGGCGGGTCGGCGGCAGAATCAGGTTGCAGCACAATGCCGGGTAGCCGCGGGGCTCTCGGAGCATACGCTTGCGCAGGTCGTCCCCCTGGGTCTGGAGGTAGACCATCTTTTCGAACATGGTGGCGCCGGGGACATCCAACACGCCGCCAACGATCACCCGCCCAGGCTCACCACAGACGTGCGTATCGACAGCCTGAATCATCTTCGACAGGCGCATCGTCGTCTCTCGCCTCGATCCCGCAGAGGATCGGTTTCCATGCCCGCGTCAAATCCGCTGCGGGTCTTGATTCCTCGTTCAGACACGGTCAGTTCGGAATCTGCATCTTCATCCAGTCTGCGGTGTTGTGGAAGCTGGCGACCACGCTGCCGGGTGGCACCAGCTCGTCACAAGCCGCGCGTGCCTCGTCGCTGAGGTTCATCTCGAGCAAGGGCAGAAGTGGCTCCAGTTGCTCGATCGTCCGTGGGCCGATCAGCGGCGCGGTGATGCCCGGCTGGTCCTTCGACCACAAAACGGCGAGCTGGGCGGGGCTGAGGCCTTCGCCCTTGGCGATCTTGCTGAACTCGCGGCCGACCTCGATGCCTCGTGCCGTCACCCGATCGGCGTAGAAGCCGCCACGCAGCTTGGCCCGCGAATTCTCCGGGTAGTCGCTATCGCTGTCGTAGCGGCCCGCAAGCACGCCCATCGCCATCGGTGCCCAGGTGATGATGCCGATCCCATGACGCCGGCACAGGGGGATCAGCTCGTTCTCGATGCGCCGGTCGAGCAGGTTGTAGGGAGGTTGCTCGGAAACATAGCGGGCGTAGCCCTTCATCTCACTCACCAGCACCGCTTCCATGACCGCCCAGGCTGGATGCGTCGAGCAGCCGATGTAACGCACCTTGCCCTGGCGCACCAGGTCGTTGAGGGCGCTGAGCGTCTCGTCGATCGGGATGTCGGGGGAGTGACGGTGCACCTGGTACAGATCGATGTAGTCGGTCTGCAGGCGCTTCAGAGAATTCTCACAGGCGCGGATGATGTTGAGGCGGGAGTGACCGTGGTCGTTAGCGCCGACGTCGGGGGTGAGCTCGTCGAGCGTAAAGCCGGGCCGCCGCTGCCCGTGGTCGACCTTCGTCGCGATGATCACCTGATGGCGTCGGCCACGTTCCTTGAGGGCGCGGCCGATGATTTTCTCGCCCTCGCCGTCGGCGTAGACGTCACCGGTGTCGATGAGGTTGATGCCCGCGTCGAGCGCCTGGTAGAGGATCTCCCTGGCTTCCGGCTCCGGTGTCGGATCGGCGAAGTTGTCGGTACCGAGACACAGCGGTGAAACATTGACTCCGGTCCTGCCGAGGACTCGATATTCCATTATTTGTGCCACCTTCTTCCGTTATTGATACCGTCGGCGCGCGGAAACATCTCGTCGCGCATGGCGGCATGGTAGGCAAAGCTGGCCAAGATCACCGACGCTTGCATGAGATCCTCGGCGACCAGGCGGTCGTACACGTCCATGTTCGTGTGAAATGTCGTGGTGAAGAACTCCAGGTCGTCCTGGATGAACTGGAAGCCCGGCAAGCCCACTTCGAGGAACGCCATGTGGTCGCTTCCCCCAGTGTTCCCGGGAACGATCCAGGTCATGCCGACGTCGTGAAAGGGCCGCATCCACGCCTCGAAGATATGTCGCGTGCGGTCGTTGCCCTGCAAGAAGATCCCCCGGAAGCGGCCGTACCAATCCATGTTGAAGTAGACGGAAAAATTCTCGTGCTCGGGCAAGAGCACTCGAGTCTCGCGGTCGCCGAGGCGCTGGCGAACGTAGCCACGTGAGCCGAGCAAGCCGGATTCCTCCGCCCCCCAGAGCGCGGCCCGGATGGTGCGCCGCGGCTGGGCACCGACCGCCTTGAGGATCCGCATCGCCTCCATGACCGAGGCTGCCCCCGAGGCGTTGTCGGTCGCCCCGGTGCCGGATGGCTCACCATCGTAGTGGCCGCCGATCAGCACGATCTCGTGAGCCAGGTCGCTACCGCGGATCTCGGCGATGACGTTGTAGTCGAGGGGGTCGTCATCGTGGAAGGTGTTGCGGATTTCCACCTCCATCTCGACGTCAATGCCCTTCTCGAGCACACGCATGACGCGGTTGTAGTGCTCCGGCGACACGATGATGGCGGTCATCGGAGGCGTTTCCCCGACCGGCGTGCGGTGCGATCCGGAGACGAGGACCGTGCCCTTGTCCATGGGGCCCGTGTTCGATCTGCCGGGAGAGGCGAGCACGCTGACCCCCTCGCCCTCGAAGAAGGCCTCGAGCTGCTCGCGGGCCAGGGGGCGGGGTCCGGTTCTTCTCCGGCGCTCACCGTATCCGCTCGCCTCCGACTCCTTTGCTGCCGCAGCGACGCGGACGATGTCCAGGCGGGCCATGTCGCCGAGCTCTTCATCGGAGAGGCGCACGGCGTCGGGCTTGAAGTTGAGCTCGAGCTGCCGCTTCGGCTGCGTGAAGACGATCTTGCCGTTCAGCTTGCCGCGGTAGGGCGTGAGATCCGAGTCGTCGAAGATCTGGTCGGTGTCGATGAAGACGACCTCGCCGCGGACCTTGCCCTCGGTGCCTCGCGTGTCAGGCTCCGGGTAGGCGATCATCGGCTGGTACTGAGGCGTCAACATGTGCACCGACGTGAAAGTGTTTTCCCATCCGAGGCCATACTCGCCCCATGGTTCGACGACGATGTTCTCGAGGCCGAACTCCTCGAACCTCTCTTTGGCCCATTGCGCCGCTTGGTCGTAGGCAGGTGTATTGGCAAAGCGCGGGCCGAACACATCCGTCATGTAGCTCGCGAGCTCCATGACCTCAGAGCGGCGGAAGCCCTCATCGCGCATCTTGGCGACCATCTCGTAGTCGACCGGCTCTGGAGCAGGCATCGGTTCTTGGGCCGGTTGGGAACCCACCGATACGGCCGGCAGCGCCATGACCAGTGCTAGGAGTACGACCCTCATATGGATTCTCATCGAGTCCTCCCGAGCTACGCGAGGCTCGCAGCCGCTGTGGTTGCGGCTGGCGAAAGGAGCCCCGTCGATCAGGGCATTATAGGTGCGCCCGAGCCACCGGCCAATCGAAGCCCCGCCGAAACCGTACCCGGCAGACCTCCATCACGGCCGGCTGGTCTTCGCCGTTCGCCTCTAGCTATGCTATCAATGAGATGTGAGAGGTAAACGGATGCGGCCCTGTAGTCAGCAACGCGGAACCACCATGAGGCGCCGATAATGAAAACCACCTTCTTGATGTTGACCCGCACTACCTTGGCGTTGCTGGCGTGCCTCGTGGCAGCCGGATGGACACCCGCGCAGCAAACCTCCGCGGTCGTCTTTTCGGACATGGCGGCAGAGGCCGGAGTGGACTTCGTCCACTCGCACGGCGGCAGCGGCGAATACTACAGCGTTGAGACCATGGGATCGGGCGTCGCCCTTGCGGACCTGGATGGGGATGGCTGGCTCGACATTTACTTCGCCCAGAATGCGCCGACGCCCGAGTTCGTCCCGACCCATCCCATGGTCAACCCCATGTTCCGCAATCGGGGCGACGGGACGTTTCAGGACATCACCGAATTGTCCGGTACCGCGGACGATTCCTACAGCATGGGCGCCGCCGCCGCTGACTACGACAACGATGGGTTTCTCGACCTGTACGTCACCAACTTCGGCCCCAACAAGCTATTCCGTAACAACGGGGACGGAACATTCAGCGATGTCACGGCGCAGGCCGGGGTGGGCGACGATATGTGGGGCGGCTCGCTGGCGTGGGCCGACATCGATGCCGATGGTGACCTCGATCTATACGTCGCCAACTACGTCACCTTCACCTGGGAGACGAACAAGTACTGCGGCGACCCCGTGCGCGACCTCCCGGCCTACTGTCATCCCGATGTCTACGACGCCGTGCCCGACCGGATCTACCGCAATGAATCGGATGGCACCTTCAGCGAGATCGGGGAACAGGCCGGGGTGGCCGACGATCTCGACGGCAAGGGGCTCGGCGTTGTGTTCGGTGACTACGACAATGATCACGACCTCGACGCCTACGTGGCGAATGACTCGACACGGAACTTCCTTTACACCAACGACGGCACGGGCACCTTCTCAGAAGATGGGTTCCTGGCAGGCGTCAGCTACAACGAGGACGGGCGTACCGAGGCGGGCATGGGCGTCGACTGGGGAGACTTCGACGGCGACGGCCTACTCGACATCATCGTCACCAACCTGACGCTCGAGACCAACACTCTCTATCGGAATCTCGGCGACGGTTTGTTCGCCGACGAGAGCTTCCTGGCCGGAGTGGGCGTGGACAGCATGATGATGGTGGGGTTCGGCATTAACTGGCTGGACTACGACAACGACGGGGATCTCGACCTATTCGTGAACAACGGCCACGTCGTTGACAACATCGAAGAGTTCGCCGGCAATGTCGAGGGTTCGCCGCTCGCCGGGCGCACATACCCGCAGCAGAATCACCTCTACCGCAACGATGGCAGCGGGAACTTCATCTCGGTCCACCCGGAGTCGGGGGAGGGGTTTCAGCTCATGAAGGTCGGACGTGGCTCGGCCATCGGTGATGTCGACAACGATGGGGACATCGATATCGTCATTGCCAACAGCAACCAGAGTGCCGACTACCTCCGCAACGAGGGGGGCGACCAAGCGGGCAACTGGCTACAACTCATGCTGGAGGGCAGGGAGAGCGATCGGTTCGCCGTGGGAGCGAGAGTGATCATCGAGCGGCCGGGTGAGCAGCGCATCGTGTTGGAGAGCAAGGCCGGGTCGTCGTACAGCTCATCGAGCGACATCCGGCTCCATGTCGGGCTCGGGTCCGCACAACGGGCGCGTGTCAGCGTGCGGTGGCCCAGGGGTGAGACGGAAGACCTGGGTGAGCTCGAGGCGGGCCGGCTCTACCTTGTTCGCCAGGGCAGTGGTGTCATCGCCTCCCGCCCCGCTTTCTAGCCTACGTCCCTCAGCGGAGGGCCTCTGCCCGGAGGCGAAACGGGTCCTCACCGTCGAGTCCTCGGAGGCGCCTGCTGAGGCCGCGGAAGACCTCTTTCATCTTTCTGTATATGGCGACGTTTTCCGGGAGCGGTGTCTTGCGTCGGTCCTGCTCCAGCACTACGAAGGGTTCAACGAGCTCCTGCAAGGGAGGCGTCTCGCCCTCCTCCTTCAGCCACACCCAAGCGGCGTGCAGCGCTGCGCCGAGGGCTGCCCCTTCTCCCTTCACCGGCACGGCGTCGGCTTCGAAGATGTCGGCGATGGCCTGGCACCATGCCGCGGAGCGGCTGAGCCCTCCCGTAAGCCGCAGCTCTTCGACCTGTACCGGCATGCGGGTGAATCCCGCGTGCAGGTTCAGCACGTGGCCCTCGAGAACCGCCCGGCAGAGGTTCTCTCGGGTCATGGAATCGAGGGTGAAGCCAAAATAAACGGGCGTGGCCCACGGCAAGTCCGGGGTGCGTTCACCGCCAAACCACGGGATGAGCAAGCGGCCACCCTCCCAGGGTGACGTCCTCTTGATGATTGCATCGAACTCGCTATGGCTGAGCTCATGCAGCCGCAGCATCTCGTTGTAGCCATTCGCCAAGTTGGAAACGCACAGCAATGGCAGGTAGTGGCCCGTGCTGTCGCAGTAGGACGCGATCTCCCCTTGCGGGTCGATGAAGGGTTCCTTCATGAAGCAGCAGGCCGTGCCGCTCGTACCCAGGCTCACGGTAACCAGGCCTTCACGAACGTTGCCCGTGCCTAGCGCCCCGTACATGTTGTCGCCTGACCCCGCGTCGACCTTGCAGTCGGGAGGGAAGCCGAAGCGCTCAACGAGAGCCGGCGCGATCTTGCCGATCGACTCATCGGCGGGGCGAATTGGAGGCAGCTTCTCCAGCAGGCTCACGTCGATCGCGTCGATGACCTCTCGGGACCACGCCCCGGTGGCCGGATTCCACAGCGCCATGCCCGACGTGTCGCCTGGCTCCATAACCGCAACTCCGCCGGTCAGGTACCAGTTGATGTAGTTGTGCACCAAAAAGAGCGTTGCCGAACGTTCGTAGGCCTCGGGCTCATGCCGCTTGAGATGGAGGATCTTGCCGGCCGTGTAACCGGGGCGCTGGCTGTTGCCCACGGCCTCGATCATTGCAGCGGGACCGCCCACTTTCTCGGTGAGGATCTCGCATTCCTCGGCAGTGGAGTAGTCGTTCCACAGCTTGCTCGTTGGGCGGGCGAGATCGCCGCCGGCGTCGAGCGCCACGAGGCCGTGCTGCTGCCCCGACACGGAGATGCAGCGGATCTCGCCGACGACGGGCACATCGGAGGCGGCGAGACGGCCGAGCAGGCGGTCCACAGCTTCCAGCCACATCCGGGGGTCCGACTCCGACACGCCTTCACCGAGATTCTGGAGGACCCCGTCTCGCGTTCCGAACTCCGGCAGATCGGTGTCGTAGTTGATGGCCTCGACGTGGCAGACGTCCTCCGTGTCGAGGTCGACAACCACGAGCTTGCAGCCCTGTGTCGACACATCGAGACCGGCAAAGAAGCGACTCATCGGATGTACCGGTTGATGATGCTCTCGAATAGCTCCTGCCTGCCGCTGCGCCGCTCCGGCTCACCGAGCTCCGAAGCGAGATCGGCGAGCTCCTCGAGACCCATCTCCCCGCGCTCGAAAGCAGCTCCTTCACCGTCGTCGTAGCTGGCGTAGCGTGCCGCTCTCAGCTCTAGAAAGTCGGAGCGCTCGAGGATTTCGTCGGCAATCAGCAGACCGCGAGCGAGCGTGTCCATCGAGCTGATGTGGCCGATGAAGAGGTCATCGAGCTCGGTCGAGCTGCGGCGCACCTTGGCGTCGAAGTTGAGGCCGCCGCTGCCGATTCCGCCGGCTTGCAGCAGCACGAGCATGATCTCGACCGCGTCGTAGAGGTTGTGGAGAAACTCGTCGGTGTCCCAGCCGCAGTGCGGATCGCCCTGGTTGACGTCGAGGCTGCCCAAAAGGCCGGCGTTCGCCGCCACCTGGATTTCATGGGCGAACGAATGGCCTGCCAGCGTGGCGTGGTTGTTCTCGATGTTGATCTTGAAGTCGTCGGCAAGGCCGTGCTGGTGCAGGAAGGCAATCACCGTCGAGACGTCGAAGTCGTACTGGTGCTTGGTCGGCTCCATTGGCTTCGGCTCGATCAAGAAGGTGCCCTGGAAGCCATTCGCCCTGCCGTAGTCACGGGCCTTACCCAGAAACGTTCCCAGGTGGTCGAGCTCGCGCTTCATGTCGGTGTTGAGCAGCGAGAAGTAGCCTTCTCGACCGCCCCAGAAGACGTAGTTTTCTCCCCCCAGCGCCACCGTCGCGTCGATCGCCGCCTTCACCTGGGCGGCGACGTGTGTCACGACGTGAAAGTCGGGATTGGTGGCAGCGCCATTCATGTAGCGAGGGTGAGAGAAGACGTTGGCCGTAACCCACAGCAGCTTCACTCCCGAAGCCGCCTGCTTTTCCTTCGCGAGCCCGACGAGCTCCCGCAGGTTGGCCTCCGACTCGGCGACTGAATTGCCTTGCGGGGCCAGGTCACGATCGTGAAAGCAATAGTAGGGAATGCCGAGCTTGGTGATGAGCTCGAAGGCGGCGTCGAGCTTGTTGCGGGCCACGTCCATCGGATCTCCGCCCGCAGTCCAGGGCATATCTCGCGTGCCCGGGCCGAAGGGGTCTTCTCCCGCGCCGCAGAAGGAGTGCCAGTAGGCGACCGCGAAGCGGAGATGGTCGCGCATCGGCATGCCCGCGACCTCGCGACCCGCGTCGTAGTACTTGAAGGCGAGCGGGCTGTCAGACTCCGGCCCCTCGAAGGGGATCTTACCGATCCCGGTGAAGTACTCCCTGGATCCAATCAACGGATCGGAAGGCATTGGGATATCTCTCTCTGGTGAAAACCCCATTCGGCACAGAATCTACTTCTCGGGGATCTTCGTCCGCCGGAGCGATAGGTTCAAGCCGGCGTTGGTGCATGGCTCCGAGCTTGGCTACATGATAGGGGTACAACGTCCCCGACCCGGAGTCACCATCGATGAAGTATCCGGAGCGCAGCCAGTACAAATACGCGAAGTCTCGATATCGGGTGCGGAATTGGGCGGAGTACGAGGCGGGCCTCCAGAAGCGTGGCGACATGACCGTCTGGCTGTCCGATGCCGCGCTCGATGGCTGGCGTGCTCCGGCCAGCGGGAAACCCGGCGGCCAGCGCACGTACGCTGACATCGCGATCGAGGCTGCTCTCACGATCCGCATGGTGTTCCATCTTCCGCTTCGGCAGACCGAGGGCTTCCTGCGTTCGCTGGCTGACCTGCTCAAGTTTGATCTCCCGATTCCTGATCACACCACGCTGTCTCAGCGACTGAAGAAGCTCAATGACATTCGAATTCGCAGGCTCGCCACGGATCTGACCGGTCGTCGAACGCCTAACTGTGCTCGGGTCCACGGCATTGAGCGAGAGGAACCGCAACATCCGCTCGATCCGCGAACTCGGTCTCCGCGAATGGCAGAAGCGCTCAGGCTACAGCAAGCGCGCCATCGTCGAGAACGCGATCTATCGATACAAGACGACCATCGGTCGAAGGATGCGAAGTCGAACCTTCGCTGGACAACGAGTTGGGGTACAGCTGCCGAGCAAGATCCTCAACACGATGACCAGTCTCGGGATGCCCGACAGCTACCGAGTCACGTGAGCCCCGCTCGGGGGAAAGGGGATCTGTCCTCAGTTCGGAACCATGCACCAACGCCGCCCCTTGTCCAAAATGACGTCGTGAAGTAGGTTCCGAATATCGGACCCACCTGACTGCTTTTCTGGTTACTGAAGGCCGCCATCATCACCGGAAGCTCTCTGGGTCATTACGAGATTCTCGAGAAGCTCAGCGCTGGCGGCATGGGCGAGGTGTACCGTGCCCACGACACCAAGCTCGACCGCGACGTGGCGCTGAAGGTGTTGCCGGCGGAGCTGGCCGCGGATGCTGAGCGCCTGCCCCGATTTGAGCGCGAGGCGAAGGCCGTCGCCTCGATCGACCATCTCAACATCGTCACAATCTACTCGGTGGAGGAGGCTGCGCCACAGGGCCCAGGCGATGCCTCGAGTGAGGAGGCCGATGAAGCGGGCGATTCTGGTGAGGTGGGAGCGGGGGGCAACGAGTCCGTTCACTTCATCATCATGCAGCTCGTCGAAGGCACGACCCTCTCTGACCTGATCCCGCACCAGGGCATCGCATTGGAGGAGTTCTTCGAGCTGCCGATTTTGCTGGGGGCCGCCGTCAGCGCGGCCGACGAGCACGGCATCGTCCACCGCGATCTGAAGCCTGACAATGTCATGGTCTCGAAGGACGGCCGGGTGAAGGTACTGGACTTTGGCCTGGCCAAGCTCAGAGGTCACTATGCTGGCGTTCTGAGAGTAGACGGCAATGTCGGTGCGGCGACGGAATTGCAGACCTCCCTCGACTCACCGTTCGCCGCTCACGGCTCACCCTATCCAGCGACCAGCCTCCAGAGTCCCGAGTCTAAAGTCTATGATCTAAAGTCTAAGATCTATGATCTAGAATGGAACACACCATGAACGATAACGCTAAATCACATTCCTATTCGCATTTGAGACACCTCTTGGTATTTCGCAGGAGTTCTTTGTTAATCATTGGCTTCTTGTTGATTCTCCTTTCCAATATGCGTGGCAGTGCCGGTCTTTTTGCATGGTTTATGCCGGTGCCATTTCTGATCTATGTAGTGCTCTATCGTGGGGTCAAACCCCATCTCTGGCTGCTGTTTATCCTCTTAACCGGTTCAATACTATCATTCATGAAAGCAGCATCAGAACCATTCATCGTTGGCGTATTCTTTTCGATAATGATCGGTATTGTAATTGGTTTGCGCTATTATCTTGCCTTTCTCTTATGGAATTACATTCGCAGATGGGCAGGAGACCTTATCAGCCTGATCGCCTTTCCTGCAATAATAGTAAGTTTGGAATATTTCCAGGCATTCTATCTGCCCTTTGGGGATTGGGGGTCCTTAGCCAATACTCAATTGTATAATCTCCCTCTCTTGCAAACGGCTTCCCTCTTCGGATTCCTGGGAATATCCGCCATCATGTCGTGGGCAGCCGTTCTTTGTGCATCCGTAAGTTTGAGAGGAAATCTTGAGAGCAGTGGAATGCGGCTTTCAATATTCGTACTCGTACTTACGAGTTTATATGTATATGGTGATCTGCGTCTGAACAATGTGCCGAGAGGCAAGCATATCCTGGCAGCAGCAATTATGGTCGATACTCAGTTCAGCTTTGTGTTACCTGATCCTGATAGCCCGGAGGTAATGCAAACAACAAATGAGTTAATAGCAAAGACTCGAATCGCTGCAAATAGAGGAGCCTCAATTGTAGTTTGGGGTGAACTATCTACTTTGATTTCAGAAACAGGTGAAGCCCGATTTTTAGAGAAGCTCTCTGCAGTGGCAAAGAGCCATGATATTGCAATTGTGGCAGCTTATGCGATACCTGTTCCGATAGAGGAAGAGGAAGATTATACTTTCATAAATAAGTTTACCTGGATAAATGACAATGGGGATATAGCCGAAACGTATCTAAAACACCATCCGGTGCCTGGGGAGGGAAGTGAGGCGGGAGTTAAGCCATTGCAAGTCGTCCATACTGATTATGGTAACTTGACGGGAGCCATTTGTTACGATTACGACTTCCCACAAATGGCACTTACCCAGGCCAGGCTAGGAGCTGATATGGTTGTAGTGCCAGGGATGGATTGGCGGGGTATGCTCATGCAACACACACTTATGGCACGGATAAGAGCGATTGAAGGTGGATTCTCTGTTTTCAGATCTGCCAATGAGTCCACCTCAATGGGCTTTAATAATTACGGACAGATCAGGGCAGCAATGTCTGATTTCGGGAACAATGACAAAATACTGATTGCGTCTTTGCCGATCGGACAAATAAAAACGCTTTATGCCAGGATTGGAAACCTGATTGCCTATATGGCAATCGGTGCTCTAATAGTCTGCCTGTTTATGACAGCCCGGAATTATCGCAAGTCAAAGACCTCTGAAGTAGAACTAGCAATAGAGAGTTAAGATGAAGAATGCAAATGCCAAACCAGATTCACAAGAAGTCATGCGAGATAACACAAAACTGCGCAAACGACTTCTGTGCTTAGGGATTACTGTATCAATCCTTGTGCTGTGGAATGGCGTATGTGATTATATATATGCGTACTCTTCGCAATTAAGTGGATCGGAATACGGTTCATCTGCAGTATACCAACTTATCCTTTCCGCCAACGGCCGACCGCACTGGATGGTGATGCTTGCGCAAACAGCCGGGTGGCTCTATCCGATATATGCCCTTTCTTACTATCATTGGTGGATAGGGATGCGCAGAGCTGGCTTTTGGCTTGGTAGTGTTCCTCCGATAATACTTGCATATTCTATAGTGATGATTGGCGGTATTCAGCATGCAGGGTTTGCATTTGTAAGTGTCCTAGAACAAGCTAAAGCAGTAGTTGGATGCACTGATATGCAATTCTATACTTTAGCGAATCAATATATTATCGAGCACTTTATATTTGGAGATCTTACAGCACTGAGTGCATTCTATGTTGGAACAGTATGGCATGCCGTTGGAATCTTGAGTGGAAGAACAATGTATCCACGCTGGTTTGTAATAGTATCTCCGCTCGGCGTACTGATTATCACGTTTGGAGTTGGTGGCTTTCTTCCTGCGCCGTTTGCGGGATTTGTGCTTGCACTATTCGGGACCTGGTTTATGTTAATTCCAACCATAGCCAGTACGGTATGGCTTTGGAAGAAGTATGATTATTGATAAGGCGGATAGGTTATAACCACATTGTCAAGTTAA
>SDBT01013858.1_pt1 | contig 12892 bp, 11 predicted proteins | sample 2277101 | NCBI WGS metagenome assembly SDBT01 (sample SAMN10404973, study PRJNA504765) | marine sediment metagenome | isolation source: marine sediment core GS10_PC15, 103 cmbsf | place: Arctic Ocean: Southern Knipovich Ridge | collected 2010 | reverse complement strand
TCATTACCGTAGTTTATCCGCCAGAAGCCGGATTGGATAGACGGCACTTTCCAGTGCCGTCAGCGGGGCTGGAAAGCCCCGCCTATCATTATTTACGAATGTCTTTGTAGGGGATCCGATGTTCATCGGAGCCCGTCGGGTTCGATGAATCGAACCCCTACAATTTTGGTTCGGGTTCAATAAATTGAACCCTTTCATTAACATGCTATTAAATACATTATTACGATAAATCAAATAGTTAGTGCAAGTAACTTATAAAATACTTTAATATTAATATCGTGAAAAAAGGAAGAATTACAATTATTCTCTATATGGTTATTTTCATTAGTATTTCTAATCCTTTCTCCTACTCTCAAGAAAATGGCGAGGATCAGATCATTTTGCCTTCGTATCCTTCATGGGTGGTTAAGCTTCCCCAGGATAATGAATACATTTATGCCCTTGGCTCGTGCCCAAAAACTTATATTCGTGAAGATGCCGAGCCAAGAGCTGAGGAGAATGCAAAGAAAGAGCTTTCTCGTTCTATTAGTGTGGAGGTTCGCTCAGAAATGGTTGACTTGGAGGGCACATCAGGGCAGACCGGGGTATATTCTCAACTACATGAGGAAAAATCAGTTAAGGTGGACAATAATTTATTAGAAGCAATTCTGGATAGGGCCGAGTTAGTAGAGTGCTGGTTCGACGAGAATGGGATAGCAGGGGAGAAAGAGAATACTTATGCCCTGGTACGGATCCCCAGAGGAGAAATAAGGGATCAACTGGGCGATTCTGGTATGAAGAAAGCGGAAGGAGTGAAGACTTCTGCCGATTATTCCTCTCCCCCCTCCTGGCTGACTGAACTTCCTCGGCATGATAAGTATATCTATGCAGTAGGATCCTGTCCCAAAACTTACAGGCGTGAGGATGCAAAAGAGAAGGCCCTGGAGAATGCCCGGGTTGAACTCTGCCGCTCAATCAATGTGGATATTCAATCGGTAGTATTCGACACCCGCAGTTTGAAGGAAAGGGGTGGACGATCTCCCGGATATGAGCAAGGTGTTAGTTTTCGGGTGGATAAATATGTCAGCGAAGTGCTTCTATCAGGATCGCAGGCAATGGCTTTCTGGTATGATGTGAAGGGAGTGGCAGGGAATAAGGGTAATACCTATGCTCTGGTGAGAATTTCTAAGAAAGGGGCTAAAAAAATTAAAAAGAAAATAGAGAGTATAGCCGAAGAAGAAAGCAATCCGGAGATAGATAAGGATCAATTGCAAATTGAAAAGTGAAAATTTTAAGATGAAAAAATTCGGTTCAACTTTAATTACGGTTTTTGTTTTTTTGCTTTTCGTGACCTTACTCGGCATAAGTGGCTGGTGGGGGATAGATATAGCAGAAGCAAAGAAGGAAAAGAAACCGATCTGGGTCGAGAAGGGGAAAACCTCCCGCTATCCTGAGCAGTTCTACCTGATCGGGATCGGACTTACTACCTCCTCGGGGAACCCGGAGGAGGACCGCTCCCGGGCTGATAATAATGCCCGCTCCGAGCTGGCAAAGCAGATCCAGGTAAGCGTTGAGCAGCAGATAACCGATATAGAGCAGGAGATTGAAAAAACTGGTAAAAGAGGTAAGATTACCACCGAACAGGTCTCCCGGATGAAGGTAGAAAGCTCCTCCTCGGTGAATCTCATTCTTCGGGGATTGGCCATTGCTGAGCGCTGGCATGATCCTCGCGAAAAGAGCCATTACTCCCTGGCTGTACTTAACCGATCCGAAGCTTCCTCCAGGCTCCGGGCAGAGATCAAGAAACTTAAGGCAGATGCCCAGACCCTCATTTCTTATGGCCAAGGCTATGAAGTTAGGGGGGGGTACATCCTTGCTCTGAAAAGCTATCTCAAGGCAATCGGTAAGCTGGTTAAGGCCTCCACTCGGCAGTTGATTCTGGAGGTGGTAAAGGAAGAGATGGAGACTGCTCGTCCCCGAGAGCTTGGTCCTCTTACCACCACGAAGATAGAATCCACAATGGAAAGGATTATCGCTCATTTAAAGATATACCCTTATAGTGGGGAAAACCAAAAAGGAGAAATCGAGAAGCCTTTACCCGAGCCTTTAGTGGCCAGGGTTAGCTATGATGATGGAGTAAAGCAGGTTCCGGTTAAGAATGTTTCGGTGCTTTTTTCTTTTCAAAAGGGAAAGGGGAGCCTGGAGCCATCGACTAAGACCGATCCTGACGGCCTGGCCAGTACCAAGGTGTACAAGATTGAATCCACCGGAGAAGCTATTAATACCATTGTTGCCAGGGTTAATCCTGAAGGGATGGTAATGAAAGACGAAGGAGTCGCCGGTTCCAAATGGTGGAAGGAACTGGGTAAAATCGAAACCGTTTTTACCTATCAGCTGCTGACCAAACCAGCGACACGAATAGTAGTTAAGATATTTGAAGATAACCTTGGTTCTCCGATGACGAGTTCCTTTGTAGAAAATGAGGTGATAAAGAGGCTGGTGGCATCCGGATTTACCGTAGTTGATCAAAAGGCAGTCCAGTCTAAAATGAGCACGGCTCAGTTGAAAGCTGCCAGTGATAAGGATTTGATCTCACAATTGGGAGCAATAGCTGATTTGGTTATTATTGGCGAGGCTTCTTCTCAATTCAGCAGTAAGCTGGCAGACAATTTCCTTTTCTGCCGCTCCCGGGGTGCTATTCGGGCCCTGCGCACTGACACCGGTCGGGTGATTGCCAGTGTTGATCTTGAGGGTAAGGCCCCAGGCAATACCAAAGAGAAAGCCGGAATAAAGTCTTTGCAAGTGCTGAGCAAAAAGGTAGGAACAGAGCTGGTTAAGCAGATCGAGGAGGGGCTACAATAAATTCTAAGCACTAAATTCTAATCCGCCTAAGGCGGATCAAAACACTTCCTTCGAAAGAGTTTGTCCCGAGCAAGGCCGAGGGACTCAGAATAATGTTTTAAACATTTGATATTTGAATTTAGGATTTGTTTAGAGTTTAGGATTTGGGATTTATCAGCCACAGATATTATCGAAGGAGTAGGTAAATGAAGAAAATTTGTATCATCGGGGTTGCTTTTTTACTGGCAATCAGTGGGCGGGCCTTTGCCTATAAGGCCTCAATCGCAGTAATACCTTTCGAGAATCTTTCTAAAGTTTCCGAGATTGAATGGATTGGGAGCGGAATTGCCGAAACGGTGACCACTGATCTGAAAAAGGCTAAAGAATTAAGGGTGATCGAGAGGGCGCAGCTGAAGAAGGTTATGGAAGAGCTGAAAATCAAGCTGTTAACCGGGACTGATACTAAAAACGCTGCCGAGGCCGGGAGGCTTGTCGGAGCCGATCAAATCGTTATCGGGGGATTTCAACGCTTGGGAACGAGGATACGGATTACGGCCCGCCTGGTAGATGTAAGCAGCGCAGAAGTGCTTAAGACCTTTAAGGTAACGGGTGAATATGGAAATCTATTTGAACTGCAGGATCGGATCGTCGGCAAGATCCTGGAGAACTTTGGGATCCCAATGAGCGAACAAATGAAGAAGGATATCGAGAAAGCAGAGACAAAAAGCCTGGAGGCCTATGAGCACCATATTCGGGGACGGGATTACTATCTGTTTTTCTCTGCCGAAAACTACAATCTGGCTCTCGAAGAGTTTAAGAAGGCACTGGAGATAGATAATGGCTATGCCCTTGCCTGGAGCGGCCTGAGTCAGGTTTATTCCACCTGGGGCTATCAGAAGCAGCAGAGAGGCGAGGATTTTAAGCCGATGTATGAACAATCTTTGAAGGCAAGCCAGGAGGCAGTGAATTTAGATCCTGCTCTGGGCGATACTCATCGAGCCTTAGCCCAGAGTCATCTCATGTTGGGGAATTTTGCCAAGGCGGCTGAAGAAGCCCAGAAGGCTATTGAGCTTAATCCTAACGATGCCGAGGCCTGGGAGAACCTGGGTCGTGCCAATCCCAAAGGAGATCCTAACTGGGTAATCGAGAAACTTACCAGGGCATTGGAGCTTAATCCCAGGCTATTTTCTGCTCATAACGATCTGGGGAAAGTCTATTTCGATCAGAAAAACTATGACAAAGCAATTGGACATTATCTGGAAGCATTAAAGATCATTCCAAGCTCCCTTGATGCTCATAATAATTTGGGTTTGGCTTACAAAAATAAGGGTGATTTCGAGAGGGCGGTAAAGGAGTTTAATGCGGCCCTCGAGGCCGATCCCGATTCGGCCGTAGTCCATTTTAATCTTGCCAGGACCTATCAGGAGCAAGGGAAAAACCAGGAAGCGATTAAGGAGTTTCAGCGGGTGCTTGAGCTTAAACCCGATCACCCACAAGCGGAGACAATAAGGGAGATAATCAAACTATTGAGTTCGGAATGAAAATAGTAAGCAACTCCGCTTGAAGCGGATTGTAGGGGTGGACCTCCGTGTCCACGCTTATTTGGGCCGATCCTTCGAGACACCCCGATGGGCATCGGGGCTCCTCAGGATGTCGGCCCCTACATTAATGCTTTATTTGGAATAAATGGAGGAAAATATGTTGAAAAGAAGGTTTTTAGCTGGTTTCTCTCTTACAATCCTCATCATCTCGTTATCTTTCTTGAGAGCATCAGAGATCGCAATTGGGGAGATGGAAGATCTCTCCACAATGAAGGAAGAAAGCCGGAAGATGGAGGAAGAGTTCAAGAAGGAGTGGAAAGAAGAGAAAAGTAGTTTTAAAAAGGCAAGGGAAGAGATGATGGAGATGGACATCCATGAGGAGAAATCAAGAATCCAGCGTGAATGGGAGGAGATGAGGTGGGAGATTAAACGAACCTGGGCTAAGGAGAAGGAGAAGATAAGAGAGATGGCGGCCCGGGAAAGGGGGGAGTTCCTCAAGATCTACAAGAATGAAGATACTGCTATTAAGGAAAACTGGAAGCCGGAAGAATCGACCTCAGTAAAGCAGAGGGATTACGAGGTAACCTCAGATACCTGTAAGGACTATGAGGAGAGTGAGATCACTGCTACCGGGGTGGTGGTTGCCGAATCCCCGGAAAAAATTGAAGAGGCCAAGGCAAAGGCACTGAAAATCGCCTTGCTGAAACTCAGTGACACTGTTCTTTCGATCAAGCCTACTAATAAGGAATCAATTGGGGAGCTGGTTAAACAACCAGATAGTCCGGTCAAAGAAAAAGATGTGGATGACTTCGTAACCAAGAATGTCGAGATAGGGGTAGAAGAGAAAGTAAAAGAGCTTCCTGATGGCCGCAAGGCAGTTTATGTTGAGGTATCAACCCCGATGCATGGGAACACAAAGAGTATCCAGAGTATCATCAAACCTATACTGGAGAAGGAGAAAAAGGTCGAGGAATATGAGGTCGAGAAAGAGGCGAAGGCTTCAGCCGCAGTTCAGGTCGAACAGAAAGGGCCGTTTACCGGACTGATAATTGATACCCGGGGGATGAAGGTTATACCCTGCATTGCCCCGGAGGTCCTTGCTAAAGCCGGAGGAAAAGTTTATGGTCCAGAAGTTGCTCAACAGGAATATGTGGAAAAAACCGGGATTGTAGGCTGGACCAGGACACTTAAGCCTGCCCGACCCCATATCCGGGCAGGGGATAGGCCCTTGATAATAAAATCAAAGGATCTTTCAGAAGTTAATATAATGATCGTCAGCAATAACGATGCAGATGTGATTATAACAGCGGACGGAAAGTATTACTTCCTGAGTAAGGGGAGGGTAGTAGTAGTCGTGGATTAGATTCTGTCTGTATTTATTAATTCAGATGACAGAGTAAAGGGGGATAAGGGGGATTGAAATTGCTCGAATTAAGGAGGTTGTTGAAGATGTCTACTCGACGGAAACTGAGAGGATTAAGGCTAATTTTGGCAGGTGTTCTCCTTAGTTGTGCCCAAGCAGAGGCGGCAACCAAACTCCTGCAAGGGGTGCACTCAATAACCTATGATATCATAAATCCCAAGGGGCTATGTTCGATACCGAACTATTCCAATAACGGTTTTGAGCAAAAGATAATTGCTGAGGACAGCTTTAGCAAAAAACTGAAGGTTACCGCAAAATTAGATGTTTTCAAGTCCCGGACACCTTTTCCCATCTCTGATTCCAGGATCAGCAGGGATCTAAGGATCTTTTTGAAGCCTGAGGAGAGAATTCAATCAGACAACCATTTGATCAGAAGCTATGCCCGGGAGATTACCCGGAATGCAAAAACAGCAAAAGAGGCATTTGATAAGATCATAAACTGGGTTATGGATCGGCTCACTTATAAGATCGAGACTCCCCAGGATGCATACTCTGTTTTAAACAATAAATTGGGTTCCTGCCAGGGTTACTCAAATCTCTCAGCTGCTCTGCTCAGGAGTGTCGGGATCCCGGCCCGTTTAGTCTACGGATACCTCCCCCCGGGGGATATATGGGGGGCTACCAAGGTCTACTGGGACGTTGAGATCCAGGAAGGTGGCCCTCATGCCTGGATCGAGGTATATTTCCCGGATGTAGGTTGGGTTTCTACTGATGCCGAGCGATCGAAGAACTTTGTCGATCCCTTTCATATAGTCCTGGCTATTATCGGCACCAATATCAGGTCTGACTGCTATTCGGCAGGTAAGGTTTTAATTGATTTCAAGGAGATGACTTCTTTTACCATTGCCGAGGAAGTCAATGATATTGAAGCCTTAGATGAGGTAAATGGACCTCAGGAGTCCATGCTGGGAAGAGTAGCAGTCGGAGATAGGTTCAGAGGAAGAATTCTGGGAAGGATTACTGACCAATCAGGAAAGCCAATAGAAGGGGCAGAGGCTGTGCTGTGGAAGGGGCTTAGCGGTGAGGTTATTCCGGCCTCGGGGAAGGGAGATGTCCAGCTTGTTGGTTTGGACCCGGGAGTTTACAATATAACTTTCCGTGCCAGTGGTTTTACCAAAGAGAATAGAGAGATTTCCCTTGAAAAAGGAGAGGCCAAAAGGGTTAATATTATGCTTAGTCCCGGGGGGAAGATACAGGGGAAGGTAGTAGGGAAGAGAGGTAAGCCATTAGCCGGGGCAGAGGTAATTCTCTGGGAAGGAAGGAGAGGCAGTGTCCACCAGGTAAAAAGCGATGGAAGTTTTACTATCGACTATTTAGCTCCCGGAAACTACCGAATTTCGGCCCGAGCTGAGGGGTATAAGGAAGAATTTGTCGAAAAAGAGGTTAAAGGTTCTGAACTAGCTAAAGTGGAGTTTATCCTAATTAGGTAATACCGTTAATTTACTCGAAATCTCGAGCCGCTTGCATATTTTTTACCCAGCCAAAAAAGAGCTTGACAAATATTAACTGTGATATTAGATTAGCTGAATGAACGGTCATTCAGTTGTAATATTGCGATTTATCGATTCCTGTTCGGTTTCCTAATTTAGGAACAGGAAGTTTGTTTAGAAAACAAAGTAAATTTTATGAAAGGGGGTGAAATCAATGGCAGAAGATTTCGCAACTGTAAAGGATAGTTTTGAAGGTGAAAAGGGGATTGGCGCGGGTCTCAAGGCAGACCCGGAGAAAGCAAAAAGCATAAATGCTGTCTACCAGTTTAATATCACCGGTGATCAAGGTGGAACCTGGACTGTTGATCTTGCTTCTGATCCGCCAACTGTATCCGAGGGAGAATCTGGCAAGGCCCAGTGCACAATTACTATCGCCGATCAAGATTGGCTCGGTTTGCTGGCGGGTAAGCTTAACGGCCAGCAGTTATTTATGTCCGGCAAACTTAAAATAGCCGGAGACATGAGTCTGGCCATGAAACTACAGAAGGTTACCGGATAGTTAGAGCCAGTTCATGCCCCTCCTGCTTGAAAATCCAGATTAGTCAGAAGAGCAAAAGGGGGGGTTAAAATTCGTTTATTGGGGAGAGAAGATTTTTTCTCCCCTTTTTATTTGCAAGGTGCCAAAAAATACCTTGATTTTGTCGGCACTCATTTATATAATCATATCTATTAGAAAGCTTGTCCTGAACTAATGCAAAGTGGGCTCTCGAAGGGTCGGTCAAAGGATTTGAGGTATGGCGATGTCAACGATTCTTTTAGTTGATGATCAGAAATCGATTCTGGATTTAGAGAGGTCTTTCCTGAAAGGAACTGGCCTCCGGGTAGTCACTGCTGCAACCGGGTCCGAGGCACTGAAGGCGATTATCGCTGAGAGGCCGGACGTTGTTTTTCTCGATTTAATGCTGCCGGGGATGAATGGTGATGCTGTATGTAATTTTGTGAAAAGTAGAAAAGAGCTTAAGGATATTTCAGTGATAATCTTAACCGCAAAAGATGATCAAAGTTCCCTGCAGCGATGTTTTCAATGTGGGTGTGATGCCTATGTAACCAAACCTATCAGCCGGGAGGAGTTTTTAAATAAAATAAAATTTGTCCTTGATGAGAAGGGTATTTATCTTAATTGGGACTAAGGGGCAATATCTTATGCAAGATCCTTCGGGGAAGACAAAGCAATCTTTGTGCAGAATCCAATGATAATTTATTAGTGAAATTTGGGAGAAAAGCTATGTCTGATCAGATTGTCAGTCTGGAACAAGAGGAATCCGTGGGTATTATCACCATGAATCGCCCTCCGGTAAACGGAATGGATGCGGATTTGGTCACTGAGCTTTTAAATGTATTCAGGAAGGCTGAGGATAATGAACAAATAAAGGCGATCGTGCTTGCCAGTGGGATGGAAAGAATCTTTTCTGCCGGTCTTGATATCAGCAGTGTATCCTCCGGGGAAGGAAAAGCGCCGGTAAATATCCAGAATATTTTTTCCGATATTCAGAAGATAGAGAAACCGGTGGTAGCGGCCATTAATGGCCACGCCTTAGGCGGGGGGTGTGAACTATCCCTGGTCTGCGATTTCCGCTTTATGGCCAGGGGGAGGGCAACGATAGGTCTGACTGAGGTCAATTTAGGGATTATCCCGGGAGCCGGGGGAACCCAAAGGTTACCGAGGTTGATCGGGGTTAGCAAGGCTACTGAGCTATTATTTAAGGGCAGTCGTCTGAAGGCAGATGAGGCCCTGGAGATCGGGCTGGTACACCAGGTTTTTGAGGCAGAAAAGTTGATGGAAGAGAGTTTAGCGTATGCCAAGGGTCTGGCGGCCCAGGCACCCGTGGCAATTAGGCTGATCAAAAAGTGCATTCACCAGGGCCTGGATACCGACCTGGAGAGTGGCCTGAAGTTGGAGAGAGAAAGCACCGCCGAGATTTTTACTACCAAGGACGCCCTTGAGGGCTTCGCCGCCTTTATGGAGAAAAGACAGCCACATTTTAAAGGTGAGTGACGACAAATAATAGGAGGATTACCAATGGCTAAGAAGAAGAAGAAAAAAAAGCCAATAATTGAAGAAGCAAGGGTAAAAGAAAGGCCCACAGGGAAGAAGGTAAGAGAGGAAGAAAGACAAAGAGAAAAGAAAGTAAGAGAGGAAGTAAGACCAAGGGAAGTTGAAGTTGTCCAGCCAACCACCTTAAATGAAAAACTCTTTGTCTTAGCAGTCTCCTTAATTGCCAGTGGATTAATGTGGCTGGGAATAGTCAAAATGGTAGGATATTCGCCATATGCGGTCTTAAAGGGGGATGAAAGGGAGTATTTTGATATTAAAAAAGGGGATAATGACATATTTAAGATCTTGGCTGGGGGTCCAGAGCAGTCAATAACCTTAACCCCAGGGCAATCCCAGAGCGCTGACCAGATAGCCTCGGATATTAATTCCCAGTCCGAACGGATAAAGGCGTCAGGCAGCCGGGGGCGATTAAAATTAGCCTCAGAGAACTGGGGAACCGATGTTAGCCTGAAGATCGGAAACGGAACCTCCAATTCTACTATTGGTTTCTATCGAGGTATGGACGATAAGGGCACCTATTCCAGTTTCTACTATTTCATTGCCTTCTTCGTCTGGTGCATTCTTTTCTTTGAATACTTTGACTTCTCCTTTTTTCGCCGAAGTAAACCCCGTTAGAAGCTCACCCCGTTTAGATAAATTGTCTAACGGTCTTATGCGGGGTTTAGTCCACCCGAGGCAGATTTATAACGGGGTAAAGAAGCTGAGAAACGATAAAGAATGGAAACTGTAAGCTCTCCAGATTGGGATCAGATAATTGAAGAAGCCACCCGGATCCTGTGTGACTACATACGGATAAATACAACCAATCCCCCGGGTAACGAGTTGGCAGGGGCTGAGTATCTCCAGAAGATCTGCGAGAAAGAGGGCCTCGAGGTCGAGCTTTTTTCCTCAGCAGCGAATCGAGCTAATCTCCTAACTCGCTTAACCGGCGATGGCTCTGAAGGACCAATTATCCTACTAAGTCATATCGATGTGGTGGGGGCGGAGAAAGACGAATGGTGTGTCGATCCTTTTGCCGGTGTGGTTAAAGAAGGCTGTATCTGGGGGCGGGGTACTCTTGATTGCAAAGGCCTGGGAGTCATGGAGCTAATGGCACTGATACTGCTGAAACGAAATAAGATAAAATTAAAGAGAGATATTATCTTTCTGGCGACAGCCGATGAAGAGACTGGAGGGGAAATGGGGGCAGGATGGATGGTAAGGAATCATGCCGATAAGCTAAAAGCGGAGTTCGTGCTAAACGAGGGTGGAGTAGGGATGAAAGGCGGGATCGGCGGCCGGGATGTATTCGCTCCCTGTTTAGGGGAGAAAGGACCCTGCTGGATAAAGCTGACTGCCGAGGGTCTACCCGGACACGGCTCCATGCCCTCCAAAGATAATGCTAACGACATACTGATAAATGCTCTGGGAAGGCTTCAAAGATATGCTCACCCTATTCTGGGAGGAAAATGGATAAAAGAGGTCCTTTTGTATTTTGCCCGCAGAGGGAGCCTCTGGCGATCCCTTCTCCTACGCCTACTGGCAAGCCCCCTTTTATCGATTTTACTTTTTTTCCTGAAAGGCCCGCTGACCAAAAACAAGAGATTCAACGCAATACTCCGAAATACCGTAGCTCTGACTAATCTAAAAGCTGGATTTAAGGAGAATGTGATACCTTCCCGGAGTGAGGCCACCCTTGACTGCCGCCTCCTTCCGGGAACATCAAAGGCCCGGTTCATCAGAGACCTGCAAGAGATAATAGGCGATCAGAGAATAAAGATAGAGGTCATCAAAAATTATGACGCCAGTCAATCTCCCCTGGATACGGAATTCTTCGAAGTAATTGAAACGGTGCTGCGAAGAAATTCACCCCAGGCCCTGATAATGCCGATCCTGGCCCCGGGCTTTACCGATTCAAGGTGGCTTCGAGAGCAAGAATTAGTAGCTTACGGACTGATACCCTGCCTGCTTTCCCCGGATGAAATTGATACAATTCACGGCAGGGATGAGAAGCTCTCTCTCGAAAGTTTTAAGCTTGGGATAAAGAACATCTATGAGATTTGTCTGGGGCTGTGTGCAATCTGAGTGAATATTGCCTGATTCCCTAAAAAATATTCTCCTTAATATTAATTTCAGGTATTGACAAAGAGCATAATCTTGTTTATCTTACGCTATGGTTTTAAAATATTAATTTTAACAAAAAATTAGGGGGTGGGAATGTTCAAGATTAGTAAGAGGTTTTCATCGAAGATATGGAGCTTATTTCTGTTAGCTTCTCTGGCTTTTCTCTTTAGCTCTGCCGCCCGTACCGAAAGGCCTTCAGCTGCTATGCCAGTGGAGGAGGAGCTTGACATAAGATTCCTTGTGGAAAGGGCTGATCTACTCTGGTTTCAGAGACTTGATTTATCTAAATTGAAGGGATCGATCAGTTTCTATGAGAGGGCATTAAGACAGGATCCAGAAGATATTAACCTTTTAATTACCTTAGCCCGGGGAAGTTATTTGTTGGCTGATAGTTATCTGACCGACAAGCCGGAATTGCAGCAAGAGACCTACCGAAGTGGGGCTTTGTATGGGCAGAGAGCGATGCTCATTAATCCCGAATTCAAGAAAAAGATTGAAGCCGGAGAGAAAAAGATCGATGCGCTTGAGGTCCTGGGCAAGGGGTACATTGGAGCGATCTACTGGACAGCCGCTAACTTAGATAGGTTAAACGAGAAAGTGGAAGAAGGTAGAGGGGAAAAAAGTGGTCAGGAGGTTCAAGGTAATCCTGGGAATCCAGAGAATCCTGGAAACCCAGGAAAGTCATTAGATCCTCCAGAGGAAGTTAAGGAAGAGGCCAAGGAGGCTCAAGAGGAGAAAACGAATAAGAAGGCCGAGAAGGAGGCTAAAGAGGAGAAAGTGGATAAGAAGGCGGAGAAGGAGGCCAAGAAGGAGGCGAAGAGAAAGGCCAAGGAGGAGAAGGCCAAGAAGAAGGCGGAGGAGAAGGCCAAGAAGAAGGCGGAGAAGAAGGCCAAGAAGGAGGCGGAGAAGAAGGCCAAGAAGGAGGCGAAGAGAAAGGCCAAGGAGGAGAAGGCCCGGAAGAAGGCAGAGGAAAAGGCCAGGAAAGAAGCGAAGAAAAAAGGGAAAAAAGAGGTTGAGGAGAGACCAATTAAGCTGATCTTTCATAAGAGTGATGTACGGGCTATGATGGAAAGGGTTCTGGAGCTGGATGAGACCTATTTTTATGGGGCAGCCCACCGGTATCTGGGTGCTTACTATGCAATTACTCCCGAATCCAAGGGTGGCAGCGACAAAAAAGCAGCAGAACACTTTGAAAAGGCACTGGCAGTTGAGCCGAATTTCTTCGAGACCAGAATCATGCGGGCCGAGACCCTTTATATAAAAAAGAAGGATAAAAAGCTTTATAAATCGGATCTGAATTATGTAATTAAACAGCCGAGTGATATAATCCCTGATGTCGAACCCGAGCAAATTCTGGCACGGGCAAAGGCTGAGAAGCTGCTAAAGGAGGCGGAGAAGAAAAAATAAGATCGCCCCTTTTTCAAAGGGGGGAATAAGGGGGGATTATAAGGAGGTTGTT
>SDBT01013857.1_pt1 | contig 12893 bp, 12 predicted proteins | sample 2277101 | NCBI WGS metagenome assembly SDBT01 (sample SAMN10404973, study PRJNA504765) | marine sediment metagenome | isolation source: marine sediment core GS10_PC15, 103 cmbsf | place: Arctic Ocean: Southern Knipovich Ridge | collected 2010 | reverse complement strand
GAAGTGGTAATGTCCAGATAGTTGATGCCATGGTCGATACAACGCGAGACCACATCGGTGCGGTTCCTTGCAACATCATCAGGGACTTTGTCGTTGGCGAACTCAAGCCAGTATCGCACGCCCTCGCGGTTGGTCCAGTGGCCACCAAGGCTAATCTCTGAGATAATCAGGCCGGTCTTTCCCAGGCGCCGGTAGCCCATCCCTGGATTGTAATTTAGTATCTTCGAACTGTCCGTGGTCTCTACCGCCGTGTTTCTAAAAGCAGAGGTGCACCCTTGGCCCGTAAATGCACCGGCAACCGCACCGGCTGTCATTAAAGAAGCGTTGCGGATGAATTCCCGACGTGAAACTTTATCATTTTCCATAATTGCTACGTGTCAATTTGAACTGGTTTTGCTGTCCATAGGGCAATCTTGCAGTCAAGCACCTGTAAACTCTGATAACCCTTGCCTGGCCTTTGATTAGTATGATAGCGTAATCTGCAGAAAACGCCAAACGATTTTCGCTGGCACCATCGAACAGCTGCCTTGGTTGCACAACCGCCAGGCGGCGAAGGTTTACGGTTTGCACAGCTTGCAGGGCCTTTTGCCGGCACGTACCGCCTCGTCTCGGCTGGAATAATCCGTGAGGTTTTCAGGTTTGATTTTCTTTGTCCACTCGCATTCGGCTTTGTGGAAGACCTTACTGTTTTTCGATGCCACATATTTGTATTCGGTCGTTTGCGGCTTTGCGGCGCTTTGGATACGTTCTTTTTGAACTGCTGGCCAGGCCGTTTCGCCTGTTGTAGCTTCGGCGGACTCACCGACTTTTTGGTTGGCTGCGAGATACGCATGGATGAACTCTTCGATCTGCCGGTTTACAATGCCTGTAACTGCGGCTGGCATATCTTCTGTCGCAATGGTCTGCATAGACGGCGCCACCCTCCAGACATCAGCTTTGAAAAGCAGACTATGTTGTTCTATTAAACAGACCGCTCTGGATAGTGATGTTTGGATGCGGAAGACGTTCTGTTGCCCCTCGGCAAGCTTGAGCATGTCAATGTAAACTCTCAACTCCGGGATATCGTAGGCTTTTGGCCCAGCATCAAAGACAGGTATAGGCACTATTTCGATGTCGACTTCATTGAGCCTGTACTCAATGTCTTTTTGGAGTTTTTGCCAGAGCAAGCCGTTCTTGTTGGCCTCGGCATCGAGCGGCACAATGACAATGTATAGTTTATCTATGCCGGCCAGGAACGGGTTGGCGTTGCCGATTAGTATACCGGGCCCGGTGTGTTTATCTACCTGGCCCAGGGCAGGAAAGCACAGTACCGCGATGGCGACCGTTAAAATGAAATAGTATTTTTCCGTTTTCATGTTCTCCCTTTCTCTGCAAATTTATACCGCCCTTTATATGGCTTCAGGCTATAATCGCAAAGGCATCGCTAACATCCATACCCTCCTTGATGCCGAGAGACCGGGCGTTTTCATTTGCCTTTGTAACTTTGCGATTCGCAAAACGCTCGAGCGTACCAATGGGGTTCTCCGGCGTGCTTTCCACTATTGCTGCGGCGACACCGTAGCGATGGCAGGCATCAACGTCAATTACAGGGCAAGCTAAAAAGCCCTTGCTGCCGGTCGCCAATAGAATGTTAAAACCGGACCACTTGGTCTGAACCCCCTCTACCGGGCCATTCGGTGTCTGGTATGTTCTCGTGTGTACTTCCATCATTCCAGCCTTTAAAAATTTCAATGCAATCGGCTTTGGGCCAAACCGTTGACTATTTTTGCTTTTTGGTCACTTTTTTCGCTTTTACCGGCTTGCCAAGACACTGCTGGATTTCATGCAGTCTCTCTTCGAGCACCGCCTTGCTTTTCGCCTCGACATTTAATCTCAGAAGCGGCTCAGTATTGCTGGCCCGGCAGTTGAACCACCAGGTTTTGTAGCGTACGGTGACACCGTCGAGGTAGTCGATTTGACCGTCGCCGTACCTTTTTGCAAGCTCGTCCATTTTAGCCTGCTTGTTATCCACCTGAAAGTTTATTTCACCACTGCCGTGATATCTTCGCAATGGTTTGACCAGCTCGCTTATCGGGCATTTGGCCTCACTGACAATGTTCAGCACGTGCACCAGCGTAATCAAGCCCGAGTCGGCGTAGTAGTTGTCTCGATAGTAGAAGTGGCCGGAAAGCTCTCCTCCGAACACCGCGTGCGAATCCCGAAGTGCCTTTTTAATAAATGCGTGCCCGACTCGTTCTCTGCGCGGTGTCCCGCCGTTTTTGATAATCTGTTCAGAAACAATCAGGCTGCTTCTCAAATCGTAGACGATGGCCGATTTCGGACTTTTCTTCAAGAAATACTCCGCCATCAGAGCTGTCATCAAATCACACGCGATATTACCACCCTTTTCGTCAACCATCATCAATCTGTCGGCATCTCCGTCGAAGCAAACGCCAAAATCACATTTATGTTTCTTCACGGCAGCTTTGACCTCGGCCAGATTTTCTTCAACCAGCGGGTTGGGTTCGTGTTTGAATGTCCCGGTATGTTTGAAGTTAAGGTCGATTATCTCTATCGGCAGGTCACCGAAAATTGCTGGCACCATTTTTCCCGCCATCCCGTTTGACGCATCGATTGCAATCTTCATTCGCTTGATATTCGGCTTCAGGAATTTCAAGATATGACTCTTGTATTCGGCAGTCAAATCAAGTTTTCTCACCGAACCCTCGGCTTTCCCTTTTGTATGCACCAGAGCCGTTGCGATATGCTGAACATCTCTCAGACCGGTATTGACACCGACCGGCTTGGCACCGAGACCGGATATCTTGAAGCCGTTGTACTTGGCGGGATTGTGTGAGGCCGTCACCTGCACACCGCCGCAGGTGCCGAGGTGGTTGATTGCAAAATAAATCTGCGGTGTGTCAATCATCCCGATATCGATCACATTTGCCCCCGTCGAGTTCATTCCTTTCACAAGGGCTCCAAGCAGCGGTGCACTATGGCTTCGCATATCGCGACCAACACAGATGCACTGGGCGTTCGCCTGCCCCCGGGCGTAGCCTGTAAGCATAGACCGCAAAAATTGTGCCGAAGCGTAGCCTATCTTCCATGCATCTTCTTCGTTAATCTGGTCGGGATAAACACCTCTTATATCATACGCCTTGAAAATCGCAGGGTCCATCTTTTAGACTTCCTTAAATTGTGTGAAAGTAGACTCGCGCAGTCTGCAATCACCGGCCTGGCAAATACTATACACTCCTGCGATTTGGTATGTCAACAATCAATATAACCAGAGTCGGCGCAAGCTCAGTCTGCGGTGCTTTGAAGCCCTCCAAACCATCGTTGAGTTCGCAGGCATATCTTGACCAGCATCAGCATAACCGGAACTTCTATGAGCACGCCGACAACAGTCGCCAGGGCGGCTCCTGACGATAAGCCGAAAAGCATCGTCGAAGTGGCTATAGCAACCTCAAAGTGGTTCGATGCCCCTATCATCGCAGATGGAGCTGCATCCCGATAGTTCAGTTTTAATACTTTGGATAGGCCGTATCCCAGCCAGAATATAATGTTTGTCTGTATAAACAGCGGGATTGCGATCCACAGAATTGTAAGAGGATTGGACAAAATGACTTCGCCCTTGAATGAAAACAGCAGGACAAGTGTTATCAGTAAAGCCACAATCGTGACAGGTGTTAGCACATGAAGAAACTTTTGTTCGAACCATTCGTGCCCTTTATGTGCAATGACCCATTTACGAGAGAAAAAGCCAGCCACGAGAGGTAATGCCACATAGATCGAAATAGATAAGAGCAATGCCTGCCAGGGAACAGGCAGCCGACCAACACCGAGCAGGAACCCACCGAGAGGACCGTAAAGAAACAGCATAGTCAGAGAATTGATAGCGACCATTACAAGCGTATGCCCATCGTTGCCTCTGGCTAAGTATCCCCATACCAATACCATCGCCGTACATGGGGCGATCCCAAGTAGAATGCAGCCCGCCAGGTAACTTCGCCATAATGGGACTTCAACCATCCTTACCCCGTTTGCTTCCACAACCTTACCAACACCGTAGGTTGCTCCAACCGGCAGATCTAACCCGAACGGCATCTTCACTAAGTCCACAGCATCCGGCCCTATAAAACCGTAAAAAAGAGTACCTAAGAAAAATAATGCTATGGCGTACATCGTAAACGGCTTTACTGCCCAGTTAACAAACAGCGTCAGCCCGATAGGTTTTATGCTTTTACCAGCTTTGAGAACCTCGGCAAAGTCAACCTTTACCATAATCGGGTACATCATAAAAAACAGACAGACCGCTATTGGAATGGAGACAACCGGTGTTTTGTCGACATAGATGGCCATGCCGTCAAGAGCTATGGCAAACCCGGGAGCGAGCTTGCCGAGCACAATTCCACCGATGATGCACAGTATCACCCAGATGGTGAGATACTTCTCAAAAACACTTAAGCCTTTTGCGTCCTTAGGTTTATATACTTCTTCTGCCATTACCTTAACTCCTCTTGTTAATTGTACCTATCTTGAAAATCTTACGCATCTCGTGGCCGTAAGAATGAATGCCGGTTATTCCCGTTCTTATAAAGGAGATGTGTAGATCAAATATGCACCACCCAAAAGAACAAGAACACCGCAAATTTTCTTTAGAATAACGGCTCCTTTCGAATGTTCGTTCCAATTCATGTAGCGTTGCACGAGCTCCGTTGACGTTCCGGCCAATACAATTACTGAGCAGTGCCCGATTCCATAAACCAGCAACAGAAGGACGCCGTAAAGTAGATTTGTGGTCGCCAACTTGAACGTAACGCCAAGCATCGGAGCCATATAAGCAAAAGTGCAGGGCCCCAGAGCAATACCAAACACCAATCCGAGAATAAACGCTGCTAAAAGACCTTTGCATTTCATTTTCACTTGGCCCGGTCCTGACCAGGGCATTGGGATAACATCCAGCAAATGCAGGCCGACGACGAAGAATATAGCCGCGACGAAATAATTCCCCCACTTGCCTACATCTCCCATCATTCGCCCGGCGGCGGCGGTTACTGCCCCAATACCTGCAATGGTAATCAGGATGCCTACTGCGAAGAGAGTGGAGATGATAAAGGCGCGTTTGGTTGATATTCTTCCCTGTTCATCAATGAACCCTACAATCAAAGGGATACTGGCCAAGTGACAGGGGCTAAGAATTATGCTAAGCACACCCCAAGCAAAGGCAGCACCTATCGCTATCAAGGATGTGCTTTCAACGGCATGAGTCAGGTTGGTAAAAAGCTGCTGCATAGGCTTTTTACTCCCCCCTTCTCTCAATATTGATGCCGAGCTGCTTCCACTTTGCCAAGATGTCTTCTTTGGAGAAAAAACCTTCATGGCGGAAAAGTTCCTTGCCGGAAGCATCAAAAAATATCTGGGTCGGAATAATCATTATTCCGTACTCTTTGGCCTTGTCAGGATTTTTCCAAACATCAATGAGTTCCACACTAAGAGTTCCGGCATAATCTTTCTTCAGCTCTTCAAGGACAGGAGCCATCATTTTACAGGGGATACATTTATCCGCCCCCAAATCAACCAGCCGAGGCCGAGTTTCGAATTCTTTGGCCTTTTCAGTTCCAAGTATCGGAGTTTTCACTGCCGAGATATCTTCAACAGGATTCTCGGCGGCTTTAGGTTCTGAATTGGCCTTATTATTTTCTTTAACGGCGATTACTGCACCAACTACAAGTATCAAAACTATAACTATAGTGATTTTTGTAATCTTATTCATATTCGACGTACCTTTCTTTTTTGAAAGACGCCAAAGCTAAGAAATCATTTTCTCAATGTCTTCAGGTGATGGAACTTTACCTGCTATTTTAACCTGGCCATCAACTGCTAATGCCGGTGTTATCATAACGCCGAATTTCATAATCTCGTTGATATCCGTGACTTTTTCAATTTCATATTCAATGCCCAGCGCCTTAGCGGCAATTTCCGCGTTTTCCGCCAGTTTCTTACACTTTGGACAGCCGGTGCCGAGAATTTGTACCTTTTTCATAATCGTTCTCCTGATTTATCCCCAAAATGCACCGAAGAACATACCAACGATTGTAGACATCACTACCACCAGCAGAATAAAAACGAGCGTCTTACTGTTTCCTATAACCTTTCGGATGACAAGGATGTTCGGCAGCGAAAGGGCAGGGCCTGCCAGCAATAAGGCCAAAACCGGTCCATTGTGCATTCCGAGCTTCATCAGGGCCTGCGTAATAGGAATTTCAGTCAGCGTAGCAAAATACCAAAAAGCGCCTATGACACTGGCTATGAGATTGCTTCGTAAGCTATTGTCTCCTACCCATTGAGCCACTTGCTTTTCGGGCAATAGAACGCTGACAAAGCCGACGATAAATACTCCACCATATAACAGAGGAATAAGCATTTTGGCGAATCCCCAGGTGTTCTGCATCCACTCGCGAATCTCATCTCTTTCGAACCACCGCCAGGTCATGATGAGCACTGCCAGCGCCATAAGTCCTGCAAGATACCATCTGATGTGATAAATGGCGATTACCCAGGTTTGTTGTTCCTGTATATTTGTTATCTCTGCTTTTGAAAGAGTTATTTTGTCCCCCGATTCGGCCGTGTCGAGATCTTGCTCAAGATGGAAGCGGATGGCGTCTTTGGTCTCGTGAATGACCACCGCCTTGAACTGGCGGCCATCGGTGGTCTTGACAACGACATTGCCGGGATTGAACCAGTCGCTGAAGACAAGAAACAGAATCATGCACGCAAGGTACAGAGCCGTTTTACCAATGTGACGGCGTGGCTTTTCGGGCTCTGGCATCTGAAGTGCGGCTTGTGCCCTTACCCGCTCGCTTTTGCGAAACAGCTTTGCCATCAGCAGGCCGATGATTACTGCAAAAACTACAGCTCCTACAGCTCGACCGACTCCGATTGAGAATCCCAAAACCCGAGCGCTTAAAAAGACGGCGAGGACGTTTATGGCCGGCCCTGAGTACAAGAAGGCCGAGGCTGGTCCGAGGCCTGCGCCAAGCTTATAGATACCCGCAAACATTGGCAGGACGCTACAGGAGCAAACTGCTAAAACACAACCCGCTACCGCGGCCACGGCGTATGCCAGGACTGGGTTAGCCTTCGGGCCGAGATACCGCATTACCGAGTTCTTGGAAAGGAAAGTGATAATGGCTCCTGCAATAAATAGCGCAGGCACGACGCAGGCCAGTGTATGATTGCGTGCGTACCATTGGAGCAATCGGAACGCTTCCTGAATTGCCTCCTGAATCTTTGGGTTTCCTAACGGCAAAGCGTAAGCGGCAACGAAAATCCCGACCAGTGCAGCAAAAAACTTCCATTCACGGTTCATGATTGCTCCCGTTTCAAAGCGAAGTACACAAGCTATAGGGCGCTTAGCAGCTTCTCGCCTTCTCTCACCTGTTGTTTCAAGCAGGTGGTTATGCAGGAAAAACAATCGAGAATACAGGGCGTTTTGAGCTTGTATATGACGTTCAGGCCTTCTTTGCGGGAACCAAGCACGCCGGCATTGACCATCACCGAAAGATGCCGCGAAACATTTGACCGTTCCGAGCCAACATATTCGGCAATATCGCAGACGCACTGCTCACCATCCTTTAGAAAATCCAGGATTGCAATTCGCAGCGGATGGGCTATCACCCTTGCAACCTCTGCCTGCTTTTTAAATAACAACTGCTTCTTCTTAGTTAGCATTGTCCGGCTCCAACTAAATATCTGTGTGATTATATACTCACATAGTAATATAGGGTTCGGACAAAATCTAATATTTTCTTTAAGGATTTTGTTTAAGCCCCGAGGTTTGGTTGTATTGACGGGTGGGGCTAATATTTTTTTCTTAATCTTGCAGCAGGGATGTGCAGGAGCTTGCGGTATTTTGCGACGGTGCGCCGGGCTAAGTTTTTGATGCCAGCCTCGACCAGCTTTTTGCGAATCTGGTCGTCACTTAAAGGCTTTGTTTTATCTTCAGCGTCGATAATTCTTTGCAGCTCCGCCCTTACTGCCTCCCAGCTTCGCTGCCCGCCGTTCTCGGCTTCGGTCCCTCCGCTAAAGAATTTTCGCAGCGGCAATATCCCCAAGGAGCATTGGACGTATTTGCCCGCGACCGCCCGCGAAACTGTCGCCAGATGCACGCCGACGTCATCGGCAACTTTGGACATGGGTAACGGCTTTAGGTAAAGCTGACCCTTATCGAAAAACTCCCGCTGGTGTTTGACCACCGAGCTCGCAACTCTCAGCAGAGTATTTTTTCGCTGTTCTATCGCCTCTATAATCCATTGGGCCGAGCGTATATTATTTTGCAAAAATCTCCTTGTCTTCTCGCTGGCACCGGTGTCCTTTGCCATTTTTGCGTAGTGGTTATTTACCTTCAGGCCCGGTAAAGCCGAATTGGCCAGTCGTACAACGTAATCATCCGACTCATCAGACGACTCTACGATTACATCCGCAGTAACAGGATGATTTCGCTCTTTGCTTATCTGCAGCCCCGGTGAAGTATCAAGTTTGCTCATCCGCTTAATGACATGATTGATATCTTCTATGCTGCAATTCATCTTCCTGGCTATATCGGGCAGATGGTTTCCAAGCAGTTCATCCATATGTTCAGAGACCAGGCGTGCTTCAAAACTCATGTCCTCGCCGCTCTGAGCCATCTGAATAAGCAGGCATTCCTTGAGGTCTCGTGCCCCCACGCCCGTCGGCTCCAACTTTTGCACAAGCTCCAGTGCCTGTTTCAAATCCTCCATGGTGAAATCAGCCTGGTCTTTGTTGTACAACTGTTCAAGTCTCACCGATAAATAGCCCCTGTCGTCGATGTAGTCTATTATCGCAGTACCTGCCTTTTTCACCGCCTCATTAGCTTCGACCAATCCCCACTGCTCGCTAAGGTGCTCATGAAGTGACCGGGGACCAGCCGCCGTATTTTTTATTGCCTCCAGCTTTTTGTCAGGCTCACTACTGTCAACGCGCCGGCGATAAGACCCAGCCTGAGTCATATACTCTTTGAAATCATCGCCAAGACTATCAAGACGCTGGAAATCCTCGACCCTGTTGCCCTCGTCGCTGACAACCAGGTCTTGTTCGGCAATCTCATCGCTGCTGTCCTGCTCTACCGTGCTTGCCTCCTCGGGGCTCGACGGCTCTTCTATTTCCAATACAGGGTTGCTGTTCAGCTCCTGTTCTATTCTCTCCTGAAGCGCAAGGATTGGAAGCTGGAGAATCTCCATCGATTGAATCATTCGCGGAGCCAGTTTCATCTTCTGCTCCAGCCGCATGTCCGGTCGCATTTCCAGCTGCATAACTTAACCAAAACCCTTTGTCGCAGCCCCCCTGCTCATGTCTCTTAGGTTCTACGTTCTCTATTATACTATAAGTGCGCAGAAAGCTTCTGGCAATATTGGAGCGGTAAGTCAAAAACCTTCTAAATAGAAGGCCCAAAAACTACTCTAACTGCTCTGTGCCGATTATAGCGTTAATGAGCATTTTATCGCCTCGACACTGAGTTTTGCAGCCGTTAACCAAACGCTTACCGCCCAACAATGGTATCGGACGGCTCTCAGAAGACCGGTCGATTGGACCGCTGCAACAGCGCGCTGCGATCTTAAACCTTGAGGTCCTTTATCACGTCTGATTCCAATTTCTCGTTGGCTTTGATAATCTCGGCCCACGTAACCTCGTGGTGCTTGTATGCAGCCGTACGGCCCAGAATCGATGCCATATTGCTTCGTATGCTTGGAGCGACAGTTGTATTCGCAAACTCGCCTTTGGTGACGTTGTCGTAAAATGTGGCGATGTTGGCTGAAGTGCCTTCCGGATAGAGGTTGCCCGTCTCGCCTCCTTTGTAAGGATTGCTGCCAAGAATAGACACTTTGCCGCCGTAATGGGTATCAATCGCTCCATCCAGGCCGTACATCCGGCAGCCGATATCACCGAAATGACCTCCATCACATTGCTTGGCCATGCAGTGGACGACCACATCCTCCGGAAAATGGTAGGTTATAGCGAAGTAGTCCCAAATATCTCCGTACTCATAGTGTTTTCGTCCGCCTGAACCATACGCACTAACAGGATCGGCATCCAATATCCAGGTAGCAACATCAATGGCGTGGATGGTCTGCTCGACGACAATGTCACCGGAGAGCACCTTGTCCATTCCCCAGGCCATAAGGCGAGTTTCAGGGTCAGTGGGATTTTCCTTAAGAATAGGCTCAACCGGGTTCCAACCATGCTTCCAGACGTCACCGCACTTAAAGGACGCCTCACCACAAACCATACGGCCTATGTCACCGTACTGGGCGCGCTTGACAGCCTCACGATAGAACTCATTCGAACGAGTCTGGAAATCAACATAAAAAACAAGATTCTTGGCCGTCGCCTTTTTGCCGCTTTCGGCTATGAGGTTGCAGCCGGGTACGTCAACTGTAGCGGGCTTGGCCACAATGACGTTAACGCCGGCATCCACCGCCGCCGCGGCCTGCTCAGCGTGAAAATACGGCGGGCTCTCAACGGCCACCGCATCAACACCCGACTCCAGGAGTCTCTTATAGCCCGACAAGGTTGAGTAGCGGCGGGCTTTGTCCACGCCGAACTGCTCGCCAAGTTCATCGGCTCTATCCTGGAAGTAATCGGCAGCGGCGAATATCTCATATTTGCCATGCTTATTGAACAGGTCAGTTATCCATTTGCCGCGCATGCCGCAGCCGATGATTCCGAGCTTTATCTTCGAGTTCGCTTCTGTGCCGCGGACAAGGGACGGCTTCATCAGTGCAAAAGATGTAGCCGCCGCACCAGCACCGGCAATAAAATCGCGTCGGGAAATCTTCCCGTTCCCGCGCTTGGTAGTTTTCTCCTTATCTTTCATAATCAGTACTCCTCAAATAAACAAGTAAACACAATACATTTCTACTTTCCCAATCGGCCCACAAAGCCGATAAGCAATTACAAGGTCCATCCCGCCCGGTAAGGGCGCTGTATGTATTCATTCGCCTCAGGCACATTGGTAAACTTCATGCCTGGCCCGTCCCAGTTCAGCCTCTCTCTTAGCAGGGCTTGTCCCCAGGGCCTTTCTTTGCCTGTGCGAATGGCAATATTGCCCAGCAGACATGCTTCAGTCACTAAACTCGCAAAGTCGAAGTTTGAACCCGTTGGTCCGCCGTCCTTGCAGGCCTGGATCCACTCTTTGTAATGCCCAATTGACCTTGGAAGAGTCTTCGGCGGCTTCTTGTATTCCTTCATCTTCGTCTCGGGTATCAGCCGGATGCTTTGGGCGCCCCACCCTTCGACTACCAATTTACCATCATCCCCCACAAAGACTATCCCATCCTCCCAGGGTAGCAGCCGACCGTCTTCCAGTTCCTCCGGCTTAGGGGGCATCAGTCCGCCATCATACCAGGTCAGCTTTACCCCAGGCATATCTCCGCGGGCACCGAAATCATACTGAATAATGGACGCTGCTGGATAAGTCTCAGAATTCATCTCGGTTGATGTGGCCTCTACGGTCGTTGGGTGCTCCAGCTTCAAGGCCTGAAAAACCGGAGCAAGATTATGGCTGCCCATATCTCCCAATGTCCCTGTTCCGAAGTCATACCACCCACGCCATTTGAACGGTACATAATCAGGATGATAAGGTCTATATGGTGCCGGGCCGAGCCACAAGTCCCAGTCCAGCGTAGATGGGACCGGTGGCGTCTCCCTGGGCCGACCCACACCCTGAGGCCACATGCCCGCCGGTCTGTAAGTCCAGACATGCACCTCACGAACCGGACCAATTGCCCCGTCCCAAATCCACTCACATAGCAAACGTGGCCCCTCAGATGCTTGCCCCTGATTTCCCATTTGCGTGGCAACTTTTGCTTTACGAGCCGCTTCTGAAACCTTGCGCACCTCATAAATCGTATGTGCCAGCGGCTTTTCACAGTATACATGCTTGCCCATCTTCAAAGCCATCATCGTCGCTGCTGCGTGTATGTGGTCTGGAGTCGCCACCAACACCGCATCAATGTTCTTTTCTTTTTCCAGCATTCTGCGAAAATCGCGGTATCTTTTTGCCTTCGGATAGCGATCGAACGTCTCTGCCGCTCGTTCCTCGTCCACATCACACAACGCAACTATGTTTTCGCTTTCGAGCTGCCTGAGGTCTCCCGCACCTTGACCGCCAACACCTATACCAGCTATATTAAGCTTCTCACTCGGCGGCGTATGACCAGCTCCCCCCAGCACATGCCGGGGAACAATCGTAAACGCCGCCGCCACAGCCGCTCCGCCTAAAAACTGACGCCGATTTATACTTTTACTTCCTGCCATGTTCAAACACTCCTCTGAATTAGACGCACACTCATTTACTCAAAAACATCGATTTTCAGCACTTTAATTCTTCTCTAATCAGACAGCCATTGCAAGGACAAAATGCGCGGATGTTCTCTTCCGAGGTTCCGGGCGGCACTTCACAGCCCGGCATTAAAATGAATTTTTCCCCGCCCCTTTCAATACACTGTTTTGCTGCTTTGGCGACATCGTCGGGGCTGGCCTGCAGCAGGACTCCGGATGGGTCGAAATTGCCGCACAGCGTAATCTCCGGGCCGACAAGCTGCCTCGCCTACTCGAGAGGGACCATCCAATCGACGTCGATAATATCTGCCTTGCTTTCAGCTATGTATTGAATAATGTGTCTTATGTCGCCGCAGATATGCAGTTTTACCACGGCGCCGCCTTCGTGAATAGCCCAAATGAGTTGCTGCTCGGCGGGTAAGACATATTTGACGTACATATCGGGCCCCATCAGCCCTGCCGCGGCATCGCCCACCCCAATCATGTCCGCGCCGGCTTCTACCTGAGCGAGGGCGAACGAAATCGCATTCTCTGTGATTACCTTAGCC
>SDBT01013856.1_pt1 | contig 12894 bp, 11 predicted proteins | sample 2277101 | NCBI WGS metagenome assembly SDBT01 (sample SAMN10404973, study PRJNA504765) | marine sediment metagenome | isolation source: marine sediment core GS10_PC15, 103 cmbsf | place: Arctic Ocean: Southern Knipovich Ridge | collected 2010 | reverse complement strand
GCTGGCAAGGAAGAAGAGGGTGCAGGCGACCGGGAGCAAAGGAGAATGCTCTCCGAGGTCGGAAGTCTGTTTGAGGAGGAAGGAATGGCTCCTGAAATAGCGCTGATGATCATCAAGACACTGAATCCAATCGATCGGCACAGTTTGTCCATGGTGACAAAGAGAGCACGCCTTCTGACGACGGATTATTACCAGGTCTCCGCCACCGTCGACGAGCTCCTGCATGATCTTACCTGGCACATTGAGTCGGACGGGATTATGCTCAAGGAGACCAAGGAAATGCCTGCGGCGGTGAAGGCCTTTGAAGAGGGGCAAACGATTCTGCCGGCTACCCAGAGGACCGTGGCAGTGGTGCTCTCGACGATAGAGGGGATCCTTGCAAGGGCGAGGAGAGCAAAGGGCGACGCGGTATTCAACAGCCGCGCTGATCTGAGAGCAACGAATGCGACGGAGTGGATGCGCTTCTTGCACCGCTTTGCCAGCAGCTCTGTTGCGATACTGGGCCCCAGAATGCCCACAGGCGTGAGGCGCCTTCAGGCAGACGGCACTCGGAACACCATCGATGACGGGTGGATAGAGCATGATAGGGCCACTATTGACCACGGTGTGGGCTGGTTCTCGTGGATTCTCCAGATTCAATTCCCCGGTCCAAGACCGGTGAACAGTGTCGACCGCGCCGAAAAGTTGCTGGCAGAGTTCAATGCTGAGGTGCTCATGTCGCTCTACCTGCACATCTTTGACCTCTCCGCTCTCCAGGCCTGGTACCTGACACCGGTGGTGCCCGTCTTTCTTGACGGTGATCGTCGGCTTCTCGAGATGAAAACTAATGTTTTCTCGACACTCGGGGCCACCCCGACAGAGACTTTGATGTTAAGGTCCGACGGGCGTCGCGCATTTGATCGGGCGAGGGTTGATCAGCCGAAGTTGGACCCGCTCCGTCTCCTTGTCCGCGAACTGCTCACACCCATGTTCCTGGAATGGAAGCGCTATCGTGCAGTGCATCTCACGGTGAAATGCCTGGAGACTCTTGCGCGGCACTTTCGGATAGAGCCTCAGCCTGGGGGGGCCTTTGATCATCCAAGACGGGCAAGGGATTTTCTGGCCGTGACCGACTTCCATCAACACTGGACCCCAGACGTCGACTACCAGCGATCGTTCTACGAATCCTATTTCCAGGTCCAGGGTACTGCTCCTGAATGGAGCCAGCATCGCCAACAAATAGACCGGGCTTTGCAAGATTTGGAGCAGCAGGAGGAGGAGGAGGAGGAGGAGGAGAAGGTGGAGGGATGGCCCATAATCTTTCCCTTCCCCTGGTCCAGCCAGCCCGAGTTGTGGTTTGTTCTGGGCCATCTGTTCCAGAAGTTCTTTGCGGACGCGGACATAGAGCCAACCTTTTTCGTGCCTAAAAGGCCGGAACCGGGCTCCATAGTCGACGAGTACGCCGAATACCGGCGCCTGAATCCGGCCGAGGCTGACATCAAGACACTAGGGGTCTTACATGCCTTGCGCGGGGCCGAACTGTCTGACCTTCGTCAGACTTCCCCTCTGGGCGTCCCCATGTTCCAGCATATCACGAGGCTGTTGCTGGAGGATGTCAAATTTCGACATCTGCGACAGAGCGCTCAGCAGTGAAAAGCTTTCAAGTCGGGCGGACCGAAGTAAAAGCCTTTCTCTCTCTCTCTCTCTCTCTCTCTCCTCTCCGCTTCTGTCCATTACGTTGCTCAATACACAACCCCGCCATTTTTTTTTCGACCCGTGCTATAATACTAACGAGGTGGCTCTGGATGCTGGACCCGACCCGACCCCGCCCCACCCCACCCCACCCCATGAGAAGAGGAGAGATCTGATTGATCATTCTCCGAAGATGATCAGCCTGAAAGGCACTGCATGTCGGACATCATCGCCGCCGCCGCCGGGCAAGGAAACGGGCTCTCGGTATCTAACTCTCCAGGAGTTGCATGCAAAACTGAAACGCGAGTACCCCGGGCTGTTTGAACATCTGTCGGGCGCCCCGCTGGCGAAACGCAGCCACGAAGAGGGAAATGGCGACGAAAGGAAAACGAAACACTCAAAGTCGGGTGCTGGCAAGGAGGAGGAGGGGGAGGAGGATGATGATACAGATAGCCCGGAGGAAAGGAGAAGGCTCTCCGAGCTTGGAAGTCGGTTTGAGGGGAAAGCAATGACTCCTGAAGCAGCGCGGATGATCATCAAGAACCTGCATCCAATCCAGCGGCACAAGCTTTCCATGGTGTCAGAGAGAGCTCGCCTTCTGACGACGGCTTATTACGAGGAGATCGCCACCGTCGACGAGCTCCTGCATGATCTTACCTGGCACATCGAATCGGACGGGATTGTGCTCAAGGAGACCAAGGAAATGCCCGGGGCGGCGAAGGCCTTTGAAGAGGGGCAAACGCTTCTGCCGGCTACCCAGAGGACCGTGGCAGTGGTGCTCTCGACGATAGAGGGGATCCTTGCAAGGGCGAGGAGGGCAAAGGGCGATACTGTATTCGGTGGGCGCGCCTCTCTCAGAGGCGCGGATGCAGAGGATTGGATGAACTTCTTGCGCGACTTTGCGAGCAGCTCTGTTGCGATACTGGGGCCCAGAATGCCCAGAGGCGTGAGGCGCTTCTTGGAGCGCAGTCCTATTCTCGATGATCTGTGGTTGGAGCACACCGTGGCCCACATCGGCTACGGTGTGGGCTGGTTCTCGTGGATTCTCCAGATTCAGTTCCCCGGGGCAAGACCGCTGTCCAGTGTGGACCGCGCCGAAAAAATGCTGGCAGAGTTTAATGCCGAGGTGCTCATGCCGCTCTACCTGCACATCTTTGACCTCTCCGCTCTCCAGACCTGGTACCTGACACCGGTGTCGGGCCCCCTCGCCTCTGATCCCAATCAGCTGCTGATTCGAGCCCGGCAAACCCAGCTGAACACTGACGTTTTCGCGACACTCGGGGCCCCCCCGGCACTGACTTTGCTGCTAGAGTCTGACGCCCGCCGTGCGTTCGATGGAGCGGAGAAGGAGCCGCTTCGTCTCCTTGTCCAGAAACTGCTCAACCCCATGTTCCTGGAATGGCAGCGCTACCGTGCAGTGCATCTCACGGTGAAATGCCTGGAGACTCTTGCGCGGCACTTTCGGATATCGCCCGACGGGGGGAAGAATTTTCCCTCGAAATCTCTGCTCGTGACCGGCTTCCATCAACACTGGGAGTCGGACGCCGCGTACCAGCGATCGTTCTACGAATCCTATTTCCAGGTCCAGGGCACTGCTTCTAAATGGAGCCAACATCGCCGAGAAATAGGCCGGGCTTTGCAAGGTCTGGAGCAGCAGAAGGAAGCCTCGCACGGGACTGCTCCCGCCGGAATACCTGCGCCATTTTCCTTCCCCTGGTTGGTGCAGCACGAGTTGTGGTTTGTTCTGGGCCATCTGTTCCAGAAGTTCTTTGCAGAACTGGAAGCAGTCCCAGCCTCTCAGCGGGTCTTTGGAGATCTGCGTGATGAACATATCCCAGCAGCCTTTTTCATGCCCAGAAGCGCGGAACCGTCTGAAATCGTGAGAGAGTACGTCCGATACCGGGAGCATCGAGCATCAATCTGGCACGACCTTGATTGGCAGTTTGATCTGCATCCAATCAGTGTCTTACATGCCTTGCGGAGGGCCTCACTTTCTGACCTCCGTCAGACCTCCCAGCTAGGCGGGCCCATGTTCCAGCAAATCACGAGGCTGTTGCTGGAGGATCGCAAGTTCAAACTTCTACAGTGGACCGCTTTCAAGACTGCTGTGCAGTAAAGCTTTTCCCCTCCTCTCCTGTCCACATATGCTGCGTATAAGGCGGAGAGTGCATGTATTCCGGGATGAGATGTGTGCGTCTCGGGTTGGCTGGAAGAATACTGAATACTAAAACATTCTCAGAGCTTCATTCTGTCGTAGTCCTGAATGGCTGCTCCAAACTCTCGGAAACAGTGCATGATCGTCTCCACTTCCTCTCTTGTCCATTTCGGAGCACCGTAAAATGCCTTGAGAAAGGTGTAGTACTTGTCCCTTGCCAGCAACGTTTCGTCAGGGGCACGCCGCCACTCCTCAGACACGGCTTCGTCACCTGAGATCCATGGCCATCGAACTGGCCCGTCGACGCCCAAACGAATAGTCTTGTACATTTTTGGCTCCTTGCCGGGCCACGCTGTCCACTCGATGCCGCCTTCCGTGATCCCTTCTGGTGCAAGACGAACCGACGTTTCGCTCTGCTGTCCATAGCCCGCCTTGGTCAGTTCGGCACTCGCTCTCTCGCACAGGTCAATGAACTGGTGCCTCGTCATGGCGTTGCGCAACACGATCACAGGCCCTGCAGAGTACGTTGGCATCTCTTCTCCGTCCATTTTTCGAGCCCCTGCAGAGTACGTTGGCATCATCTCTCGATTCATTTTTTTGAGGTGCAGGGGAGAGCAGTGCTGTGGGGTGTCGAAAATGCACCTGAACAGTGCCCGTTAGTGGGGGTCTTTGGGGGCGTCGCAACTTGCTGGTCGACGAGACGCTCAAAAATAGGACGAGCATTTTTGAGCGCCAAGATAAAGGTCTCTTTTCAGCGTCGCCACCCCCCCCCGACCGTCACCACGGAACCCTCTGACAACGAGCAGGCGCAGAAAGAAAGTGTCGCTGCACAATGCAGCTCAGATCTGGACAGGTCTACCACAGACCTGCTGCCCCACAACGAACGCCTGGCAACGCTACCGAGAGTTCGTCGGGACCACTGATCGGGCTCCAACAGTGGTGCGTCGCACTGTTCATCATGGATCCTCGCGGGATCCATAGCAAATACCTCCCCTTTTTTCAGAGGGAACTCCCTGACGTTCAGTGGCGGGCGACCAACGGTTCTATGTTCTATACACCGATCTGCACAGGCAGAGAATGGTCGACCTTTGACTCAATCTTCTCGACATTCAAGAAAATCCTTTTTGGCCGTCTGCTATGGCCGCTGAACATCCTTTTTGGATGTCTATTATGCCTGAGCATCCTTGCCTACCCATTCTATCTGGCAACTCCTGCATTATGCGTGACACTGGTGGCGTCGTACACATTCACTAGACCTGCACCGCTTCCTCGACAGCCGACTGAGGACGATACAGGCCCGAAAATAACGGCGCGCCTTATAGCTGGGGATTGTGCGGTAAAAATCCTGTCATTCGCAGAGCCTGCTGGTTCGGTATGGTCGCGGAAGTACAGGGCACGGTGTGTCGTGCTCGAACAACAGACAGGCAGCCGGGCCTGGGCAATATTTCCGTTGGGGGTGGCGCCTTTGTCTATATTTGATGCGAGCCTTGCGGACGGCATCGCTTTTCAGACCAGACTGAATGCAATGGGCGATCCCATGTTGAAACCAGTTAGTTGGTGGTGACCAATTGAAGTTCGACACAGCATTTCTCGAACAGGGTAGAAGACAAAGATGCCAGGGATACGACACCGCAGCAGGGGGGCTGTCGTTGCAACTTGCTGGCCGATCACGCGCTCAAAAATAGGTCGAACGAATGAAAAATTAGAGGAATCGTAGCAGTGGGCTGACACCGAGTCATCTGGCCCACTTTCATTCGTTCCTTTCTCTCTGACATCGTGCGTGCAGAAGAGCACCGGGAAACATGTCGAGTACCGACGCTGCCGCGCGCTTGCCCGCCTCAGTGGCCGTGTGCAGGCGCATTGAAAAAACCGCCAGTTATGCCCGGGAGGTGTACTGGCATAAAGAACTGGAGCTTCGAGAGAATCTGTGGTACACCGCACTGGGCCACACTCTGATTGCTTTCGGCGTCTGGGGATTTGGCGGTGCCACTCTCCTGAAGACTACAGGCCTCGTTTTTAGGGGCCTCCCCTGGCAAGTGCTACCAATCGCGGTGCTCCTGGGCAGCCCTGTGAACTTCATCCTTGGCGGGATCATCGCAGAAGGGGAGGCCCTCGTCCGTGAAGCACATTCGCAAGGCGTTGCCTATGACCGCATGAAAGAGGACGCCCACTTCTTCCGAAAACACGAACTGCTGCACATGCCCCACCCCCAAGCGGTCAACCGTTTGCGCCGCCTGTCACTGCAGATGATGGAGCCCGACAGGTCCTTGCTGCTCATGGCAGAAAACCGAGCCGCGTATCTGGCCGTCAGCCAGGGGATAGACCCAACCGACAAAGAGGCCTGATGCAGCTGAAGTCGGCCTGCTCAAAACAGTTAAATGGGGTCAATTGAAGAAGCAATACAGCATTTCTGGAAACAAGCAGAAAAAGGAGATCCCAGGGATACAGCATCGGGCAGGGGGGGGTGGGTCGTCGCAACTTGCTGGTCGATCACGCGCTCAAAAATAGGGCGAGCATTTTTGAGTGCCAAGATAAAGGTCTCTTTTCAACGCCTTGTCCCCTGTCACCACAGTGGCAGTCGATCGTGCTCAAAAAACCGTGGGACCTGCGACAATGAGCAGGGAGAGAAGAAAGTGGCGCTGCAGAGTGTCCACTGCCTCCTCTCCGGGCTCGCTCCGTGAACCCTTTTCGTTAAGAATCTCGGCGGCGACGGCACAGAATCACGATACCCCAGTCCAGCTCATTGTCAACACTGCGCGGTTCCTTGCCTACCGGGGAGATCCTAAACCGTTTCTCGGTGGCAAGAGTTGCGCATTTTCATCGGAATGGTATCACTTTTACGATTTCTGGCGGCTCTGGATGAATCCAGGGATCGCGAAGCTGACTCGATACAGATGGGACGAGGCCAGCAGCAGCCCGGCACCGCTTTCTCCGCTCTACTTTGACACGCCAAGCGACGCCGTGCTCTCTTTTGATCTGAGCGACGGCGGCGGCGGCGAAGGGTCGAAATGTTTGCTTGTTCGTCCAGAGGAGATTCTGGCGGCCGAAGGTGAGATGACATTTGCCGGGGGCTGGGGCGGGTCGATATTTCCCTACTACAGGGACAACGAGCTGTGGAAGGTGACAGGGAATGGCATCGTCTATGTTGCGGGCGGCTGCGAGACTGCGGGCTCTTCGCTTGCCGGCTGCAGGATAGATCTTCATGGACCACGAAGGGCGGCGCAGAGCGAAAGCCCCGCGCAAAATCTCTATGTAAGCCTGAAGCACGTGGCATCGGTGGAACACCTGGGGAGCTCTCCCGTCCAAAGTGCTCCCTCATTTCCGCATCAGATCGACGCACGGTTTGTGCGTGTCTCCGGACCTGCCAGGATCGGGTTACGCTGACTGACTGACTGACTGACTGACGATCCAATCCCGTCGGGCGGGCCGCCCCCAGTGGGACGATGATCATGGCACAGAGGGCCGCGGAGGACCCCGAACGTATCGTCCGTCGCATGAGCATCTTGTTTTCCTCAAACTTTGGCTTTCTCGTCATCATCTACATGATCTCTTTCGTGGCCATCGCCTTCTTCTGGGTCTCTATACTGGGCGCCTTTTTCACGTCTCAGCGCACAAATCTCCTCTTCGCACACGGCCTTGACCCTCTCAACATTGTGATCGGCTTTATCTACATCTGCTGGCTGGCTGAGCTTAAAACGTGTTTGGACGGCCTGCGACGGTTTGCGAGATTCTGCAACGCGGTGCAATCTTTCGCGCGGTATTACGCCGTCTTCGATGGCGATGAGGGCGACGATCATCCCCCGGGGCGCTCTCGCGCTGACGGGACGAAGTTGCTGCTAAAGTACTTTATCTATTTCTACGCCATGCACAGCAGAGAGGGCGCCTGGCTGCTCTGGAGCAAAGAGAAGTGGCAGCGTGAATCGGAGCTGGACGAAGCAACATGCCGAGATGTCGTCATGAAGAAGCTGGAAACGGAAATGCTCACCTGGGTCAAGGTCCACCCGGGCGTGCTCGGCAAGTTCGACGCCATGGTGAAGTTTGGTGAGAAATCACGGGTCAGCAGACTGGCAGCGCTGACAGCCCTTTTCCGGATGCACATTGAGATACTGCTGATCCTCTTTTTCGTTGTGTGGCTGCCTATTCAGCTCTGGGCGAGGTTCGATGATGTCGCAGTCTTGCTGTTGTATCCACTGGTTTCATTTGCCCTTGCGTTTCCTCAGATCGCAGTCCACTGGATAGGCGATCCGTTTCGATGGGACTCGGTGCAACATTCCTCACAGGATGCAATGCCTGGACATTACTCTCTGGCTTCCGGCTGCGTGCAAGATATCAAGACGCTCATGGGCAGCGCGTGATGACGATGTCGGCAAGGACCCTGCCATTTTTAAAAATAGAGCCTCTTGGGGGACCGCTGTGTTATTTTTTCCACGGGCTGGACACTCTGAAAGTTCCTCGGCACAGCAGACACGCGCGCGCGCACACACACGCGCTGCAGCCGGGCGCTCTTTTTCTCTTGTTCTGTTCTCTGGTCTAGATATTTCTAATTCGGCCGAGACCGAGTGCCGGCACTGCGCGCTCTCTTCCGCATCTCTGCTGCACGCACACTCAAAAATGCCCGCGACGAACGGGAATGTCGAGACTGGCGCAAAGAGCGGCGTTCGTGCACAGCCTGGGGCGGGCAAAGTTGAGAAACACAGCAAGGCCCCCACGGCAAATGGCAAGCCGCGACGCCGGAAAGAGGTGGCTGCAGGGATCCTGTTCCCTGTCACTCGAACGGTCAACCGCATGCGCCCCGCGCATGCCAGGCGCGTGAACGCCACCGCCGGCGTGTTTCTGGCGGCCGTTTTGGAGGACGTAGTGAGGGACGCCTTTACGCGCATCCCAGGAGCCTCGGGCTTTGACGCAAAGCGTAAAAAGACACTCACTCACAAGCACGTCGCCCGGGCGATGGTGGCTGATAAAGTGCTGAACGAGCTCAGGAACGGCGCGATCATACAGGGCGGTGGTGTCCCAGACCTGGCCAAGCAGCACGAAGCCTCTCGCAGAGTGACCGAGAAGAAATTCGGCAAGGAGAAGCAGCGCCTTGTTCGCCAGGGGCGCGATGAGATGCAGGCTCTCAGGGCGGCAAACAAGAAGTGAGAGGTGAGAAGACAGGATTCCATCGCTTTGCGAGCTTTTCGCCGTGCCCTGGAGAGGAGGTTTTTCAAATGCTTACACCAATACAACAACAACATATATCAGGGACATGTGTGCGCGTGCGCGTGAGGCAACAACGCCTGTTGTTGTCGTCACAAAAAAAAAACACACACAGCAGTCTCCTCAGCCCGCCTCACTGGGCAAAAATCAGATGCACCGCTGTCAGCTGGCAGTGGATTTTCTTGTGCCTCTCACCGGTGAGCTTGGCGGGCAGCCCGATCTGTGGACTCATGGCAACGACACAGCGAAGGCGACCTGGACCGCGCCGGACGAGCTGCCCTTCCTGGAGAGGGTGGAACTGTACGACGATGCAGTCTGCGATGAACGGTCGGGTCACATCATGGGCCCAAAGGGCTTTGCTTTCATGCCGCTGCACTCGTTTTCCGAGTTTCACAGCACTGAAGAGTGCAGGCGCGCGTTTCCCTACATCAAGATCAACGCCGAGGAAAACGTGGTCCGTCTGACCTTCAGTTCCGTCGACGAACTGTGGCTCAGAATTTTTGTGGCTTTTAAGGTCACCGCGGCAGACTCTCGCCTCCAAGACATCGTCGCGCTGGAGCAAACGACGGCCAGCGACATCGAAAAGGGGGCCATTTATCTTGTGACGCTGAAGCAACAGGTCCTTCAGAGGGCAGAGAAGTGGAAGATACAGACATCGGCGGAAATGATGCCGGCCCGCCGTCTGCGACAGTTGCAAACTCCGTGGAACAGCGAGGGGCCCCGGACGGCGGGAAATCGCTGACGTCGTCATCCGGCGATCCGGTTTTTGCGGCGGCAGCTCGTCGCCTGCATTTATATGATAGCAGGGACACGCTTCGCCAGTCATCTCAATCTCCTGCTTGCTCGGCTCGGCTCGGCTCGGCTTGGCGTGGATCGTTGTTCCCATCCAGAGACTTCTTCCGTCGCGATGCATTGCGACCCTTACAGTCCGGTGTTTCCGTCGTCGTCGTCGTCGTCGTCGTCGTCAATTTTTCCCTTCGGCAGCACGTTTTCCTGCAGATATTCGGCCACTCTCCGTTAGGGTCATCTCTGTCGCTCATCTCAACAATACACCACGTGCACAGCATCCACTTGCACACCCCGCATTTGCTCAGGGCCAGATAGTGAGAACCCGCAAAACAAAACCATGCATCACACCGGGTGCAAGCAAGGCCACGCCAGTTACTTCCAACGCTCGTGCAGGTATCGCCGTTCTTCTCCACGAAGGCGCATTCTAGAGCAAGAGAAGTATTCCAGTAGCTCATCAGCGAGAGCGAGAACACGCTGGCACCGCGTGTGTTCTGCTCTGTCTTTCAGCAGTTTCACGCGCGCGAAACTGCCCGGGTCGATTTTTTTTTTTTTGGATGCAGGGATGTATTTTTAAGTGCACAACAGGCCAGGATCTTCACATTGTCATTTTTCGCCGGCCCCCCTCGCTGACGAGGCAGCAGTGCTCCCCCCAGCATCAAGACGCTGCTGTTGAACACGCACGAGTGTATTCTGGACTGGGCGCCGGTGGCTTCTCGCAACTGGAAAAAAAACACGCGCGGCCGGCGACCAAAAAATGACATCAGACGACGGCGGCGAGATTCTCGACTACGTCCCCCTGCCGGTGGCGGTGGTGGTGGTGGTGGAGCCACCCAAGACACCAGGACATGAAGGGGATTCACTTTATGTCGACGAAACAGTTCAAGCGCTCTACAGGGGCTGTGCTTTGCCCCTTATCCAGTGGACACAGGAGAAAGGGCCCGAGTGGCTTTCATGGCATGCCTTTCTTTCGCTCTCTCTGCTTCTCACGATGAACCTGGCGTTCAATCAAGGGAAACGTCTCTGGGCCATGTGGAAGGATAGAACATTAGCATGACCCGCCCGTCCGTCCGTCCGTTTGGGGAGCATCCGGGCGGCGGCTCCTCTCGTTCTCATTCTCCTCTGCTGCCGCCAAGCTCTGTCGGAAGAGAACCTTGTCTTTGTATCTCCTGACTGCGGAGGCCAGTGTAATGTTCCCTCAGTTCAGTCCTGATAATATGCGTGACCGTGCGCACGGGCCAGACATGAACCAGCAGGGTTCTCATATAGACTATGCTCGCATGCAGGCAGGCTATTGCGGATACTATTGTCACCCCGATACGGGCCACGTATGCTCGAACTTCCGTCTCTGGATCGACGTCGCGTTTCGTGCAGCATTCGCCCGTCCTGAATTCTGCAAGCCACACCGTCAGTAGCACGCCGACGAGGAAATATACCAGTATGGAAACGATGTTGGCCAGAACGATTTCACGAAACTGGGGCCGCCCGAGATGCCACAGGTTCCTGGTGCCGGGTTCGTGGTTCTGGCGAGTGTGCAGATAGCTCGCCACGCTCTGAGACAGTAGCACAAACAGAAATCCGACGATCCACCAAAATATGGCCACGAACCACAGGTTGGAACTCTGAGAGCCGGCCGCCTCGATCGAAAACACAACAAAATGAGCCAGAAACCAGAGGAAAATGATGGCCTGTATCAGACAGAGTGGGTTGAACCGGTTCTGTCGATTGCCATAGGCCAGGACCTCCGCCTCGACGCCCGACTCGTAAATGCACCTCGCAGGCAGTGGCCCCACCGTTCGGGGAACCACTCTTGCAGGGGGGTGCATGCTGACAGCTGCTCCAGAAGTGATCCGTGGACAGAGAGAGGCACGGCACCAAATCTCATATAGTGCGGGCTGATCTGTTCGACCTCTTGTCCGCGCACTGCTGCTGCCGCCGCCGCCGCCGGGAACTTTTTTTCCTCGCAGTCCCTCGCGTTCGACAACTCTGTCAGCGCAGATGCAGGTTCGCCTGAGCAGGCATCTGTATCCACAGTCCAATGTCTTGCACCGATACAAGTTCGTACGAGTTCAGTGTGTATGCGTAGAACATTGGCATGCCAACGGCCACGGATATGAGCCCCCCGCTGACAAGGAGCACGTGCATGTAGATAAAGTGTGCGACCTGGGCGTCAATCACGTCCAGCGTGGGCCGTGCGTCAAAGCCATACTGCACGCAGTAGGAAATGCCGCCGGCAATCACAAAGACCAGCAGACACAGTGTGACCAGGTGGAATGTCCACACATCCCACATGTATCGAGGATACCTGACAACAGGATTGTGGGCTCGGTGCTGCTGGTGCTGCTGCTGCCTTCCTGAATCCGTGTGACCACTGCTGGAGATGGAAAGTTGGCTTGCAACAAGGAAACTCAGGTAGAGTAGGACCAGCACGACGGGCACGAGAATGCAGAACAAAACACCGGGATCCACGGCATTCTTGCCGAGCAGTTCCGCGCCGGCAACGATCAGGAAAAAAATCCAGGCAAAATGATAGACGAAGAACAAGGCAAACGCAAACACCCTGAAAACGTCCCGATGCATGATGCGACCAGTCGTGATTGCAAACGCGCATGTCCGCACCAGTAACGGGTTGTATATTATAGGGCCCGAGAGGACGATCGATTTTTTGGCGTGAATGTGATCGGCGACCGCCGTGTGAACGTGTTTCACACGGCAAGACCTGGTGCGCTCTCTGTCCGATAATATGATATTGTCGTCGAATCCGGGGGATCAATGACGATGCAATGCGTGTCGCGCTGATCTTATTGGTTCGTTGAGCCATGTATCATCGCTGCTTTCTCTCTCTTCTCTCTCTGTGCTGTTGGGACGGAGAGAACGTTGAGGTTGTTGGGTCGGGGGGGGGGGGGGGGGTTTTTCCCCTGGGCCCCGGCCCCCCCCCCGGGGGTTTTTTTTGGACACACCCCCCCCCGGGCAAAACCCTGGCCCCCGCTTTCCCCCAAAAAGGGGAGGGCCCCGCCCCCCGGGAACCAACCCAAAGGGGATTTGGGGGGGCCCTTTTTTTTTCCCCCCCCCCCCCGCCAAAAAAA
>SDBT01013855.1_pt1 | contig 12894 bp, 7 predicted proteins | sample 2277101 | NCBI WGS metagenome assembly SDBT01 (sample SAMN10404973, study PRJNA504765) | marine sediment metagenome | isolation source: marine sediment core GS10_PC15, 103 cmbsf | place: Arctic Ocean: Southern Knipovich Ridge | collected 2010 | reverse complement strand
GTCTGGCGTTGAAGTCAAACGGCAGTATCGTGGGCTGGGGTAATAACGATTTAGGTCGGGCCGAGCCTCGGGATGGAAACGACTTTGTAGCCATCGCAGCAGGCTATTCTCACAGTTTGGCGTTGAAGTCTGACGCCAGCATCGTCGGCTGGGGTGACAACCGGTTTGGTCAAGCCAGTCCTCCGGATGGCAACGATTTTGTAGCCATCGCAGCAGGCTATTCCCACAGTTTGGCCTTGAAGTCAGACGGCAGTATCGTCGCCTGGGGCAGCAACAAGTACGGTCAGACTGCACCTCTGCCTAGTGGCGATTTTATCGCCATCGCAGCAGGCGGGGCCTACAATTTGGCGTTGAAGTCAAACGGCAGTATCGTCGCCTGGGGCCATAACGACTATGGTCAGGCCGAGCCTCGGGATGGAAACGATTTTGTCGCCATCGCTGCAGGTAGCTCCCACAGTCTGGCCTTGAAGTCGGACGGCAGTATCGTTGGCTGGGGCGATAACGATCGTGGCCGGGCTGACCCTCCCGACGGTAATGACTTTGTCGCAATCGCCGCAGGCTGGTTGGACAGCTTGGCTTTAATTGAACTGGCCCCGGTTGAATTGCCCATGAGAATTACACCACAGGCCCTGAACTGCAAGAGCAAGGGCAAATACATCAAGGCCCACATTACCCTGCCCGAAGGATTTTTAGCTGAAGATGTGGACGTTAATGAGCCCGCTGTGGCAGAACCTCCGGGCATCGAATCTGAATCGATAAAAGTCCTCGGCAACAAGAACGGCCCTGTCAAAATCGAAATCACCTTTGACCGAGAGGCTTTCTGTGAAGCGATTACAGAAGATGGCGAAGTTGAAGTAGAAGTTACCGGCTCTCTCACAACTGGACAATACTTTTCTGGAACCGACACCATTAGGATTATTGGCCGCCACTAACACATTCTCCGCAGCCGCAAATACCCACCCACCTAAAGGGGCTGAGATTTGAACCGCTCTCAGCCCCTCTTTAGCGCGCCAAGCACACCGTCCCCAAAATCATCTGAACCACGTTCAAAGAAAGCTTGAGCTAACCAGCCGGCTATGCTAAACTACCCGCTTTCGGACATTATCAACGGACTAAATACCCACAACTAATTCTAATTCGAGGTTGGCACGATGAATGTACTTTTAATCGGCAGTGGTGGACGCGAGCACGCCCTCGCCTGGAAATTGGCTCAGTCGAAAAATTTAGGCACACTCTTCATCACTCCCGGCAACCCCGGCACAGCCCAATGCGGCAAAAATGTCGATATCGCAGTAAACGACCAGGACAAGCTCGTCGACTTTGCAAAACAAAACAGCATAGGCCTCGCAATAATTGGCCCAGAAGACCCGCTCGCAGCCGGACTCGTTGACGCGTTCGAAGCTGCAGGTATAAAAGCATTCGGCCCCGGCGCAGCAGCCGCTCAGCTCGAAGCAGACAAGGCCTTTGCAAAACAACTGATGCGCTCAGCCGCCATCTCCACCGCAGAGGCCCGCGTCTTCGACAGATTCTCTGATGCAAAAGCATACATCGCAAGCAGGGATGAACCCGTCGTCGTAAAAGCAGCAGGCCTGGCCAAGGGCAAAGGTGTTTTCATCTGCAATGACCCCGCTGACGGCATCTTGGCCGCTGAAAAAATAATGTCCGCTAAAATATTTGGCTCAGCAGGTGACAAGATCATCGTCGAGGATAAGCTCTTGGGCGAAGAAGCCTCGATACTGGCATTCGTCGACGGAAGGAACATTTACCTCATGGAATCCTCCCAGGACCACAAGCCAATCGGTGACGGCGACACCGGCCCAAACACCGGCGGCATGGGCGCCTATAGTCCGGCGCCCGTCGTAACCGAGTCCCTGATGGACCAGATTACACGTGAGATTCTCGTGCCGGTCGTCGACGGTATGAATCGCAACGGCACGCCGTATAAAGGTGTACTCTATGTGGGCCTTATGATTACCGCCGGTGGACCCAGGGTCCTCGAATTCAACGTCCGCTTCGGCGACCCCGAAACCCAGCCAGTTTTGATGAGATTAAAAAGCGACTTATTGGAGGTCTGTTTGGCCGTCTGCAAGGGCACACTCGACCAGGTCAGCCTTGAGTGGGACCCCAGACCCGCCGTGTGCGTCGTAATGGCTTCCGGAGGTTATCCGGGCGATTACGAAAAGGACAAAAAAATCACCGGCCTAAACCAGGCCAACCAAATCCACGATGTCGTTGTCTTCCACGCCGGCACCGCTGAAAAAAATGGCGATATCGTCACCTCCGGAGGAAGGGTGCTCGGAGTTACCGCACTCGGACAGACGGTCGCTGACGCCAAAAAAAAGGCTTACGAGGCCGTCGACAAAATAAAATTCGATGGCGCTTATTGCCGCCGCGATATCGCCGATAAAGCTATAAGAAGAACAAGTACTTAATCAGAACGTAAACACACTATTGTGTTTATCCATACTGACAGGGGTCCATCCTAAAGATAAATGCCGAAAAATCCACCCCAATCCGTCAGGACCGCCCATGGTAAGCGAGTTCGCGGCTGGCTCCTAAAAGGCCTGCTTATAATTGGCATCCTATGCTGTCTGCTCATCCTCACCGGCAGAATACTCCTCCACCTGACAATACAACAGATTATTGAGCTGACTAACGCAAAAATCGATTTCCAGTCCATTGACTACAATTTTGATGGCTCGGTCCTTATTGAAAACCTTGTCGTCGAACCCTATCAGAAAATAAGTGCCGACGATGCAATACTCAAGGCAGAAACCGTATACGCCCGCTTCGGTATAACCAGCCTGCTCACGCTCCGCCCCCAACTGAAGGAACTCAATGTCAGAGATTTCGTTTTCAATATCCAGTGGGACGGCGATACAAACCGCTGGAACATAGACGCTATAAAGCTCAAGCCCCCCGGAGACGGCCGAGGAAAAATGCCCCTCATTCGCCTCAATGGCGGAACGCTCAAGTACACTAAGGTGGCAAACCAGCAGGTCAAGGCTGTCGCAGCAGTACCCGTTGATGCAACCTTCGGGCCTGAAAAAGAAAGACGCGACGTTTATACCTTTCGGATAACAACTGCTCAACACGCTGCTTTTGGCAAAAGCACCTTGACCGGCTCATGGAAACCCGGCACCGTTACCGTTACCGGCGGCATCTCCTCTGCCGACATACCTGCCTTTGAGAGGGCATGGAGAATAGATGTCCTCGCCGGCGAGCTGAATTACGACCGCACCGGCGATTATTCACTAAAGCTCAGGATAAAAGATTTGCTCGGAAGACACACCCCTTCCCCCGAGCCCCTTGCTTCGCCCGCCCGAGCACCTCTGAAAAGGCCCGGACTCTTTGCCGCTTTGCAGAAATTCTTCCACCGATTCCGCCCCGCCGGTACGATCAATATTGACCTCGATGTGTCCGGCAATTTGGACAGACTTGCCGAGAGCGTATTACGCGGCAAGCTCCACTGCAAAGACGTCTCGATTTGTGACCGAAAGTTCCCCTATCTTGTAGAACATCTCGTCGGCCCCATAGACCTTACCGAAAACAGCACCACGCTCAACAATCTATGCGGCTGGCACAATGCCGTTAAGCTCTTCTTCAACGGCTTCTCCAGAGATGTTGCTCCCGACTGGAAGTACCAAATCCGGATTACAAGCGACAATATGGCCCTAAACGAAGATTTATACCATGCACTTAGCACAAAACGAAAGAAAGCCTGGGAAGCTTTTTCCCCGAGTGGCACCGCAGCCATCGATTACCGCCTCAGCCGAAAAACACCAACCGACAAAAAAAAGACTTTGGAAGTTGAGCTGCTCGCCGCCGAAGCCGCCTACACCCATTTTCCTTATCCTTTAACCAATCTTACCGGCAAGCTGTTCTTTGAGTACGACAAGGTTACTGTTTCCGACGTGGTTTCCCACGTAAATGGCCGCAAGATAACCTTGAACGGCAAAGTGACCGCTTGTCACACCGATAGGCCGGTATATGACATCTCAGTCGCAGCCGAGGATATCCCCCTGGATTCCATACTGGCCAACGCATTGCCCCCAGCGCAAAAGGATTTCTATGAACAGCTTCGTATGTCCGGACTGGCCGACGCCGATATCAAAATCCTTACCCCGACGGCAGATTCCGACCAGCTAACTTTTGTGGCCGATGTCTTCTTCAAAAAAACCTCTCTCCGCGACATGTTCCTCCAGGCGACAAAAACCAAACAAGCCTCCTCAGCCCCGGTCAAAGACAACCAGCCTTCCGCAACCTTTTCCGATGTATCGGCAAAGGCCGTCTTTACACCCGAGATGATAACTATAGACCGGTTTACCGGAAACTGTCGCCTCGGAGACGTTGCCCTGACCGGCCAAATCTGGCTCGGTGAAAAAAACCAGCAGCCCGGCTATCAATTACAAATGCGCACCGAACACGTAGAGATAACCGATGATTTGATTGCTCACTTGCCCGTCTCGCTCAATAAACTCCTCGGCCGGCTGAAGCCGAAAGGAAAAGTAAATCTCGCTATCAACGTAAACAAAACCGCTGCAGATGACAGCCCCGATTACAAGATAACTATTGACTGTCTCGGTAACACCGTCCACTTCGCAAACTTCTCCTATCCACTCAAAAATATCACCGGCAGCTTAGTCATAACCCGGGACAATATCCTGCTCCGGGACCTTGAGGTCACCACCGCAGACGATGTCCGCATACTGGCCGTCGCCTCCACTGTAAAACTAAACGGTAAAATACCCATCCCTAACGGCACCTCAGACACCCACCAGCTTGGCCTTTCCGATGGTAACATCACTCTTGAGGCTGAGTCCCTAAAAATTAAGGGAGCACTCTTGACCACCGTCCAAGCTGATGTCCGTTACGACCCCATCGAGCAAAACTGGTCTACTAAGAACCTCGTCGCCGATTGCTATGGAGGCAAATTGACAGGTGAATTAAAACTAAAAAACTCAACCAAAACTCCCCTACAGTACGTGCTCCAAATAGCCTTTGAAAATGTTGACTTAAAACAATTTCTTTCGCACATAGAGAGCGACGAACCTGCTCCCAACAATAGCCATACCAGCGGGAAAATGAACGGTTCGTTGTCCATCTCTACCGCCACCGGCGCCGATTCGCCGCGCATTGGCCGATGCCGCCTCCACGTAACCGACATGCAAGTCGGCAAACTCTCGCCGCTGGCAAAACTCTTGTATGTACTAAACTTGACCGAGCCAAAAGACTTCGCCTTTGAGACAATGTTCGTCGACTCTTACATTAAAGACGACAAACTATTTGTTCAGCGGTTTGATTTATCCGGCAAAGCAGTCGCCTTCTGCGGCTCAGGGTGGGTGGACCTCAAAAGTCACAACCTCGACCTGACTCTTACCACCAGGGGACCACGCCTCGCTACCGCCGAACCCTCCGTCCTCCAATCCCTAACAGATACCCTTGGTGGAACGGTCGTGCGAATAGAGGTCACCGGAGACTATCATAACCCCCGGGTTGAAACCATACCTTTGCCTCTCATAGAAGATTCGCTCCGAATTTTTGGCCCCGAACAGACCAGACCCAACTTGTAGAGCCCAATCCGCACATCTCACGCGCCTCACAACCGCTGCCCGGCTAACTTCGCCCTTCCCTCTCAGTTTACCTCTAAAGTTACGCCGCTCTCTCCCGGCCTGCCCCGCGCAAAGCCGTTCCAAACCTAATCGCATCCCTCCCTTTTATCTCTCCGCATAGAAAACCAAAACTACCTTGCACAAGACAAAAAGGAAAGACCCAAAAAACCCAGCCCCGAATATTCCCCTGCTCCAGATTCAAGCTCCTCTCTATAGCTGTTACTCACCAGCCGCTCAGATAACAGCCTAACTTACTCTAAAGCCTCAACTTCCGTAAACCGCACAAGGGCACTTTTTGTTTGTGGATATGGCTCGATAGTACCAACCAGCCCCACCTTTCGACCTACGAATTCACTTAAATCCATCTCGGACGTCGCCCCAGCCGCTACCGCATAGCAAACCGTCCTCCCGCCATCGTCCGTTATCCGGTAATGTCTCGGCGGTGCTGCCTGCTCGTAAATGTTCGAAACCTCAAAACGCCCCATCACAGCAAATTTGCCCAGCTTCGGCACCTGCGCCAGCCTCGCAGCATGTGCCTTCTCTATCCGCTCTGCAATACGCTCCAATTGTGCATCCTGAAGCTCAAGCTCTTTGTCTACCGCCGCCGCCAATTCATAACGCTCTATCTGCCTTAACGCAAACTTCGAATAACGCGAAGCCTTGCCAGCCTCTTTCATCTCGGCGATTGCACCCAGCTCTTGCTTTATGCCTTCATAATCCTGCTCCGCCCTCGCCTTGGCTCGCTCGGCCTCGATACGCTTCTCAAGAGCGTAGTATTCTTTAAGTTTTCTCGACTCAAGCCCAAGATTTGTGGGAACAACTACCGGACGCTCCTCGACCTCAGTCTCGGGACTCGGCTCCACAGCAGCCGCAGCAGCCTCAATGTCACCGACCGCTTCCGTATACTCCGTACTTACCCAAAGATAAGTGCCTTCCGGAGGAGAAATCTTATAGTAATCACCCGCTTCTTCGCCCAGCAACTTCACCTTGTCCCCTCGGTTGAATTTCAACTGCACGGTCGTTGAGTGTATCGGCTTGACCTGAGCTGAGCCCGCATAGACACGAACAGCGTCACCGGTAACTATCCCAATTGATGGATCATCCAGGTCAATACGCACATGCTGCTTCGAAATCCACGAGAAACTGCCCGCTGGCGGCACAATCTGGGACCAGCTGAATTTACTGCCGACCACCTTTACTCGGTCGCCCTTATTGAGCTTGCCGCAGCTATAATAGTGCGTGCCCGGACCCGAACGAACGTTCACGCTATCGCCTGTTATCTTGGCAAGGTAGGGAAGAGATGGCACACCTTCTCGCTCACCGCCTGCCGTACCCTCAGACCTTCCACCAACAGCCCCCTGGCCAAAACCCACTGAGACCAGCAAACCTATCAGACAAAACATAGCGACCAGTTTGATTTGAGATTCCATCTTTCATATCTCCCAAAAAGACTCCATTCCAGAGATTTTCCAAAAGCATAGCGCTCTCACATATTTCAAACTAACAACCACCTCACGAATTGTCAACTTTTTTGTTGTACTAAATATCCTGTGGCGCGATGCCGCTTGTTCGTTCCTACTTCCGTAACTTGGCAAGCTCGTCACGACACATCTTGACCTGGCCCGGATCAGTCAGCTTATCTGAAGCTGCCTCTAAATGTTTTATCGCCAACCCTCGTTTCTCCAGATAACGTGAATACAATATCCCCAGCATCAGCTCAACCTGCTTGGTATGCTCATAACTGCCGTAGTGGGCCAAAAACTTCTCATACGCCCGCGCCGATTCCTCATGCCGGTCCTCGCTGGCAAGCTGGTTGGCGATGTCCAAAAGATATTGGCGAGGAGGCACCTGCGCCTCGTCAACCGCGATAAGCTCCAGGTACAATGCCGCAGCAGCCGCAAGGTTGCGTTGCTCAATCCGGTTGCCGAGCACGTTGCGAAGTGCACTTATTTTTTCCTCTCGCTCCCGCTCGGCAGCTGTCTTTTCGACCTCTTTGGCCTTAATTGACTTTGCACCTCGGCCGGTAAACGGGTCGTAGCCGCTCGCCACAACATCACGGTAACGCCTGCGCTGGTTCCAACGCTTTATCATCGCCCATAAATCAAACCCGCTTCCCGTAAGCAGCCCTGTCCAAAGCAGCACCAACATCCCTGTAATGCCGAAAGCATAGCCGGCCAGATGCGCATCATACGCAACGTACGGCGTGTATCGCGCAATCGCGTTATCGATTAGAATCATCTTCAACGCGATAAAATACAACGCCGGAAGCTCCATCGACCCGATGAAGAAGAAAACATATATCACGGTTATCAGCGTCTGCGGAAACAATACCAGATAAGCCCCCGTTACCGCCGCCACCGCCCCGCTCGCTCCAAGAACAGGCGCGTTGCTCATCAGACTATGGCCTATACCGCTAAATACCGCGCCGGCTAAATAAAAACACAGATAACCAACCGTCCCCAGCCTGTCGTTGACATTATTGCCGAAAAGGTACAAAAAGAACATGTTGCCGACGATGTGCATAAGACCGCCGTGCAGAAAGGCGTAACTTATATACTGCCACAAATAAGGCCGGACCGGAGTCAGCATAAACTGCAGAACCCAAGGGCGAAAACCCGCACTATCCGTCTGCGGGTCCACATGAAATTCGAGCAAGAAGATAATGGCGTTAACCAAAATCAGGGCGTAATTTGCATATGGAGTCCGCCGTGGCCTGATACTTGTCCGAATCGGTAATATCATAAACTAACTGCCCGTCCTAACCATCAACTCAAAGCACTGCATTCTAAAGACCAGCACCAGCCGCGACAAGCATAAAAAAAAGGACGGCCAATACCGTCCTGTCCCGTAAAGTCAACGGACTTAAAAACGTTCTTCCCCCACGCGGAAAACATCAGTTGCTGCTGCGCTTACATTAACACCCGGCCTCCCCCAGCAGGTTCCTCTCTAAAAAATATAAAAATAAAACTCGCATATGCCAAATACACCGCAAAAAAAAACTTTATCTTTTCCCCGGGGCCTGTTAATTATTTGTATCGCTCTGCTAATGAAACCGTTAGTCAATTGCTGAGAGCAAAAATGACAAATAAAGCAATAAAGCAAAGAATAACAGCCATTCGCCGCCGTATGGTCAAAAACAGAACAAACTGTCTGTTGCTGACAAACCCAGCCAATGTAACCTACGCAACCGGCTTCCTCGGCGATGACTCCTGGGCAGCAATCACCCAACACGGTGTTTACCTTCTGACCGACTCCAGGTACACCGAGCAGGCTCAAAGCCAATGTCCCAACTGTAGAATAATCGAGCGAACCGATTCACTGCCCCACGCTACAGGCAAATTGTTAAAAAAGCTCAAATCCGTGCATACCGTCGCTGTCGAGAAATCCACCTCGCTCGCTAACTTTGAGGCCTTGAAAAAGAATATTGATGCCCGAGTTAAAAAGGTCGTCGACATCGTCGAATCAGAACGCACCAGCAAAGATGCCGGCGAAATCACCACAATAAAAAAAGCAGCCGCAATAGCCGCTCGCGCCCTCAGAAAAACCATCCGGCACATAAAACCGGGCATAACCGAAAATGAACTGGCCGGTACCCTCGACCTTCAAATCCGCAGGGCCGGTGCGCGTAACTGCTTCGAGACAATTGTTGCCTTTGGTCCAAACGCCTCCCGCCCACATCATCAGCCCACCACCAGAAAACTCAAAAAGAAAGACACCATCCTTATAGACTTCGGAGTAAGGTTTAACGGCTATTGCAGCGACATAACCAGATGTTTTGCTGTTGGCAGCCCAACTGCTTCCTATAAAAAAGCCTATCAAGCCGTCCAGCAGGCCCAGGCTGCCGCGATAAAAATGATAAAAGCCGGTGCCGGAATAAAGCAGGTCGATGCCGCCGCCAGAGAGGCCATTAGCAAGTCCGGCTTGCCCGTCTACGGCCACGGAACAGGACACGGCCTGGGCTTAGAAATACATGAAAAGCCCTTCCTAAATCAACAAAACAAACAAAAACTCCACCCCGGCCAGGTCCTCACCATCGAGCCAGGCGTCTACATCCCCGGCAAACTCGGAATCCGAATCGAAGACGACATCCTCGTAACTAAAACAGGACACAAAATACTAACCTGCCACTGCCCACATCGCCTTGCCCTATCGGTCTAAAATATTTGTTTGACTTCTCGCAGCAACAACACCATAATCTAAACAGTTCACTAGGGGTGGCCTATAAAAAAGCGGGCCTGAGAAAAACCCTTTGAACCTGATCAGGACAACCGCATAAGCGGCTATGCCTGCGTAGGAAAGTGATTCGATTGAAAACTCGAACCCTGAAAGAAAATCGCTTCCTACCAAAGCGATTTTTATTTTTAACAGGAAGTGTAACAATGCCGACTCAATTGCAGACCGCACAGGCAGGCAAAGTCAGCGACCAGCTTAGAGCCGTCGCCGAAACCGAGAACATCGACACTCAGGCTGTTCTCGACGAACTTGCCGCCGGAAGGCTGGTCATACCTGCAAACAAGCTCCATCTCAAAACCAATCTTCGCCCCATCGGCATAGGCCGGCTTCTTACCACGAAAGTAAATGCAAACATCGGAACCAGCAGTGTTAGTTCCTCAGTAGACGCCGAAATCAAAAAAATGGAAACAGCCATTTCAGCCGGTGCCGACACCATTATGGATTTAAGCACCGGCGGAAATCTCGATGACATCCGCCGCCGGCTCCTTGCACGTTGCACCGCCCCTTTCGGAACAGTCCCAATCTATCAGGTTATAGAGGGAAGAAACGTCGAGGACGTCCGCCCTAAAATAATCCTCCGGACAATCGAAAAACAGGCCAAACAAGGCGTTGATTTCTTTACCATACACGCCGGAGTACTAAAAGAACACTTGCCTCTGCTCGAAAAAAGGGTCGCCGGAATCGTTAGCAGAGGCGGCGCCCTGCTCGCCAAGTGGATGCTCTACCACAACAAGCAAAACCCTCTCTATGAAATGTTTGATGATTTGTGCGCGATTATGGTCGAATACGATGTCTGCTTCTCACTTGGTGACGGCCTTCGCCCAGGATGCATCGCCGACGCCACCGACCGGGCACAAATCGCCGAATTGAGAACAATCGGCGAACTTACCAAAAAAGCTCAACAGAACGGCTGCCAGGTCATGGTCGAAGGACCGGGGCACGTCCCCTTCAATCAAATCCAGTACAATATGGAAATAGCCCAGCAAATCTGCAACGGCGCGCCCTTCTACGTCCTCGGACCAATCGTAACCGATATCGCCCCAGGCTATGACCACATAACTTCCGCAATCGGCGGAACCGCCGCCGCTTTCTACGGAGCTTCGTTCCTCTGTTATGTCACCCCCTCAGAACATCTCGGTCTGCCGAACGCCGATGATGTCCACACCGGCGTAATCGCTGCCAAAATCGCAGCACACGCCGCCGACCTCGCTCGTGGCCTGAAAGGCACCGCAGAAAGAGACAAAAAATTGAGCATCGCACGAACCAGCCTTGACTGGAAAAAACACCTCGCTGAATCACTTGACCCAGAAACCGCCGAAAAAATGCGCATCCAAACCTGCAAAGAAATCGAAAACGCTCAGTTGCACTCCGCCGATTACTGCACAATGTGCGGCAGGGCCTGGTGCAGTGTCAGAATAAACAAAGAAATCCGCCAGACCATAAAGTCCCGCCACACCCAGAGTGCTGATGCCTAAGACGCTGTACATCTCGTAAAGATCGAATAAACCCAAACTGGACAGCCACCAATGATTAAGTTACCTAAAGTCAAAGTTTATTCTCTTATGACCCTAATGGGGGCAGGATTTGTCTGCAGACCATCCGTCGCTTCTGATTCCTCAGGTTTTTAATACTGGAGCACCGCCGACTTCTCTTTGGATATCAACAAAAACTGGACTACCACCTTTCAAGAGGAATTTCGACTTGGTGATGAAGGCGGAAAACTTTACTGCCACTATTCAGAGCTTGGCTTTGTATTACAGCGGATACGCCGACTGGGTAGATTTAAGATTCAACTATAGAAAGGTCTATGAGCGAGATAGCGAAGGAGCCTGGCGCACCGAGAACCGACCACACATAAATGTCACGCTCAAAACCAAACTCGGCGGTATTGACCTGAGTAGTAGGTCAAGATTCGAATATCGGGACAGAAAAAAAAAGGAAGACCTTTGGCGCTATAGAAACAAAGTCACCTTCAAACTGCCCTTCGAGATTACTGAGCTTAAATTGCAACCTTACCTGGCCGATGAAGTCTTTATCAATTTCAATGACCAGGGATATGCCGCCAACAGATTCTACTCAGGCCTTTCGTTTGACTTGGCAAAAAATATAAAAGGTCAAATTTACTATCTCTGGCAATCCAAACACGCCGACCGGGCCGTGATGATATCAATGCGTTCGGAACTAAGCTGAAGTTCCTTTTCTAACACAACGCCCGCCCCCCTAAGTTTTCATCGAATCCAGCTCGATAAAAGCTATTGGCAAAAAGATGAAAATCGGCAACCACGCCCAAAACTCCGGAATAATCCGCTCGAAAACAACCTCAGTAGCAAACATCTTGCACATAAAAGTTGTGATAAAACATGCCGCCGTCGTCCCAAAACTGATTACAATCGCCGTCCTCATCGACTTCGGGTCACGACAAACCAGAATCGGAAGGCTTACCATAAGCATCACCAGATTGATAATCGGGTCCGTAATACGAAAATGCTTCTGGCTGTACAGTTGAGCCACGTCTTTAATCTTGGTCCCCTGCGAGGCAAGAACAGACAACTGTCGTGAGCTTAACAAAGTTTTATATCTCGATTTCCGCCTGACGGGAATGTCCTTAGGCGTGATGTCACTGGCGTAAGAACCTATAGGCCGGCGGCCTTCCACAGAGCCTTTCTCGGTAAAGAATCCGCCTTTCAAAATCCACTCGCCCCTATCGGCGTCATAAACCGCCCTTTTCGCCTCTATACGCCCCGTTACCTCCCAAATAGCTGAATCCGGTATCTTGCGGCGGGTAATGATCGTCGGCTTGTGCAGTGCCGATCGCTTTACGTCAAATCGTTGCGAGCAAATCAGCGAACCCTTGCCGTCAACAATAAACCATACGTCGTATGTCTCCTCACCAGGAAGTGTGTCCTGAGTCCGAACAAGCTTGTCGCTCAAAGAAGGTATTACCAGCTCCTGGTCAACTACCAACAAAACCGTCAGCACCATCGCCAGAAGTATTATTGGCGCAATGACACGCTTCAAACTAACTCCGGATGCCATCACCGCCACAAGC
>SDBT01013854.1_pt1 | contig 12895 bp, 13 predicted proteins | sample 2277101 | NCBI WGS metagenome assembly SDBT01 (sample SAMN10404973, study PRJNA504765) | marine sediment metagenome | isolation source: marine sediment core GS10_PC15, 103 cmbsf | place: Arctic Ocean: Southern Knipovich Ridge | collected 2010 | reverse complement strand
GTTTTCAAAAACCGAAGGACCGGGCCTGACGATTTCTCCATGAACGCTCCCTTTTCCCGGTCAGTCCGACTCTTCGCCCCGCCACAGCCGCCGTATCTCGTGTGCGGCCAGCTTCGGGCGGCGGTCGCGGGTGAAGATGCCCTTGCGGTTGAAAACGGTCCGCGTGTATTGTTGCGGCGTTTTGAAATCCGCCAGGTTCCAGATGTGCTCGCCGACGGTGAAGTCCTTCGAGCGGATCACTTTAATATACGTTTTCAGAAACTCGGCCTGGTATTCCTCTGTAAAAATCTCCGGCGGATCGGAGTGCAGCCCCTCCATAGCGTCGGCGCCGAACTCGGAGACGATTATAGGCTTTTTGTGCTCGGCGTGTATAGCGTCCAGCTCGTCGCTCAGGCGTTTCGCCGCGATGTCCAGCCGGCCCGGGTTGATGTACCATCCATAGTACCGGTTGATCGCGATGACGTCGACGACCGCAAACGTGTGATCGACCGGCAAGTGCAGCGTCGCCAGCGTTACCGGCCGTGTCGGATCGAGGCCGCGCGAGTGATCGGCCAGCTTGCCGAAAAACTCGCCGGCGCTCTCGGTGAACCCGTCGGGCTCGTTTGCGATGCACCACATTATCACACTCGGATGATTCGCGTCGCGCTCGATCAGCTCGGTCAGTATCCCTTTGCACTTTTCGAGGATATCGTCCTTGTACATCCTGTAGTTGAGCCCGACCGTCGGCATCTCGTCGATCACGAGGAACCCGAGCCGGTCGGCCAGCATCAGGTACTCCTCGGCGTAGGGATAGTGCGAGGTCCTGAACGAGTTGGCGCCCAACCATTTCATGAGCGCGAAATCCTTGACCGCAACCGGCTCGCACAGCCCCTTGCCGACTATCGGGAAATCCTCGTGCTTGCACACGCCGTTGAGATATATCGGCTCGCCGTTGAGGAGGATATCCTTCTCGGTCACCTCGATTGTCCTGATCCCGGTGTCCAGGTGATACTCGTCGACGACCCTGGATTTCTTGAGCAGCCGGATTTCGAGGTGGTAAAGATTCGGGTTCGCGGGCGACCACAAATCCGGCCTGGGCACTCTTATCTTCAGTGACGCGCGCCCGTCCACGATTTTGGCGGAGGCCTTGAATTCCTTGCTCCCTCTCGTGAGTGTGGCCTCGACCGATGTCGCCTTTCCCCTGGCCGTTACATCGCATGCCAGCGTGGCGCGCGTTTTGAGCGCGCGCGTGCGCACGCGCGCTTTTTCGATATGATCCTTCGCCGTCGCGTAGAGCTTGACCGGCCTGTGTATGCCGCCGTAGGGAAGGAAGTCGAACGGAACCGACGGGTACTGCTTCCTCGATTCGAGCAGCAGCGGGAGCATCTGTATTTCAGGAATCAGCGAGGCGAGATTCTCAAGGGCCTCGGGCGGGAAGCCGGCGGATGCATCCGCGTCCTCGGGCTCGCCGGGCGGGATCGTGTCGCGGCCGAGGCGGTTGTCGATCTTCAGCGTCAGCCTGTGCTTTTGCCCCGGCTTGACGCGGCGCGTGACATCGAACTCGAAAGGCAGCGCGCTGCCCTCGTGCGCGCCCAGCGGCTCGCCGTCGAGCCAGGCGTCGGTCCGGTAGCCGGCGGCGCCGACCCTGAGCATGATGCGCCTGCTCTTCCATTCATGCGGGACATGGAAATCGGTCTGATACCACGCCGTCCCCATGTAGAACATCGTGTCCTGATACTGCTCGTTCCAACTGCCGGGCACGGCCATCGGGCGGCTCGACGGCAGGCCTTTGAACCAGCCCTTTTCCCCGCCCACGTCTTCGGCGTCGAGCGAGAACTCCCACAGGCCCGACAGATTCACCACGCTTCTGCATCCATTCGCCTGCGGATATAGCATGAATCCCCCCCCGCGCTTTCTCTATCGGCCCGACCCGATGGTCACGGTCCCGCCTCGCCTTCGACATTTGCCGATGGCTGGCGTCCCATTTCCCGGGAAAGCTCTTCCTCCAGGCTTGAGAACCCGGCCAGCTTGAACGCGAAATAGATGAAGACAGCGAGCATGATGAATCCGATAGCAAGGAAGATGAGGAACCGGACCGTGCTTGCGCTTTCGGGGATATTGCTACGGGGCTTTTTGCTTCTGGGCGGTGTCTTCTTTCTACGTTTCTTCTTGGGCATCTATTCGGCTCCGTTTTCTGGTTGATATATCCCAAGCCCCTCGGCCGGCTCTGAGCGTTCTTTTCTATCTCGGCGTCAGGCTCGGATTCCAGAAGCTCTCCACTCCCTTGACTTCGATGGCTTTCCGCGGAAAAAGCCCTAATACAAGGCCGAGCGAGGCTGTCACGAGTATTCTTTCCCGCTTCATCCATAGGAAGCAGCGTCGGGCTGGCCTTTCGACGTTGAATCGATTACAGCAGCAGGTGATTGTATCCTTCGTCCTCGAGGAATTCGCGATATATCTTGTAGATGGGCCTGGTTATCGGGATGAGCTTGAGCGCCTTGGGCACGCTGCCGCTGGTTTTTATGCGGCCGCGCGCCATCGCGATCGGCACGTTTTCCTTCCCCTGGAAATACCTGTTGGCGACGTCTGAGTTCATTTTCATCTCGACGTCGGGCTTCCACTCGCAGTTCTCGTCGCCCCACACCCATTTGAGATAATGTCCCTTTTTTGCGGCCTTCGCGTCGGCGTAAGTGACGTTGAGCACGAGCTTGTAGTCGGTGAACTCCCACCGCTGGGGCACGCGCGCGACCGCGAGTTTGGGCCCCATCTTCGGATCGGTGCTCATCAGATTGAACAGCTCGTCCATGATCTCGACGAATTCTTTCTTGCTCTTGAACTTTCCTTTTACCATGACAAGCCCCTCCTTGCTCCTGGTTTACCCGGCGCGTCTTTTACTTTTTTCGAAAACGTGGTCATTGATTAGCAGGAGTCCGTCGATGTCGTAGATGTCGGTATCGAAGAAAGGCACGATCCTGACAGGCGCCTCCTCGTCTATGTGTTCGGTCAGCCTGCGCATGTTCTCGGCTTCCATGGCGGCCAGCTCGCGGAAGGCCTCGAGGTTGCGCGTCATGCCGTTGACGAGCGCGTGCATCGCCTTTTTCTCGTCGGTCTTCCTGCCGAGCGCGTCGCCGATCCTGGTTGCGAGGTCTTCGGGGTCGGCCCGTTCGACGAGGCGGCCGATGTCGGAGTCGGAGCAAAGGTCGGTGTGCACCCTGTTGATTATGAGCCCGCAGAACGGCATCTCGTAGTCGATAAGCTTGTCATGAAAGAACATAGCCTCTTCGATCGTGATGTCGTCGGGGCTGGTCACGAGCACAAAGCCGGTCGCGTCGTCGCGGAGAAGCTCGTAAACGGCGGAGGCGCGCTCTTTGAAGCCGTCGTACATGCCTTCGAAGGCGATAAAGAACTCCGATGCGGCCTTGAGGGCGGCCGCCCCGGTAATCTTTTCCAGCGTGCGCAGTATTATGCCGGTGCCCTTCTGGAATACGCGCAGCCCCGTTTTGCCGGCGGAGAAATAGGGCTTGAGGAACCACTTGAGGATGCTGCCGTCGAGGAACGCGGTCATGCGCTTCGGGGCGTCGAGGAAATCGAGAGCGTGTTTTGTCGGCGGCGTGTCCAGGACGATGAGGTCGTAATTACCCGCCGAGTATATCTCGTAGAGCTTTTCCATCGCCATGTACTCCTGCGAACCGACGAACGCGTTCGAGATGTTCTTGTAGAGCGAATTCTCCAGAATCCGGTCACTCATCTCCTCGTTTACGGCGTACTTGATAATGAGATCGTCAAACGTGCGCTTGGTGTCGAGCATCATCGCGTGCAGCTCGCCCTTCGGGTTCACGCCGGCCTCGGTGAACTTCTTCTGGGGAACACGCCGCTCTTCATTGCCCAACTCCGACAGGCCGAGCGAGTTGGCGAGGCGCTTGGCGGGATCGATCGTCAGCACGAGCACCTTCATCCCGCGCATGGCCGCCTGAATCGCGATGGCGGCCGAAGTGGTCGTCTTGCCGACGCCGCCGCTGCCGCAGCAGATCAGGATTTCCCGTGTGTCGATAAGCTCGTCGAACCGCATTCAGCGCCTGCGCTCTTTCTTGAGCGTTCCGAGCATGTGGTCGCTCACATGCTCGATGAGCTCGAGGTCGAACTTCTTCGAGAAAACAAATGGAATCTGCATGAAATCGTATTTGAGACGCCGCCTCAGTTTCGAGATGTAGAACTCGTTGAGCTCCCTGCGGCGCATGGCCGTCTCGAAGCATTCGAGCATCACTGCGGCGTACTTCTGCTCGGCCTTCGTCAGCTTTTTCATGCCGCTGGACTGGGCCCGCGCTTTCATTGTCTCGAACAGCGCGGCGTCGCGCTTTCGCAGCACCTCGGGAAAGACCGAGTTGATAATGATGTGCCCGATAGGGATGTGGAGCAGTTCCCGCACGCTCTGGCACATCTCGATCGTCTCGTTGACCGGCATCTCCTCGGGCAGCGTCACGATGTTGAGGGACGTTCGCGCGGGATCGGTCAGGAGATCGATGATGCGGTCGGCCTGCTTTTTCACCCACCCGACGTTGAGCACGTCGACGGTGGCGAACGGCACGCGCAAAAAGGCCACGCCGTGTCCGGTGGCGGGCGCGTCGACGATGATAACATCATATTTCGGCCTGCCGCGTCGATCCTTTTCCTCCTCGAGCATCATGATTTTGCCGAGCGTCACGAATTCCTTCAGCCCCGGCGCGGCGGAGACAAAATATTTGTAAATCGGGCTCCCAAGTATCTGCCGGGCGATGGCCTTGACGGCGACTTGTGATCGGACGAACTCGTCCATGGCGAGCTGCGGCAGCAGGTTTCGGACAAAGATGTTGGGGTGAACGAATGCCCCGTCGTAGCCGACTTCGGGCGTGCCGAAGAGTCGCGAGATGCGCTCTTTTTCCTCCATCTCGACGACCAGGACCCGCTTGCCGACCCGCGAGGCCGAAAGCGCAAAGGCCGAGCAAAGCGTGCTCTTGCCCACTCCTCCCTTGCCGGAGACGATGAGCAGTCGTTTGTCGAAGATATCAGTCGACGCCATTGGCAAAATCCTGTCGCGAAAAGTTCTTTGATATCGCCCGCCGTACCTCGTCGAATATCCGCCCGGAAAACAGCATCGTCACGTGGCCGCCGCCGACCTTGACGTTCGCATAAGGCGCCGGCAGCCGCGCGCTCTCGTGCGGGAGGATAACGCTGTCGAAATCGGACCAAATGGCGCTCATGTCCGCCGCGTCGCTTGCGGGGACCGCCTCGTTAAGCTCGGCTATCAGCGCGGAATCGGGTCTGAATTGTTCGGCGGACTTGAAGATCCCGAACACTGCGGTTTTCGTGCCCAGGTGGGGAGCCCCGAGGGTGACGGCGGCGTTGACGCTGGTGGCGCCGTCGAGTTTTTCGACGAAGTATCTGACGACCAGTCCGCCCATGCTGTGTCCGACGAGGTCCACCTTTTCACAGCCGGTCTGTACGAGCGCCGTCTTCACGGCTTCAGACAGCCGCTCTGCGAAAAATGGAACCCTCCGCGAGGCGGGCCCGAAGTTCAGCGCGACGATGTTGTTTCGGCCGGTCCGCCTGAGTCTGTATCCCATGAGCAGGAACGCGGATTTGTTGTGCATGTAGCCGTGACACAGGATGACCGCTCGCTCGCCGCGCACAAGCGTCGAGAGGTCGGTGTCGCGCATGATGAATCCGAGCGGGTAGAGCAGGATCGACGCGAAGACCGCGCAGGTCTCTTGCGCGACGCCCAGCGCCGCCTCGGCGGGGGAGAGTCCGACGCCGGCCGTCTCCCCGACGCCGGCGCCCACCTCATAACGCCTGACGGCGTAGGAAACGAGGACCGTCGCGACGACGGCCGCGAACAGAATCTGAATAAGATAGAGGACGATATGCATGAAGCAAGGCCACTGTTTTCCGCGACCGCCGCCGGGGCGGTCGGTCGCGCGGTTCCCCGATCAGGGGCGCATTCCAAAGATCTTGAAGTCGCCGTAACTGGGCACGAGCCTCTCAACCGCGGCCTTGACTTCGCTTTTGACCTCGTCGGCGGTGGAAAGAGTGAGAACCTCGGACGCCAACTTTTCGACGTCCTTCAACGATATCGACCGGATGAGCTTTTTGATTTCAGGAATGGTCGTCGCCGCCATGCTCAGCTCTTTCAACCCGAGCCCGATGACTATGAGCACGAGAGAGAGATCCCCAGCGATTTCCCCGCAGATGCTGAGGGGGAGACCCGCGCCGTCGGCCGCCTCGATTATCATTTTTAACAGTCGCAGCACGCCGGGGTGCGCCGGCTCGTAGAGGTGCGCAACGCGTTCGTTCACGCGGTCGATGGCGAGCGCATACTGGATGAGATCGTTTGTGCCAATGCTGAAAAAATCCGACTCCCGCGCCAGTTCGTCGGCGACGAGCACGGCCGAGGGCGTCTCTATCATCACTCCAACGGGCATGTCGGGGTCGAAGGGGATGCCCTCCGCCTCGAGTTCCTTTCGCGCCTCCTCCAGCACGGCTTTCGCCCGCATCAACTCGGTGAGTCCGGTGATCATGGGAAACATGAGCCGGATCCGCCCGTGCGCGCTCGCCCTCAGGATGGCCCTGAGCTGCGGCTTGAATATCTCCAGGTGATCCAGGCAGAACCTTATGGCGCGGCACCCCATGAACGGGTTGTCCTCTTGATACTGCAGGTTTCCGCCCAGGACCTTGTCGCCCCCGATGTCCAGGGTCCTGATCGTGACCGGGTACGGGCTCACCTGTTGCGCCACGTTGCTGTACGCTTCGGTCTGCTCGTCTTCGCCCGGCGGGATGGCGCGGTTGAGGTATAGGAACTCGGTTCGAAACAGCCCGATGCCCTCCGCTCCATGTCCCAGGACCGAGTCGATCTCCTCGGGCAGGTCGATGTTGGCCGATAGCCCGATCGTATGCCCGTCGAGCGTCTGGGCGGGCAGATCCTTTATCTCCGTCAGGGCGCGCTCGGATTCGACGAATCTCTCCCTGCGCAGCTTGTATTCGTTCAGGGTCTGCTCGTCGGGAGCGACGATGACCACGCCCGTCAGGCCGTCTACTATGATGACGTCGTCGTTCCTGACGTGCTTGGTGACGTTCGTGAGGCCGACGACGGCCGGGATCTCGAGCGCCTTGGCCATGATGGCGGTATGCGAGGTGCGTCCGCCGACGTCGGTCGCGAAGGCGAGTACGTTTTCTCTGTCCATACTCGCCGTGTCGGCGGGTGTGAGATCGTGGCAGATGGCGATGACCTTGTTGTTCAGGTGGACGAGCGACTGTTTTTCCTTCTGAAGGAGTTTGCGCAAAATCCTGCTGCCGACGTCCTGAATGTCGTGCCAGCGCTGACGGAAATATTCGTCTTCGACGGAGGCGAACTTTTCCTCTATTTCCTCGAGGGTCTCGGAAAACAGGAACTCGACGCTTTTCTTCTGCTCGCGGACCCTCTTTATCGTCTCTTCTATCAGCGCGACGTCTTCATGCAGGTGGATGTGCGTGTCGAAGATTTCGGCCAGGCCGGGATCGGTGGATGTTTCCTGGAATTTTCTCTTGATTTCCTGGATCTCCGCCTTGCTAAGATCTATCGCCTTTCTGAATCGCTCGATCTCGCCCTCAACGTTCTCGTCCGCGATTTTTCGAGGGAATACACGAAAGCTTTCGCTGTGAACCACGAACGCTCTGCCGATAACGACTCCGGGCGATGCGGCTATTCCACTGATTTCGATCATTTTTTCACCTGATCTTCTTCGCCGAATCCATTGGCAAACAGTTCCTCGGCGGCATCGAGCGCCTCTTCGGCGTCGCTGCCCTCGGCTATGACCACGAGCGTCGTTCCTTTGACCGCCGCGAGCGTGAGCACCCCGATGATGCTTTTGGCGTTTATTCTGTAGCCGTCCTTTTCGATGAATATCTCCGAGTCGAACTTGTTAAGAACGGACACGAGGTTTTTCGCGGGTCTGGCGTGCAGGCCCACCTCATTCTGGACAACCATCTTGCGTCTCATGACCAACGGCTTTTTCTTATCGGACTTTGTCATTTGCGCCTTATATCCCTATGTGAGATGGTTGTGTCGAATCCCTTGCCCGCCAGAAAATTTCCTATCAGGTTGGAGAGCACGACCGACCTGTGTCGGCCTCCCGTGCAGCCGAAGGCCAGGGTCAGATAGCTCTTGCCCTCCTTCTTGAACTGGGGCAGCAGAAACTCGAGCATATCCTCGATTTTCTCAATGAACTTCTTGCTTATCGACGATTTCAGGACGTATTCAACAACTTCCTTGTGATTGCCCGTCCTCTGTTTCAGCCTGGGAACATAATTGGGGTTCGCCAGGAATCGCACGTCGAAAACCATGTCGACTTCCGCGGGCACGCCGTAACGATATCCGAAGGACATCAGGTTTACCGAAAGGGGGCGCGCGCCGCCGAGCTGCGAAAAAGCCTTCGTCAGGCGCTGTTTGAGCTGATGTATGTTCATGTCGGAAGTATCCATGATACGATCGGCCGCGCGCCTGAGCTTGGCCAACTTGCGCCGCTCGCCTTCCAGCGCGGCGGGCAACGACTTGTATCTGCCCAGCGGATGCTTGCGCCTTGTCTCGCTGTAACGATTTATGAGCGCCTCCGTCCGCGCCTCGAGAAACAGTATCTCGTAGCTGAAGCCGTCCTTTTTCAGGTGTTCAAGCTCGTCGGAAAAGCCGGCGAGGAACCCTCCCTCCCTGATGTCGATTCCCAGCGCCACCCTTTTGAGCCTGCCGCGGGATTGCTCGCATACCTCGGTGAACTTGGGTATGAGCATGGTGGGCAGGTTGTCCACGCAGAAAAAGCCCAAGTCTTCAAGGCACTTCAGCGCCTGGCTCTTGCCCGCGCCGGAAAGCCCGGTTATTATCACGAAATGACTTCGTTTCATGGCCTGAAATCATTCCCGGCCTTCTCGGCGGCGGGGGCAAAGGCGTGCGTGAGCTGGTCGGTCAGATGCTTCTCGCTGTCAAACCCCATCTCGGCCAATCGGTGGTTGAGGGCCGCGACTTCCACGATTATCGCAATGTTTCTGCCCGGGCGCACCGGCAGGGTTATCTTGGGAAGCTTTAACTCCAGTATCGTATAGGAATCCCCGGAAATTACGGTCCGGTCGTATTCTTTGTCCTTATCCCAGTCCTCGAGCTCGACTATCATGCTGATGCGTTTGCTGTTCCTGATGGCGCCGACGCCGAAAATGTTTTTCACGTCGAAGATGCCGAGTCCGCGTATTTCCATGTGGTGCCGCAGCAGGCTCGCGCCTTCTCCGTAAAGGAACCTGTCGCCCCGGCGGCGCACGAAGATCACGTCGTCGGCGACCAGGCGGTGTCCCCTCTCGACCAGTTCGAGCGCGCACTCGCTCTTGCCCACGCCCGCGCGGCCTATTATTATGACGCCGACGCCGTAGACGTCGACCAGCACGCCGTGCAAGTTGGTCTCCGGCGCAAACTGGTTGTCGAGGAATACGATGATCTTACTAACTACCTTGGCCGTTGTCAGCAGCGACCTGAGCACCGGCACCGACGCCTCGTTCGCGGCCTCGATGAACTCATCGGGCGGCACGAGCCCGCGAGTGATAATGAAGCAGGGTATCTCGTACTTGAAAACGCGCGTCAGGCGCTCGACCAGTTCCATCGGGTCGAGCTGCTTCATGTAGTTGATCTCAGTCAGCCCCATAACCTGAACCCGATCGAAGGCGAAGAAATCGAGATATCCGGTCAGCGCCAGGCCCGGCCGGTTGATATCGGCTATGGCGACGGCCCTGCCGAGACCTCCCTCGCCGGCGAGGAGCTGCACCTTCAGGTTCTCCTTCGTCTTCTCGATGAAGTCGCCCACCGTCAAGCTCTTGATCATGGTAGAGGGGCCTCGCGCGCCTAACTAAAAAGAGCGCCTGAGGAGGCCGTAACCTCCTTCCCTTTGTCTGAACACCACGTTTACCTCATCGGTTTCTTCGTTCACGAAGGCCTGAAACTCCATCTCGGACGTCTCGAGCAACGCGAGCGCGTCTTCGACCGACATGGGTTTGGGGGGGAACTCTTCGCTGATCGTCACCCGATACTCGCCGTGCGACTCGAACGAGTTTCCCTGGTCCGACGGCTCGTCGTCCAACGCTTCTTCGGGCGTGCCGATCGAATCGTCCTTGCGTCTTTTGGCGCTCCTCTTCTTCGAGATGTGCCGCTTCAGCTGACGCTCGATCTTTTCGACGGCCTTGTCGATGGAAACGAACATGTCGTCGGTCGCCTCGTGGCTGTGAATCTTGGTCGCGCCGCGCTCCGAAATCGTGATCTCGGCGAAGCTCTTGTGCTTTTCGACCGAGAAACTCCTGTGTTTTTCGACCGAAAGCACGACCCGCACATCCATAATGCTGTCGTTGTACGCGCTCAGCTTTTCGAGCCTTTCCTCTACATGCTCGCGCAAAGCGGCGCTTATTTCCACGTGTCGACCGGTCAGACTGATTTGCATGTGGATGCTCCTTGTATTCAATCGGTTCCTGGCCGGCCTTCTCAATTGAAGGGCAGGCTTTCGGCCATGACAAACAATGGCCCCTCACGCCCAACTCGCGTCGAACGCACAAAGGACCTCAGGATGGAAAGATATGCGCGAAACCCGACCAACTCAATGCAATTATAGCACTTAGAAAAAACCGTGTCAATGGACGGCGCCATACCGGCTGCCGCACGCGCCGGGGTTGTGGCCGGATTGTGTGTTGTTTTGATCGTGAGGCGTTCGACGCGCCGCTTGACTGCTACGATTCGTTATGCTATAGTTGATTTGATATTCGGGGTGTGCCTTGACGACCCCGCAAGGACGTAAGTTCTTTCGACACAAAGACTAGCGTGAAGGCGTGCGGACTTGGCAAACGCCTGCGACTTGAAATCTGAAAGCGGAAGCTCCTCGAGGCGCCTATGCGTAAAACATGGAACGTGATGATTGTCCCGGATTCGCCGGGGCGAAAGGTGTTAAACTTCAATCTTTCCTCCCGCTTTTTGCGCAATGTGGCCATTGCGGCCGCGTCTGTGGTCGTGTTCACTATGCTTTTCCTCATGTTCGCCGTCCGTGGATGGCAAAATGAAAAGCTCACGCAGATTTCCAGCCTCGAAACCGAGCTGAAAGACCAGGAGACAGAGGTCTCCAAGCTCAGGGAAGAATTCTCGATACTCGAGCGGTTGGAGGACAAGCTGCGCACGATGGCGGGCCTCAAGCCGCGGGAGCGCTCCGACTCCGAGACCGTCGCCGGCGGCCAGGGAGGCCCCGGCTGGGAGATAAGCGCGGGTGGACCCTCCGGCGCCACGGCCGCGGACGAGTCGCGGAAATCCTTGGAACACCGTACGCCGAAAGAGCTTCTGGCGGATTCCGTCGAGCTCAAGAGCAGCTTCGAAGAGATCAACGACATCTTCGAGCAGGAAAAAGAGCGGTTATCAAGCATTCCCTCGATCAATCCCGTCTCTTCCCAGGACGCCTGGATATCCTCGGGCTACGGCTATAGAAAAGACCCGATCACCGGAAACCGCCGCTTTCACGATGGCTCCGACATAGTGGCCCCGCGCCACACGCCCGTCATAGCTCCGGCGGACGGTGTGGTGACTTTTGCCGGATGGCGCGAAGGGCTGGGAAGAACGGTCGAGATAAAGCACGGATACGGATACGTAACGATTTACGGACACAACCAGAAGCTTCTCGTGAAGAAGGGCGAGCGTGTCAAGCGCGGCGATGTCATAGCCCATGTCGGCAGCAGCGGCCGCAGCACCGGCCCGCACGTTCACTATGAAGTCCGCCTCAACGACAAGCAGGTCAACCCATACAAGTACCTTATGCAATAAGTTTCGAGGCTGCCTCACCCGCACGGTTCGAGATTGTCCCCGGTCGGTCCCGCGCGGACAAGAGCCCATCAGCCGCGACAATTGATCGTCCGGCGATTTTACGCCGCGCCGAATCGAGATGGCAAAGCCTGGTCAGAGACGCGACGGGCAGGGTAAACAACAATCTTCCGTATTGGTGGCGCCAATGGTGGTGAATAGATAAATGACTTCGATATTCGGGAAAAAAAAGCAGGGCGATGAAAGTGGAAGCGCTGAGAAACCTATGTTCAACAGCAAAGGGCCGGAGAAGATGGCAGAGACTTCAAAAGTCGAAACGGTAATCGGGCCGGGCGCAACGCTCAAGGGCGAGATCCACACACGCGGCACGGTGCGCGTGGACGGCAACGTCGAGGGCAAGCTCAGCGCCGACGGCTCGGTCATCGTCGGGGAGAAGGGTGTCGTTAACGCCGAGATCACAGCCAGCCTCGTCATCATTGGGGGTACCGTCCACGGCAAGGTCAACGGCCGTGAAAAAGTCGAGATACTCTCGACCGGCCGCCTGCACGGCGACGTAACCACCAAACCCGCCAGGTTCGTTGTCGCCGAAGGCGTAATCTTCGAGGGCCGCTGCACGATGGGCCAGGCCGAAGGCGTCAAGCAGGCGCCCGCGAAAACGGAGTCGCCCGAGAAGGCGCCCGCCGCGGGCAAGGACGCGGCGCGTTAAGCTCGTCGCCGAGGCGTTTCGATGCCCTCTAAAGTGCTGGCGCTGATGAGCGGCGGCGTCGACAGCTCGACGGTAGCCGCCATGCTTTCCGAGCGGGGTTTCGACGTCGTCGGTATCACCATGAAGGTGTGGGACGAGCCCGACGCCGACGAAGATCCCGCCAAGCGTTGTTGTTCGCTCGCCGATGTCGAAGATGCGCGCAGGATATGCGCCCGCCTGAAAATCCCGCACTACGTCTCCAACGTCAAGGCCGCGTTCCGCAAGCATGTCGTCGATCCATTCTGCGAAGAATACCTCATAGGCCGAACGCCCAACCCGTGTATCGTCTGCAACACCGAGATAAAATTTCGCCTGATGCTGCGCAAGGCGACCGCGCTCGG
>SDBT01013851.1_pt1 | contig 12898 bp, 9 predicted proteins | sample 2277101 | NCBI WGS metagenome assembly SDBT01 (sample SAMN10404973, study PRJNA504765) | marine sediment metagenome | isolation source: marine sediment core GS10_PC15, 103 cmbsf | place: Arctic Ocean: Southern Knipovich Ridge | collected 2010 | reverse complement strand
AAGACCAGCACAAGAGAGCCGATACATGTCATTTCACCTTTCTCATTATAAACTTCGTGATGAAAGGTGATCCTGACCAGGGGTTTTTCTTTTATGATGGTGCGGACGGTTAGCAGGTCATCATAATACGCTGGTGCATGGTATCTTATTTGCAAATCCCTTACGGGCAGGATGATCCCGTTGTCTTCCCATTCACGGTATGAGAACCCGAGGGACCTGAGCATCTCTGTCCTGGCTGATTCGAAGTACATCGCGTAATTGCCATAGTAAACATAACCCATCCTGTCAGCCTCCGCGTACCTTACCCTGATCTTTGTGTCATGCTGTAAAAACATGCCCAAAAATATACATTTTTAAAATCTTACAAATATTTTTTGGAAAACAGAGAATAGGTTATAAATTTGCAACCCGAAAGAAATTAAGGTCGAATCAGTAGCTCAGTTGGTAGAGCACATCCCTTTTAAGGATGGGGTCCTCGGTTCGAGACCGAGCTGATTCACTAAGGCTTTCCTCCTGGAAGGCCTTTTTTTATTCGCTTTCCCCGCATTTTTTCGATAATTAACTTGTAGATTTTACGTCCATATTACTATCTTCGAATCGGGTCCTTCACATTCCAGAATCCATCGAACATTATAAGCCTGAAAATATAGATTTATGATCAATTTTCGAAAGAATTCATTTGCATTATCAGTGTTATGTTGCCTGTATCTAGGGCCCGCTGACATGATTGCCCAGATTAAAAAAATAACAAATGATAATGTCATTTTTATAGACTACCCTGGATTTCCGGATCAACATTCTACTTGGGGTGATATTGGATATAGCACAGTTTACAATAAAGTCTATATAGGAGTAACCAATCACCATGACAACGTTGCTATATATGAGTATGATGTAGCAAAGGATGATATGAGCAAAAAAGGATTTATTCCAGAAATGGCGAATCTAAGAGAATTCCAATGGCAAGGGAAAATACACTCAAAAATTGTCGAAGGAGCCAATGGTGTGATGTATTTTTCCACCGATGGAGGAGAATCCAGGGAAGAATATTTAATGAATAATCCACATGGATATGCAGGTGGATATTTTATGTCCTGGGACCCAGAGAGCGATAAGCTTACCAACCTGGGAATGGGGCTTCAATATGAAAGTTTAAAAGATGTTGATGTCGATGCAAAATCGGGTACAATTTATGGTATCACCTACCCGCAGGCCCACTTTTTGGTATATAAACCGAGTGAGAACAAATTGAGAGATCTGGGCAGGCTTGCAAGTACTCATGTACCTCGTGTAATTTTTACTGACCAATGGGGCAACTGCTATTATGTTGATTGGAGGCAGCGACTGGTGAAATACGAAATTAGCTCTGACAAACTTGTTTTTGCAAAGGAAAGTTTGCCGGCATTCCAGGGAACACCGGGTTCACATATTGTCACCGGTATCACTTCCTATTCAAAGGATCACCAGAATGGGATCATTTATCTGATTACTTATGGAGCAAAAATAGTGGCTTTTCATCCCCAAAAAGAGGGAATCGGTACATTTGAGGATCTGGGTGGCGTTTTTGATCTTCCTGAGGGAGAACAATGGAAGCCCTACGTCCCGAATTTAGGACTTGGAGCTAATGGTAAATTATATTACATCATCGGGGGACATGGAAATTTTGTAAAAAAGGACAAAACCATCATGGTGGAGTTCGATCCTGAATCAGGTAAAAAAAATATTATCTACGAATTCCCTGTCCAGACTATGGTTGAGGCCACCGGATCTGATGTCATTGATAAGAACGGGAATATATATTTTGCCGGTAGGCGAATGGTAAGTGAAGAAAAAGAGGGCAATGAGGAGGCTGTAAACAGCCGGCCATTTTTGATAAAATTTAATCCTGAAAGACCAGTAAAATGATAAAAAATATTATTGTGAAGATTTTAATTGTTTCCTTTTTTATTGGCTTTACAAATCAATTGATGGCACAGTATACCTTCTTCAATCCTGAAGGTTCATTTGCCATTGAAGTTTCGCTTCCGAATACCGATCTGAACAGATTGCCGATATATAGAAATTCAATATCCTCCCTGGCGATTGTTGGGGATTATATCATTGGTGGAACCTCTGCCATAGAGGGTGAAACTCCATTCGTATTTTCTGCCTCATTATCAAAGCGGGAAGTATCATTTGTCTATGATCTTGAAGAAGTAATTTCTGGTCAACAACAGATTTCAACTGGATTTTGTACTGGTAAAAGTGGCGAATTGTATGCAGGGACCATTGCTAATGATACTGGTTCAAATAGCAAATCTGGCGGACACCTATTTGAAACAAGTATAGATAATAATGGAGGAATCAATCTCAAAGATCTGGGAATACCGATTCCTGGTGAAGGGATTCTAACGCTGACTACTAATACCAGCAAATCCATGCTTTTTGGAATCACTCAACCTTCAGGATTGTTTTTTACCTTCAATATTGAAACTGGAGAGACAAAACAATACGCCGATATTATACCCTCGAAAGAGGACCTCAAAGTCATGAAACAATATGCCCTTGCACCCATGGATTATTTATGTAGAGCGCTTATAGAAGGTAGCGATGGGATGATCTATGGAAGCGCCTTAATTAATCGCATCTTTTATTTTAATCCCGATGATGAGCATTTCTATTATTTGGAAGACAGCCTTCCCGAAGTTTGGGGAAGGAAGACACTGGGCTCGGTAGAATCATGGACGAAATCCGGGAATGGAATGATATATGGAGGAAATTCCGGCGATGGTCAGCTTTTTGAAATCAATACCAAGACAAAAACCGTAAAGAACCTGGGAAAGCCAATAATGATGAACAGGCTCAGGGGACTGGCTACGGCAGGTGATGGTAAGATTTATGGAATTGCCGGGGCTGCACCGGGATACGTGCACCTTTTTAGTTATGATGAAAAGGTCGGTTTTGTGGATCTGGGAAATCCTGAATTTGAAATGAAAGCTCCGGGAATTGAACAGGGAATTCTATGGAGAGGTTTCCAGCTGGGTACCATAGCATCTTCAGAAGACGGAAAATATATCGTTATGGGTGAAGATGAGTCCTTAAGTCAGCTGTTGATTTTTCCGGTCGAGAGGCAGTAATACCTATTTTAAATGGAACAACGCTCATTGACCGGTTTCCAAATGAACCTATTCTAAGGACCGGCATTTACCTTTTCCAATAGTACATCACCTCCTGAAGTATTGATTGTCAATATTCTTTGTTGAGCCTTTTTGAATAGTAAAATGAAAACGACTAATTTTAAAAAGCCACAATTTCAGGTATTTCTTACATATGCAGAAATACAGATCAGAAATGAAAAATAATATCATCTTTTTCTCAATCCTGTTTTGCGCCCTCATATTGTCATGCCATAATACCGGTAAGCAAGGCCAAAAAATTGAGACAGAGATCTGTATCCTCAGCGGCAGCGAAGCCGGTTTTATGGCTGCCATTCAGGCCGCCAGGCTGGGCAAAAAAGTTGTATTGATCGAGCCTACAGGTCATCCGGGAGGTATGATGGTGGAGGGCATCGTAAAAGATATCCGCTTTGGCAGTGCAAGGGTCATCGGAGGAATTGCCCGTGAAGTGTATACAGCCATTGAAGCATATTACGGGCTTGAACCGGACTTTCAGGATCCAGACTGGTCTTCAAGGTATGAACCATCAGTAGCAGAGAGCATTATTGAGGATTTACTTGCCAGGGAAAAGAACATTAAAATCATCCGTAAAACCAGGATCAAGGAAGTTGGCGGGGTTATGAAAGAAGGAAATGAATTAAAGCGCGTCTTCCTTGAAAACGGGATTGAAATCTCAGCAAAGCTATTCATTGATGCTTCCATTGAAGGACATTTAATCCATTTTGCCGGAGTCACCACTGAAACGTTGCGTGAAGGAAATGCAAAATATGGTGAGACCAGGAATGGTATTCAGGTTGACAATACTTATAAGCAGTTTATGGTAAAGGTTGATCCCTACATTATACCAGGCGATCCCATAAGCGGGCTCCTGTCTACAATCCAGGAAGGAAAACCGGGTAAGTATGGAGCACCAGACAAGCACATCCAGGGATTCTGTTTCAGGATGTGCCTGACAAAAAACAAGGATAATCTAATTCCTGTTACAAAACCCGAAAATTACAATCCGGCAGTTTACGAGATATACAGAAGGTACCTTCATGCCGGAGGCAAATTGTTTCAACCCGGCAGCAACCGTCATAACGGGAAAACGGATATTGGCAGCTGGCATGACCTGTCTGCCAATCTGTACGGGGAAAACTGGCGATATCCTGCCGGTAATTATGCAACACAGGACAGCATTGTTCAATATCACAGGGATTTTACCGTGGGACTGATATGGTTCCTGCAAAATGACCCGGATGTGGATACTGCCACAAGAAAGAACTGGGAAGGCTGGGGACTTTGCAGGGATGAATTCACTGATAATGGTCACTGGCCCCGCAGGTTATATATCCGCAGCGCCCGTCGGATGGTTTCGGACTATGTCATCACAGAGCATCATACAAGACGCGACAAGGATGCGCGGGTTGAAGATCCTGTGGCCATAGCCTGGTGGCCGCCTGATACTCATCATGCCAGAAGAATTGTGAAAGATGGTTTTGCCTATAACGAAGGATTTGTATTTGGTGGTGATGACTGGAGACCCTTTGGGATATCCTGGAGGGCATTGATACCAAAATCAGCAGAATGTGCCAACCTGCTCACTCCTACCTGCCTTGCTTCCAGTTATGTTGCTTATGGTGCGATCAGAATTCTACCTACTTTTATGATCCTGGGACAAAGTGCGGGTTGTGCTGCAGCATTGGCATTGGATCAGCAAAAACCTGTTCAGCAGATTGAATATGACGAGTTAAGGAAAATACTGGTTGAAAATGGACAGATTCTTGAGATTCCGGAAAACTGGCAGGAATTAATTACTACAATAAATTAGTATTTTGCTATATGAAAAATATCATCCTGATTTTAATTTCACTTGCTTTGTTTATTGGTGTATATGCTCAGCAGGTGGCAGATACAGGCTACAACCCGGTCATACATGATCCGGTCTACGAGCCTGGTAAGGGACCAGTGGTATATATTGACGAAGGCCATCATAACTTTCACACCAAAGAAGGCCGCTATAAGGCATTCTCCAATCTTGTGGAAAGAGATGGATATGTTGTTAAGGGATATACAGGTGAATTTGAAAGAAAGAAATTATCAAAGGGAAAGATCCTTGTAATATCAAATGCCTTAAATGAAAAAAATGTCCGGGACTGGACCCTGCCGAATCCTTCTGCATTCACAGGTTCAGAAATTGAAATTGTCAGACAATGGGTTTTTGATGGCGGTAGTTTGTTTTTAATTGCTGATCATATGCCCATGGCTGGTGCTGCCCGGGACCTTGCTGCGGCTTTTGGATTTGGGTTTACCAATGGATTTGTATTCGATACGGCTGCACGGGGACCGGCAATCTTTAAGACACAGGACGGAACACTCATTGAAAGCAGGATCACAAAGGGTAGAAATGATCATGAAAGGGTTGAGCAAATTGCGACATTTACAGGCCAGGCTTTCAAAATACCGGATGATGCAACCCCTGTTTTGGTATTTGATGATAGATACGTGAATTTCCTGCCGGATACCGCCTGGGCATTCAATGAAAAAACAGAAAGGTTTAATGCCGGGGGATGGTCCCAGGGAGCCTATTTGCTCTTCGGAAAAGGAAGAATCGTGGTATTTGGTGAGGCGGCCATGTTTTCAGCACAGCTGGCGGGACCGGATAAGATTAAGGCAGGAATGAACCACGAGATTGCAAAAGAGAATTATCAATTACTGCTGAATATAATCCACTGGCTGGATGATAAAATTCATTAAGGGACAACATGGGAGAAGATTATCTATCGATTCAGATCCAGGTTGATCAGGCAGCAAAAATTGCCAAAAGTCTCTACCAGGTAAGTGGTAAAGCAATATCACTGCCGGGAGAGATAGATTTTAATTTTTGTATTAAATCTGACTCAGGAAGCTATCTTTTGATAATCAGCCGGCCGGAAGCAGATATTGAATTCATTGAGTTTCAACAAGAATTGCTGGACCATGTGGCTAAAAACAGCGCCAGGATTAATGTACCAGTTACCTTCGCGGACCAGGATGGGAATTTTATCAGTGAAATAACGGACGAATCAGGCAATACCCGTAAAGTCAGGTTATTATCATGGATAGAAGGCAGGATATGGTCCTCAGTAAATCCCATCACGAACAGACTTCTTTACAGTTTAGGAGAACAGGCAGGAAGGCTCACTAAGGCACTCAAGGGTTTTGATCATTCAATGGCGAAGCGAAAGTTTGAATGGGATGTGGCCCAAGCCGACTGGACCTATGATCATTCGCATTTATTTACCGGAAACCATCAGGAGATTGTTCAATATTTTCAGCAGCAATACAAAGCCATTCAGGATGAATATCAACATCTCAGGAAGGGCGTAGTGCACAATGATGCCAATGACAATAATATAATTGTAACAAATGATTTACGTGAGCCGGAAGTAGAATCCATCATTGATTATGGAGATTCTGTTTATACCCAGATAATCAATGACCTGGCCATTGCCATTGCCTATGCAGTAATGAATAAGCCAGATCCATTAAATGCTGCCCTGCCAATAGTTGAGGGATATCACAGCCAATTTCCATTGTTGGAGAAAGAACTTGAATTTTTATATTACCTGATAGCCATGCGCCTGGTAATCAGTGTATCAAAATCTGCTATCAACAAACAAAAGGAGCCCGATAATGAGTACTTACTGATCAGTGAGAAACCAGCGTGGGAGCTATTGGAAAAATGGATGCAAATCAATGCATACTTTGCATATTACAGCTTCAGAGGTGCCTGCGCTTTCCCCCCTCATCCCAATAAAACCGGTTTTGAAAACTGGGCTGTAAACAATAGGTGTAAATTATCATCCCTCTTCCCTACCATTGGGAAAGAAAAGATCTACCCCTTAGACATAAGTGTTTCAAGCAGATGGATAGGCCAGGAATCTGAATCTGATGATCTGGATTACCTTCAATATAAAATAGGCAAACTCCAGGATCAGGAACCAGATAAAATCATTGCCGGGGGTTACCTGGAACCACGTCCCATGTACACTACTCCGGCCTATGATAAAATGGGAAACAACGGTACGGAAAGCAGGACAATACACCTGGGAATTGATTTTTGGTTACCTGCGCAAACACCAGTTCACGCACTGTTTGATGGAGTTGTTGTAACCACGGTTAATGACATAGGGGATAAAGAATATGGGGGATTGATCATTATTAAGCACCTTGTTGATGATCTTGAATTTTTTACTTTATACGGCCATCTGTCCATTGCAAGCATTGAAACCAAAGAAATCGGTCAAAAAATTGAAAAAGGAGATTGTATAGGCTATTTAGGGCATTATCCTGAAAACGGTAACTGGCCGACACATCTTCATTTTCAAATAATGCTTGCCAAATTAAATTACGTCGATGATTTTCCCGGTGTTGCCTACCCGCAGGAATTGAATGTCTGGAAAAGCATCTGCCCTGATCCCAACCTGATATTCGTTAATCCAAATCTTAAAACCCGGTATCCGGGAAATGAATCCGCAATCCTTTCATACAGGAAAAAACACCTTGGTAAAAGCCTGAGCTTATCATATACAGAGCCCCTGAATATAGCCAGAGGGTCAGGTGTATATCTGATAGATAACCTGGGCAGGAAATACCTGGATACGGTTAACAATGTAGCCCATTTAGGCCATGAACATCCGGAAATAGTGAAGGCAGGCCAGCAACAAATGGCTGTGCTCAATACCAATACCCGTTATTTACATTCAGAAATTACCGAATTTGCAAAGGAATTACTGGTTACCTTTCCCGGGGAATTATCGGTTGTTCATGTTGTGAATTCTGGTAGTGAAGCCAATGAACTGGCACTGCGCATGACCCGCACCCTCACGCAGCAAAAAGATATGATTGTTGTTGAAGCCGGTTATCATGGGAATACCGGCGGGTGTATTGATATCAGCTCTTATAAATTTGATGGCAGGGGAGGCAGTGGTGCACCACAATATACACATGTTGTTCCGCTGCCTGACAAATACAGGGGCAAATACCAGGGAAAGAATACCGGTCCCATGTATGCCAGCCACATTGATGAACAAATCGACAGTATCCAGGCTGAAGGAAGAAATATTGCTGGCTTTATCTGCGAAAGTATTATAAGCTGTGCCGGACAAATTGAGCTTCCAAAAAACTACCTGAAACTTGCCTATGAAGCGATAAGAAATGCAGGTGGCATTTGCATTGCAGACGAAGTACAGACAGGATGCGGACGTGTCGGGAGGAAATTCTGGGGCTTTCAGCTCCATGATGTCATCCCCGATATTGTCACCATCGGCAAACCGATTGGTAACGGACATCCCCTGGCTGCTGTGGTTTGCACGCAAAAAGTAGCAGATGCCTTTGCAAATGGTATGGAATACTTCAACACTTTTGGCGGCAACCCGGTTTCATGCGCAATTGGCAGAGAGGTTTTAAGCGTAATAAAGGATGAAAACCTGCAGGAAAACGCCTTAAGGATTGGAAATTATCTAAAATCGGAGCTTGAAAAACTGCAAAAAGAGTTCCCCCTTATCGGGGATGTAAGAGGGCAAGGATTGTTTCTTGGAGTCGAACTATGTGATCAACATAAAAATCCGCTGACCGAAATGGCAGCATACCTGGTAAACAGGATGAAAAATTTGGGAATATTAATGAGTACAGACGGCATGGATAACAATGTGCTTAAAATAAAACCCCCGATGGTTTTTTCAAAAGACAACGCAGATCAGCTCCTTTCCGGCTTGAAAACCATTTTTAAAGAAGATTTTATGAGACAACAATCATGACCGGGATTTTGGGAAATATGATCATAAGCAAAAAAAACCTTATACTCCTTATCTCGGACATCAGGTTCTGGTTATTTATATATTTTATCATCCGGCTTTTTGGCATCACAAACCCGCCCCTGGAAATTGACCAGAACTGGCGCCAGACGCAGACAAATATGATTGCCAGGAATTTTTATGAGAGCGGATTGGACCTTTTCCATCCAAGAATTGATATGGCTGGTGAAAAAACGGGTATTATCGGATCCGAATTCCCCTTTTTCAATGTCATAATCTACCTGTTTTCAGTAGTTTTCGGTTATGCCCACTGGTACGGCAGACTTATCAACCTGGTGGTTTCAAGCCTGGGCATCTGGTGCTTTTACTTATTGATAAACAAGCTGATCAACAGGAAGGTTGCCTTTAACGCAACCATCATATTATTATCGTCAATATGGTTTGCATACTCCAGGAAGATAATGCCCGATACTTTCAGCGTATCCCTGGTTATTATAGGCCTTTATTTTGTTACTGAGTACCTATCATCCGGTAGTCTCCTTAAATTATTCCTGTATTTCCTATTCACAACACTGGGCGGACTCTGTAAGATACCAGCGATTACACTTTCAAGTCTGCTAATCATTTCCATATTTATCAATCAAGTCTCCCTGAGGAGAAAACTCATTGTTTTTTCTGTTACTACAGTCGCATTTCTGATCATTCTTCTATGGTATTTTTACTGGGTGCCCCATCTTGTTGCAGAATACAAATTTCAAATAATCTTTCCCAAAGGATTTATCGAAGGATTGAACGATCTTTACCAGCTCAGTATCAAGACATTGGAAAGATTCTACTTCAGCTCATTGCACTCATTTTTGGCCTTTGCTTGTTTCATTGCAGGTTTGGTACTGATATTTATCCGAAATAATATCTTCTTGAAAATTGCTGTGTCCATCGTTACATTAAGCTTTTTCTTATTTATCATCAAAGCCGGTTCATTTTTCTCCAACCATGGTTATTATATCATTTCCTATACACCGGTAATGGCATTTGTTTCAGGCTTTTTTATATCAAAGATAAAGGCCAGATACCAGTGGATACTGCTGGTCCTGATAGCCATTGAAGGCATTGCGAACCAGCAACATGATTTTTTCATCAGGGACAGTGAACGTTATAAACTGACGTTGGAACAAATAGCTGACGAACATATTGGGAAAAATGAATTGATCGTGATCAATGGAGGGAATTCACCTCAACAGATCTATTTTACCAACCGTAAAGGCTGGTCTGTTGACAATGAGGCAATTACAGACAAATCTAAAATGGATGAATTCAGCCAGAAAGGGGCAGCATATCTGATTATTAACAATACTTCATTCAGTGAAGATCTGGATTTCCCTCAAATCTATGCTGACAAGCACTTCGTTATTTACAAATTGTCATCTCATATAACTTATTGACTGTCTTCCAGTTCCTTGTTGTCGCTTCCACCTGTAATGCTTTTTCAAATGCATTGTTATTCATCCATGCCCTGCCCGGGGGGTATCAAATAAAAAAGTAACAAAGAGCCTGTCTTGGGCTGTTTCAGGATCCCGGGTAAATGGATTGTTGTGGATTATTTGCATGTAATCCTGAGCGTCCAGTACAAGGGTGGGGACTTCAAATCCATATTTTTCCTGCAATTTCTGTTTGATCTTCTGAGCTAACTGCCCGGGATTGCCATCAGTGTTTCTAAAAACGATATTCCCACTCTGGATATAGGTATGGATACCCTCCCATCCCAATTCCTCCAGGTGGGCTTTCAGGTCTGCCATGCAGATCTTCTTCCGGCCGCTTACATTAATGCCCCTGAGCAAAGCAATATAAGTTTTCATTTTTCAGTGGTTTTGGCAATCAGATGTCGACACAATTATATATACAAATTCTGAGGCCCGCAACCTTTGTACTTTTAGGTGCATCTATATTTAAATCACTTTCCCATGCGCCTTATTTTATTGATTCTTGCCTTCCTTACTGTAATCAGCGTATCCTGTGAGAAGAAAAAAAACAGCGGTGAAGGAGGGATACAAATCTACCTGCTATCGGATTATGAAACTTATCAACCTTCCATGCGGATTGATGAAGGGACTATCCTGCGGGAGAAGGATCCACTGATCAGGTATACTGATATCCTGTCGTATGATTCACGTAATTACTCCTTTAATATCACTAATTCCGCCCAGGATATCCTGAAAGATAAGGAACTCAATCTTCATTCCAGGGCTTTTGTACTGGTAGCCAACCAGGAAAACATCTATACCGGCTATTTCTGGGCTTCTTACTCCTCTTCCATATGCCCCTGGATTACCATCGATCCAATATATGCCCAATATGCCGGAGAACTCAGGGTGGAGCTCGGCTATCCCGGCCTGATGGAAGGTATGAGTATTCCTGATCGAAGGAATGATGAAAGCATTCTCAGCATCCTGCGGCATGACCGGAAACTAATAGAATAGTGGACGGTGGATTTTCCGTATATTTGCCAAAATTTTCTAAATGTATAAAGGGATTATCCGTCCGCTGCTTTTTTTGCTGAGACCGGAAACCGTTCATCATCTCGTGGTTGCCCTTATAAAGTTCTTCTTTGCCATTCCTTTTGTTAAGCCACTTGTCAGGGCCCTATATACCACCATGGATGTGAAGTTGCGCAGAGAGGTATTCGGACTCACTTTCGAGAATCCTGTTGGACTCGCAGCAGGTTTTGATAAAAATGCCACCTTTTACAGGCAGTTTGCCGCTTTTGGTTTTTCTTTTATAGAGGTGGGAACAGCTACTCCTGTTGGACAGCCTGGCAATCCAAGGCCACGATCTTTTCGCCTGCCGGCAGACAAGGCACTGATCAACAGGATGGGATTTAATAACCATGGTGCCCGGACGATTGCTGAAAGACTTGGCAAAGGCCGGACAAACATGATAGTTGGAGGTAACATCGGTAAAAACACCACCACGCCAAATGAATCAGCCGTAGAAGATTATGCAGACGCCTTCCTCGCCCTGTATGATTACGTGGATTATTTCGTGGTCAACGTGAGTTGTCCCAATATAAGCGATTTAAGCCACTTACAGGACCGCGATCAGCTGTTGGGTATCCTGGCCCGGCTTTCATCAATTCGTGCAGGAATGGTACGAAAAAAGCCAATCCTTGTAAAGATCTCACCGGACCTCAACTGGGAGCAGATAGATGATGTGCTTGAGCTGGTGGACGAATTCAATATGGATGGCATTGTAGCTACCAATACTACCATAACCAGAGCGGGACTTTCAACAGATTCGGAAAACATAGAAAAGATCGGCCCTGGTGGACTGAGCGGAAAGCCAATCAGGGAACGCTCAACAGAGATAATCCGGTACATTTCTGAAAAGACCGGTGGCAAACTCCCCATCATCGGTGTAGGAGGGATCCTGAGCGCTGATGATGCATTGGAGAAACTTAGGGCAGGGGCCTCGCTTGTGCAGGTTTATACAGGATTTGTATATGAAGGACCAGGGTTGGTTAAGAGAATTAATGAAGCTGTACTTCGAAATTAAGTTTCGGCATCATATTCCCTGAATGTCCTGTCCGTATAAAACACAATCACACGTTCAATCTCATGTCTTTTTAGAACTTTATCTTCTTCTTTCTCTGGTTTCTTAATATTCAAGCTGACAGGTTTTCGTTCAATTTTCTCCACATTGTCAAGGGTTTGCATCTCATTTTTAGCCTCAAACAGGTCTCCGGAAGGCGATTTTTTCTTATACATTTCTCCCAAACCGGTAATAAGCCAGTCTCCATTGATTTCAGGAAAGGCGACAAGGATCTTCTGGATAAAATCGAAACCAGGTTTATTTCTTCCGGAGAGTACATGGGAAACACTTGAGCGCTGTACACCGATCCTGTCAGCAAACTGTGAAGAGCTAAGTCTTTCTTTAGTTAAAATTTCCTGTATTTGGTCCTGCATAATGTAT
>SDBT01013850.1_pt1 | contig 12898 bp, 9 predicted proteins | sample 2277101 | NCBI WGS metagenome assembly SDBT01 (sample SAMN10404973, study PRJNA504765) | marine sediment metagenome | isolation source: marine sediment core GS10_PC15, 103 cmbsf | place: Arctic Ocean: Southern Knipovich Ridge | collected 2010 | reverse complement strand
CCACACTCCCCATCCTGGCACCCTACGCCGCCCGTGCCGGGACCAGCATCGCGGTGGTTTACGCCGTCAACATCCTCGGTGCGGTGCTCGGGGTGCTCGGCATGACGTTTCTGGCCCTGCCGTTGCTTGGACTCACCAGCACCGCGCTTTTAGCTGCAGCCTTGAACCTGTCGGTGGCGCTTTGGGCTCTCTCGCGAACCACAGCGCAGGTCGGCTTCAAGGCGGAACCTCCAAGTGCTTGGCCCCAACTGCCGGTCTGCTGGTTGGCCTTCACCAGCGGTTTCGTCGTCTTCCTGCTCGAGGTTTCGTGGTTCCGCTCGCTGCGAGCCGCTCTCCAATCCAAGACCGAGAGCTTTGCCCTCATTCTCGCCGCATTCCTGATTGCACTCTCACTGGGAGCGACACTGGCTCCAAAGCTGAGGGCACGGGCGCCGCGAGCGATTGCCGTCCTGCTGCCGTTGGCGGGGCTGGCAGTGCTTTGCGCCACACCGGCGGTGGACTCCTTCGATATCTGGGCGGGTCGAGAGGTGTTCTTCCGCTGGATTTCGGCCGGCAACATGCTCGGCGTCGGCTTGACTCGCCTCGCTCTCCTGTTGGTTCCGGTGCTCCTACCGGTGACTTTAGTCGGTATGTTGTTCCCCTGGCTGCTGGTTGAGCACGAGTCAACGACCGGGACCGGTCGTTTGTATGCGGTAAACACCATGGGTGCGGTCACAGGCGCGCTGGCGGCGGGCTTCATCCTGTTGCCCTCGCTGGGGGCAACCAGGACAAGCTGGCTCGCCGGCGGGCTCCTTTTGCTGGCAGCAACGATGTGGAGCCGAACGCCGCGGAACCTCGGTGCGGTTGCTGCGGCAGGGATTCTAGGTTTGTTGGTCACGGCTCGTTTCGGTACACCCGAAGCTCGATTACGCGTGCAAGGCATGGCCACCAAGTCCTTTTATGACGTCCAGTACGTGGCGGAAGGGCCGGACAGCACCGTCTGGGTGGCGCGCAACCCGGCGACCGGTGGGCTCAACCTGGTGATCGACGGATGTCCGGCAACGGCGGAGGGCCCGGGCACAGGCTACATGGCATGGATGGGACATCTTCCCGCTTTGGCCGTTCCCGATCTGCGGAAGGCTCTGGTCATTTGCTTTGGCACCGGCCAAACGGCACATGCGGTCAGGCAACACGCGCCCGAGATGCTTGCCCTGGTGGATATCAATCCCGCCGTCTTCGGAGCAGCAGGGTTTTTCAAATCGAACCACGGGGTGCTCGACGATCCGAGGGTTCACCCGGTGGTTATGGACGGTCGAGCCTACTTGAGACGGTACCAGGAGCCATTCGATATGGTGACCCTCGAGCCCATGCCGCCAAACTTCGCTGGAAGCAACAACCTGTACTCGCGTGAGTTTTACGAGCTCATCCGCGCCCGGCTGAAGCCCGCCGGTGTCGTTGCCCAGTGGTTGCCTTTCCACTTAGTCGCACCACGGCACATGCTGGCCATCGTGGCAAGTTTCAACGAAATCTTTCCTTACACCCGCCTGTGGATCGATCCAGAGTCCGGAACTGGAATCCTGGTCGGCGGGCTCGAGCCCTGGACACTGCACTCACCTCGCATTCCGATGGCTCCTCTGGAGGAGATCGAGAAGCACTTCTGGCTCGGCTGGCAAGAAGTGGCCGCCCTACGGCGAGACGTCCAAGCGATCACCGACGACAACCAGTTGCTTTCCTACGGCCTGGACCGCTTGACCCGAGCGCGAGGCCTAGGCCCGCAATGGCAGCTCAAACTTTCCGAGCTCAACCTGGGGATTGTTGCCAGGTTTCGGGTGCCGCCCCAACTCCAGCCATCTTCCGGATCCCATTGACGGCTCCTTTGAGGCGTGGATATGCTTGTCCGCATTCGAAAGGAACAAATCTCCATGAATGTCCGCGAAGCAAGAGCTCTGTTTCCCGCCCTCGAAAAAAAGATCTATCTCGACTCCGGCGCAGTGGGCTTGATGCCCGCGCCCGCCACCAAAGCCGTCAAGGAGCTCGTCGAGCTTGCCTCCGGCGTCGGCGATCCGGAAGCGAAAAGCCTGTACTCGGAGCTGGTCAAGAAAAGACTGGAGGCCTATCCGTCCCTCGCTCGTCTCATCGGGTCTTCGGTCGACGAAATCGCACTGGTGGAGTCCACCTCTCACGGTCTCAACCTTGCCGCCCAGAGCCTACCTCTTCGCCGAGGCGACCGAGTCATTATTCCCGACTCCGAGTTTCCTCAAGTCGCGATCCCTTGGGTCAAGCTGGCCGAGACACGGGGCATCAAGGTTACGTTTTTCAAAAGCCGGAAGGGAAGGTTTACCGCCGAAGACATCGAGAGCGCCATGGATCGTCGCACCAAGGTTGTCTGCTTGAGCTCGGTCCAGTGGTCGAGCGGCTTCCGAGTCGAGCTTGGATCCATAGGCCGGTTGTGTCGCAGCCGGGGTGTCTACCTGGTCGTCGATGCGGTTCAGCAAATCGGCGCTGGTCGTTTCGACGTGAGAGAAACACCCGTCGACTTCCTCGCCTGCGGAGGGCACAAGTGGCTCAATGCTCCCATGGGCTGTGGGTTTCTCTTCATCCGCAGGCGGCTCTTACGTGAGCTTCGCCCTCCGTTTTACGGCTATCGGAGCTTGAGCGAGCCGCGCGGGGGCTGGGGACGCTACTACCGCACCCCAACGATCTCCCCAAACCGAGCCTATCGATTCCCCGCCAAAGCCCGCTCATTCGAGATTGGCGGAACCGCCAACTTTCCGGGTGCAGTGGCACTTCGGCACTCGGTCGACCTGGTCAATCAAATCGGGATCGAAGCCATCGAAGAGCACATTCAAGCGCTGGTCGAGCGGCTCCTGGCGGGACTCCAAGCTCTGGGCATCCGGATCGTGTCCCCTCTGGAACGCGAGCAAAGGAGCGGCATCGTCAGCTTCCGTGTTTACCGCGATCCCCACCGGGATTGGGACCTGGTCCGAGAGCTCTCGTCACGAAAGATAGCTGTCTCGATGCGATACACTTCCCGCGTGGGAGGAATCCGTGCTTCGATCCACTACTTCAACAACGAGAACGACATCGACCGTCTCGTCTCCGCTTTGGGTGAGGTCGGGAGGGGTCGCTAATGCGAAATAGCGGGTGGCTACCGTTGGTAGCGACTTCGGCTTTGGCCTGCGGAGGAGCACCACCTCTGGCGGACTCCCCTTCTACTGACGTCGACGTCCAGGATACTGCCGCCGAAATCGTCCACCAAGAAGACTCATCCGTGGGCAGGGTGTTCGTAGTAGACGAAGGAGACCTGCGCGCTATGCGGTTTGGCGGCCAGGACCATGACAACCAGAGCACGATCTCTCGCAGCGATCCCACCCAGGTGCCGACGGAGTACATCCGGTTGGCAACGGTCGGGCTGGCTCATATCCAACGGCCCGGTCGAATGCTGATGATCGGACTGGGAGGGGGAACCTTCACAACCCTACTTTGGAGAGTCCTGCCCGAGCTTCAGATAGACGCGGTGGAGATTAGCCCCGTAGTGGCCAAGATAGCACGCGAGTACTTCGGCGTTCCTGACGATCCTCGCTACCGCATCCACGTCGCCGACGGCAAACGTTTCCTAGAGGAGAGCGATACTCGCTACGACTTGATCTTCGTCGACACCTACACCGGTCGTGGCTGGCCGGCCCACCTTGCGACGGTGGAGTTCTTCACGCTTTTGCGTTCGAAACTCTCGGCCGACGGGGCAGCGATCCTCAACCTGGCCGTCGAGGACCACGAGGAGGCGGCGATCGGAGGTGCGTTCGCGACAGCTTTTCCCGAGCTCGCATGCTATCAGGTGGCGGAGATCGGGAACCTGGTGGTGATCGGGTTGACCCGAGCGCCGGCAGCTCCAGACGCCGTCCGCCGGCGAGCCGAGGCTTTGACCCGCGAGCTTGATCTGTCCTTTGACTTGCAAGGCCAGGCTGAACGCTGGATCGACTGTGAGCTCGAGGATTGATCCTATGAGGAATGCTACACGGCTTGCTCGGGGCGTTTTTTCCCTTGCCGCCAGAGGTGAAGAAGGACCATCATTCCCATCACCGCCACCGCCAACATCAGCAGGTTGACCCGGATGATGCCGGCGAGGCCGCCGCCGGCAGAGTTGAAGAGCCGCGGGACGACCTGTTCTTGAATCACCGGACCCAAGGATCCGATTCCGTTGATGATTCCGGTGGCTGCGACGGCGCCCCGGGTGGTCCCGACATCGGATGCACCGGCGCCGATCAAGAGCGAGTCGGGCCCGGAAAGCGCGAAGCCGACGATCCCGTAGAGCACCACCAGCAACGTTACCGAGTGGTTCCCGAAGCCGAAGATGGAGAGAAACGCGGCGACGAGCAGACTGCTCATGAGGAACATGACCGCAGACCGCCTGCCGCGAAAGAGCCTGTCCGAGACGACCCCGGCGAACAAAGCGCCGGCGAGGCATCCCCAGTCGAAGATCGTCGAAGCGTACCCTGCCTGCGACTTCTCGAGCCCGTAAACGACGAACAGAAAGTAGGCCAGCCAACTGCCGATAGCGTAGCGGAGGAACTTGAAACAGAAGTATCCCAGCCCCATGGTGAGGATTACCCTATTGGCCAGCAGCGCGCGGAACGAGAAAGGATCCCGCTCGTCCCCGGCAGGCGGCTTTTCTTCGGTCACGATAGCGCTCATGCCGGCCTCTTCCGGTCTCTGGTGCAAGAAGAGCAGCACCAGGAGCCAGATGGCCCCGAGAACCAACGAGGCCCCCCAAAACGACCAGCGCCAACCGAGCCATCCCAGCATGAAGGCTGCGAACGACTTGGCGATCGCCGAGCCCAGCAGGTAGCTGCTGGTCAGAAACCCTATCGTCGTCCCCCGCTCGGCACGCCGGAACCAATGAGTCATGATCCCGAGACAGCCAGGCCAACCGCTCGCCTGCGCCAGACCGTTGAAGATCATGAATCCAATGAAGGTCCAAAAGCCGTTGGAGAAGCCGAACGCCACATTGCAGCCCAGCGAGACGGCCATCCCGGCAAGCAGCAGCACCCGCGAGCCGAGCCGCCGCCCGAGAGCCCCGCTCACGAACTGCCCGATCATGTACGAGAGCAAGAAGGCGGTTCCGATGTTCCCTAGATCGACCGCGGTGAGATCGAACCGCTCACCGAGAACCCCCTTGACGATGTCAAAACCTTTCCGGCAAAAATAAAATCCGGCGTAGCTCACCCAGCAGAGTGTGAAGGTTTGGACGCGAGCCGCCCTCTGCTCCCTGGTGAGCATCTCGGTTTCTCCCGTCGGGCGTAGCATCGGCCCTACTGATACATCTAGCTGCTTAGAATTGCAAAGGAGAGGTGAGCAGGGATAGGCTTGGCAGGAGGTTCCATGGAGGATTTAACCGGCCGGATCGCAAGCCTTGCAAAGGGGCTCGGAGCAACACTCATCGGTGTCGCCCCGTCGGAACGCTTCAAAGGCGCGTTGACTGGACATGGCCCCGAGGACTGGGTTCCCGGGGCGCGGTCGGTTGTTGCCATCGGGATGGCGATCCCGAATGCGTTTCGCGACTGGTCGGGGTGGCTCGAGGGCTCTCCCGAGGTTCCTCCGGAGAACCGTCTGCCGCTGGCACAGCATTACCTTTACGCCACCGCGGCTCACGACCTGATCAACATGGAACTGGACCGGATCGCGCTCAAGCTTTCGCAGCAACTGGAGGAGGAAGGGTATCTAACGATGTTCATTCCCGCCCAGTACAGCCCGCGATGGGAAAAAGTGCGGAAGTTCGTTCCGTCAGGTAAGGGGCTGTTTTCACACCGCCATGCGGCGGTGCTGGCGGGCCTGGGAGAATTTGGACTCAACAACGTCGTGATTACCCCCCGCTACGGGCCGATGGTTCGCTGGGTGTCGGTCATCACGACGGCATCGCTTCGACCCGACCCACTGCTCGAGAAAAAAGTGTGCCTGGGGCCGGAATGCGGGGAGTGCCTGGCCCAATGCTGCGGTGCGATCAAGGTGCTCGACGATATCGATCCGCAGGCGATCTGGATCGAACCGCCGGCCCGAACCGATATCGAACACTGCCTCCGCGAGATGCCGGAGCGATTCTGTTACGGGCTTTGCGTCCGCGTTTGCCCGGTGGGCCTGGAGCGGTTCCAACGTACCGCAAACGTCCACAAGGGAGAGACAGCAAGATGATCCACTGCGAAATCAAGATCTGTGTCGGTTGCCGGATGTGCGAAGTGGCCTGCGGCTCGTTCCACTTCGGCGCCGTCTCTCCCGCGCTGTCGCGCATCCGGGTGGCCAAGCTGGATGAGACCGGCATCGACATGGCGGTGGCTTGCTTGAGCTGCATGGAAAAGCCTTGCCTGGAGTGCCCAACCAATGCGCTACGGGTCGGCGAAAAGGGACAGGTCATCCTGGACGAAGAGCTTTGTCTTGCCTGCGGCGAGTGTGTAGAGGCCTGCCCCGTAGGGGCGGTCGGCTTCTACGACGAGCAGCCGCTCTTTTGCGATCTCTGCAACGGCGAGCTCTCCTGTATCGAAGCTTGTCCCAGCGGCGCGCTCTCTTATGAGGAGGACGAGGAGACCTCACTGGAAGCTTTCCTGAGCTCCGATGGGAACCCCAACCAGAAGCGCGCCCACTATGCGCGGGAGCTAGGAGCACCGATTCGCGAGTACTGGAAAAACGGTGGCAGGGTCGACTCATGACGATTTACCGCGGAAATGCCCTGCGCATCGACCTGACTGCACACAAGGTGAGCCGCTCTCGGACCCCGGAGAACGGGATTGGCGGGAGGACATGGAACAGCGTCACCTTGCTGCGTGAGCTCGAGCCCGGGATCGATCCGCTGGGGCCGGAGAACATCCTCTGCATCTCGGTGGGGCCGCTCACCGGAAGCGAGCTCATCGCAAGCTGCCGTTTCATCGCCAGCGCCAAGAGTCCGCTGACCGGTATCCTGGGCGACTCGGGCGCCCGGGGATTCTTCGCTCCCGAGCTGCGCTGGTCCGGCCACGACCAGATCGTCTTTACCGGAGCTTCCGACAGTTGGGTTTATTTAATGATCGACAACGACAAGGTGGAGATCCGCGACGCCTGCCACCTTGCGGGGCTGGACATCACTGAAACGACCGTCCAACTACAGAAGGAACTGAACGATCCCGACCTGCAGATCGCCACCATCGGACCGGCCGGGGAGAACCTCGTCCGGTACGCGATCATCTCCTGCAACCTGTCGCGCGCCTGCGGGCGAACTGGAATGGGTGCGGTGATGGGCTCGAAGAAGCTCAAGGCCATCGTGGTGCGCGGCACCAAGCCGGTCAAGCCCGCCGATCCGGACCGATTCAAAAAAGCGGTCGCCCAGTTGCAGTCGAACATCGAAGGGCATCGCCAGTTCGATTCCCGGCGCAAATACGGCACCACCCGCATCATGGATTCTCTCGCCGAAATGGGAGTCTTGCCCGCTTACCACTACCGCAGCGCAGTCTTCGAAGATCTCGAGAAAGTCAGTGCCGAAGCTCTGCGAAGGGATCACGTGGTCAAGGCCAAATCCTGTTACAACTGCAACGTCTATTGCTCCCGGTACAACTACACACAATACAGCGAGGGTGAGGGGCCGGAGTATGAAGCCCAGGCGGCATTCACCGTCAAATGCGGTAGCTCCGACCTGGAGCTCGGGGTGCACATCTCGAATGAGGTCAACCGGCTCGGGCTCGACTGCATCAGCACCGGCGAGGTCATTGCCTGGTTGATGGAATGCCGGCACGAAGGCGTGATCTCCGACTCGGACGTGGACGGTATCGATCTTTCCTGGGGATCGCGCGAGGCGCTCTTGCGCCTCCCGGAACTGATCGCGCAACGGAAAGGCATCGGGGCCCTCCTCGCCGAAGGCACGAGACACGCTGCGAAGACATTCGGTACCGAGGCCCGCGCACTCACCGCTGAAGTCAAGGGACTGGAGCTTTTTTCCGCCGACCCACGCGGCATCAAGGGATACGCCTTGATGAACGCCGTCAATTCTCGAGGTGGCGATCATTATCGCGGGGAGCCCATGATTGAGCTGACCGGGGATGAAGATCTGGCCATGCGGCGGGTGGGTAACCGGAACGCAGCCCACAGGTTGAGAGAGGAAGGCAAAGGCGCTCTCGTCAACTACGCCGAGCACATGGGGCTCCTCTCCGACAGCATGACCATCTGCAAGAACATCTCCTGCTGTATGGATGTGGTGGATTTCGACCTGGCCGCTGATGCTTATTCCGGCCTGCTCGGTCGTGAGATCACGTCCCGGGAGCTCTGGGAAGTTTGTTCGCAGGCCAGCCAGGTGGAGCGCGACTTCAACCTGCGCGAAGGGCTCCGCCCCGAAGACGACACCCTTCCTCCTCGCTTCATCGACCGGCCGATCCCGGACGGGCCGGCCAAGGGCACCACGGTCGATATCCGCAGAATGGTCAAGGATTACTACAAAGAGAAGGGTTGGGATTAGTAGCGCAAGGTAGCGGCTGACATCCTTCTCCCATGACATCCCACTCCGACCGATGGACTCTGATCTTTTCCTCTCTCGGCCACGCACTGGTGCACATGCTGACCGCTTTTTTCTTCGTCGTGGTTCTGGCGCTGGAAACCGAGTGGAATCGCCCTTACCACGAGTTGATCGAGCTGTGGACTCTGGGAGCGCTGCTGGTGGGACTCTGCGCATTGCCATCGGGCTGGCTGGCGGATCGCTGGTCGGCGCCGGGAATGTTGATTGTCATGTTTCTCGGAATGGGGGCAAGTTGTCTTTTTTGCGCCCGGACGGACTCGCCATCCGAGATGCTGGTGGGGCTTGCCGGGTTGGGTGCTTTCGCTTCCATCTACCATCCGGTCGGCGTCCCCTGGATCGTTCGTAACTCCGCTGCGAAAGGCAGGGCGCTCGGCATCAACGGCATCTTTGGGGGGCTGGGAGTGGCCGGGGCCGGAGCGGTATCGGGCCTGCTCATCGATCTGATCGGTTGGCGAGCCGTCTTCTTGATTCCAGGCATGGTCTCCATCGTCTCGGGATTGGCGCTGGCTTATGGCATGCGTCGCGGCCTCATGCGGGAGGCGAAGAAAACAACAGCTACAGACTCTCGAAGCGAGGAAGGCATGCTGCGCGGATTCCTGACTCTACTGTTGACCATGTTCAGTCTGGGATTCGTCTTTCAGGCAAGTCAAGTTGCTTTTCCCAAGCTCTTCGACGTGCGCCTGGATGAATGGTTGGGGCAGGGAACCCTGGGGATTGGCCTCGTAGTGAGCGCGGTCTATGCTTTGGGATCTCTGGTCCAGCTCTTGGGCGGCTATCTCGCCGATCGCTACCCGCTCAAGCCGGTCTACCTGATCACTCTCATGCTCCAGGCACCCATTTTGCTGGCGGTGGCGGTCTCATTCGGCCTGCCGCTTCTCGCATCGGCCACCCTGGCGGTGATGCTGAGTGCCGCGGGGCTGCCGGCGGAGAACTTGTTACTGGCCCGGTATTCGCCTCGGCGTCATCAGAGCTTGGCCTTTGGAATCAAGTTCGTGCTCGCATTCGGCACCGCTCCACTGGCGATCCGCTTCGTCTCCCGCGTCAATGCAGCAACCGGCGAGTTTACCTGGGTGTTCTTGGCGCTCGGCGGCCTTTCCCTCATCGCCTGTGTGATAGCGGGAGCTCTGCCGCGGGAGCAAGCCTCGGCGGTCGAGAGTGGGGTCGCCTAATGGCCCGCTCGCTTCTGATAGTACTCACGAGCGTAGCTATCCAGTTTCTTAGACGGCGCCATGATGAACTCGCAACGCTCGTCGCCCCGTGCGGTGCAGGTCATTTCCCTGGCATGCACAGAGAGAGAGAAAGCCTCCGAGCACCAACCCGCTGAGTAGCCGGCGCTGAAGAAACAGATGGGACGATCCGGCTTCATTCCCTTTCGTTTGTAGATCTCTGACTCGAATGTGTTGGGGTGCTGGTAATGGAGAAAGTAATCATCGTCTGGTGAAGGCCTCGAGGTCGGATAAAGTTCGACGAATGCCCAACCCGAATAAGCGAAATGCACCGGGCCGGCAGATAGTTTTTCAATCGGCTCGGTGACCCCCCGATTTACAGCGAAGACTTCCGAATCGGACTTGCCAATGATTCTTGCCATGTTGTAGAGGAACTCCTGCGCTTGTGCCTCGCCTAAAACACTTTCCAATTGCTCGAACAGCGCCATAAACAGGCCTTCGCCTCGCACCAGAATGTATCGCTCTTCGCCGATGTGAATCGTGCCTTTTTGAGGCTCATGCACGAACTCCTTAAACAGCCCACCAACATACTTATCGGCAATAGCGAAAACAGGCTCCATTTGCTCCGGGACCTTGACCGTGTCTACCATGACACAACCTCCTTCTGGAATACCAGTTCTATCCTAGTTGAAACAGCCCTCTCAAGGCTAACTTCACGCTCCGATTCTTTATTGCAATTCCGCTGTTTTCGGGGTTATACATACGCTGGCTAGAACCTTCCACTGGAGGTGACCTATGAGGGAGTTGGTGAACCAATACATGGGGCAAGGACTGTCCCGTCGCGGATTTCTAAAGAGCATGACGGCACTCGGATTCAGTGCTGCCGCAGCAGAAGCGGTTCTCCATCCGGTGGAGGCGTCAGAGCTAGCCGGCAAGGGCCTCGACGTTCCTGGAGCGATTACGATGACAGGGACCGGGGGAGAGCTGGTGGTCCGGCAGGCCAAGGAGGCCGGCGTCGAGTACATGTTCACTAACCCGGGCTCTTTCGAGGTCGGGCTCTTCGACGCTTTTGCGGACACGCCGGGCATGCAGCACATCATGGGGCTTCACGAGGGTATTGTGATTTCCATGGCCGATGGGTACCACCGGGTGAGCCAGAAGCCGGGCTTCGTCAACGTGCACGTTATCGCCGGAACCGCCCAGGCAGGGGGGCAGCTCTTTAACGCCAGCCGGAACGGCTCGGCGATCGTGGTCACCGCCGGTTTGAACGACAATGAGCTCTGGACGGACGACGGCGGCCTCGCGCCCCGGCCGGGTTTTAACCAGAAGGAGATCAACCGCCAGTTCACCAAGATCTCCTGGGAGTGCCGGCACCCTCAAACGCTACCGCTCATGTTGCGGCGGGCCTTCAAGGTGGCGGTGAGTGAGCCCTGGGGTCCCACCTACCTTGCCATGGCGGCTTACGCACTGGAGGCCAAAGGAGTCGAGGGCCACATTCTCCCGGCTGAACGGTTCATGGTCCGAGGACGGGTCCGCGCCGGTCAGGACGTCATCGAAGAGGCGGCCGGCATGCTGGTGGACGCTCGCCGGCCTTTGATCGTGGCGGGCGACGAGATCTGGAAATCCGGAGCCCAGCAAGAGATCGTGTCTCTTTCAGAAGCCCTGGGTATCGGGGTGACACGTTACTCGGACGCTTTTCGCAACTTCCCCACCCAGCATCCGCACTGGCTGGGCGCCTGGGACGTCGACGCCGACTGGGCCTCTGGAGTCGACCTCATCCTGTGTGTCGGAGCGCGCGATTTCGGCGGGCGGACGATACCTGACAAGCCGGAGGTGCCTCTGGACGTGCCGGTCATCCGCCTCGGAGTCGATACATCCCACATGAGCCGCAACTACCAAACCGACCTCGCTGTTTTGTCCGACGTCAAGGAAGGTCTGACGGACCTGCTGGCGGCGGTGGAAAGCCGTCTGACGAAGGAGAGGATAGCTTCGCTGGCGGAGTCGCGCTCATCGGAGGTCAAAACTTTCAGCAGCGCTCGGCGAGCCAAGGTGGAGCAGGAGATGCGCGCCAACCTGGGTCAGTCTCCGATGCATCCCGACGAGCTCGGCGCGGTCATGGCCAAGACCATTGGACCGGACGCCATCATGGTCCATGAAAGCTTGACCGCCAGGTATCCGAACTTTCCTCTCGGTTTCCGGCCCGGTGAGGCCTTCTGGCTGTCCAACGCCAGCAACTCCCTGGGATGGAGCATTGGCGCCTCTATAGGGGCGAAGCTCGCGGCACCCGACCGACAGGTCATCTGCAGTGTCGGTGACGGCGCGCTGATGTACAGTTCCTCCGGCTTCTGGTCCCAAGCCCGATACGGTATTCCGGTCCTCACCGTGGTCTGGAACAACCACGACTACCAGACGGTTCGGGGAGCGTACTACCGCTATCAAGGCAAGATGGCCAAAAACGGACATTACGTCGGCATGTACCTGGGCGACCCGGACATCGACTTCGTTTCCCTGGTAAAGAGTCAAGGCGTTCCGGGTGAGCGGGTGGAGCGCGGCGACCAGCTCGAAGCGGCATTGAAGCGAGGTGCCGAGGCCACCCGGGGCGGAAGCCCTTATCTGATCGACGTCGAGGTTGCGCGCTACGGTGGCGGGGCCGAGTCCACCTGGCATCAGAAGTTCAACCTTGCCGAAAAGATGAGCAAAGCTTAGCGCAAAGACCCATTTTCGGTTGAGCTCGACCGGATAGTGGCCGCACGGCTAGCTTCAAGTACTGTATCTGTTGCGAACCGGAACCTTTCTTACGCTATACTTGGGTCCTGTCCTTTACTGGCTATGGCGCTTTGACTGTTTTTATCATCGGGTATCACTCCGAAAGCCGGACGGGTCTAAGAATCTAGATTATTATCTCTGATTTCAGAGTGTTCTCGGAGGAATGACGTTGGCTAAACACAACCTTATCGGGAAGAACTATACACCCGTGGATCACGTGGCGAAGGTCACGGGAAAGGCCAAATACGCGGAAGATTTCCGGGCCGAAGGGATGCTTTTCGCCAAGCTTCTCCTTAGCCCCATGCCCCACGCGCGGGTGGCACGCATCGACGCCAGCGAAGCGCTGGCCATGGATGGGGTGGAGGCGGTGATCACCGCTGATGATCTGCCCGAAGGCCGCCCGCTGGGCGAGAACGCCCTCACCAACGAGCCTCTTTATGAAGGCGAGCCGATTCTCGCT
>SDBT01013849.1_pt1 | contig 12898 bp, 12 predicted proteins | sample 2277101 | NCBI WGS metagenome assembly SDBT01 (sample SAMN10404973, study PRJNA504765) | marine sediment metagenome | isolation source: marine sediment core GS10_PC15, 103 cmbsf | place: Arctic Ocean: Southern Knipovich Ridge | collected 2010 | reverse complement strand
GTTATAGAAGAGATTAGCCACCTGCACGGTAGTGCCGGGCGGGCAGCCAACCGCGCGCAGATCGCTGACTTCACCGCCCTGTATCAGCAGTGCTGTGCCCTCGGCAGCGGCGTGGGGGCGAGTAGTGATCTTCATTTGGGAGATCGCACCGATGCTGGGCAACGCCTCTCCCCGGAAGCCCAGCGTGGCAATCGCGTCCAGATCGCTGTCCTGGGCTATCTTGGAGGTGGCAAAGCGCTGGACGGCAACGACAACATCTTCCTGCAACATACCTGACCCGTCGTCGCGCACTTCTATGAGCTTCTTGCCACCGTCCTGCAGGATCACCTCGATGCGCTCAGCTCCTGCATCGATGCTGTTCTCCAGCAGCTCCTTGACCACCGCAGCGGGGCGTTCGACCACCTCGCCGGCGGCGATGCGATTGGCCAGATTTTCGGGCAATATACGGATTTGGGTCATATTCTAATGGACCAGGTAGAACTGACAGAGCAGCTAATTAGCCTCGGCGGCGGCGATGTATTCGCGCAGTCGGGCAGCATCGTGCGGTAAGACCTCTTCAGGTTCAAAGGCAGCAATCCACTCGCCGGACAGCGCGCCCTGGTAATCAATGGAGGCCAGCAGCTTGACGGCTTCGTCGTGCGGCACCATGCCCTCGCCCATAAGTGTGATGGTCAGGTCAGCGGGGTTGTCTGCGGGCCAGGTGCCGTCGTGGATGTGGGTGTGCCGGACGTAATCACGAACGTGCTCAAAGGCCTCCGCCATAGTCTCTCCCTGGCGAATGCAGTGCATCATATCCCAGTTGATGGCGATATTGGGATGGCCCGCTCGTGCAACCACCTCAGCGGCATCTGCGGCGCGGCAGTAGGCATCATGAGTCTCCAGGCAGACACAGACACCGCTGTCTTTGGCGAAATCGGCGACTGCCGCCAGCGACTCGCTGACGTATTCTTTGGCATCGGCGAAGTCCATCCTCTCGGGAGTAGGCCCGCCGAAGACCCGTATAACAGGAGCGCCACAGTCAGCGGCCAGCTCAATATGCTGCCTGGTAACCTCTATCATCTGCTGTCGGTCCCTTTCGTCAGTGAGCGCATAGCGGCACGAGGTAGCCAGGCAGCATAGCTTGATGCCCGCGTCGGCGAACTGCGCTTTGATGCGGGCGCGTTCTTTCTTGGTAGTGGAAACTTCGATGCCATGATTATGGCCTTCTTGTGCCCGTGGCTCGATGGCCTTATAGCCATAGCGTATTGCTGTGGCCAGAGCCTTGTCCAGTTCATATTCGGGGCAGACGAACGTCATAAAGGAAAGGTGCATCTGATAGTCTCCTTGCAGCAGATCATACCGGTCTGGACAGGCAGATACTACTACTCAGACAGTACCTGAGCGGCAGATCGGCACCGCGCTCCGGGCTTAGACCGATGCGTGTGGTTGTCGCAATTGGCCCCGCAACTGGTGGCTGGTTGCTAACATAGAGCGGATTGGTAGTAATGTCGCCGAAGTTATGGCGCAGGTCAATGTTCATAGCCTCAGTTAGCTTCGCTGGCCCATTAGTCAATTCCTGCGTATCCTCACAGCTCCGTCGGTGCTGCATTAACTCCTGACCGCAGACCGGCTCGACTGCGCGGATTAGGATGGCCTCGCCAATCCCCTCGGATTGGGCGACGATGTTCAGGCAATGATGCACTCCATAGATCAGGTAGACATAGATGGTGCCGGGCACACCGAACATCGGCGCATTGCGCTCGGTGCGACCGCGCGCCGCGTGGCAGCCGGGATCGCCCTGCAGGTATGCCTCGGTCTCGACGATAATTCCGGCAGTTGTCCCTTCCGGCTCGCAATGTACAAGTATCCGACCCAGGAGTTCCTGAGCTATTAAGCTGGTATCGCGGTCGTAGAAATCGCGGGATAAGGGCTTACCGAGGTCTAATTCAGGCGGCGGATTGCTCTGGGTCTCCATAGTGGTTAGCTGTTCGAATGTGCGTGGAGTTTTGCTTATTCTACCATACTGCGGGTGCTGTGTCGAGTGGCCGTAGACGGGCTGTAGAGTGCGTAGCGCACTCTTGACAAGCGCGGGAGGTTGCCGTATCATATTGGTGCTTGTTGGGGTGCCGAAGTGGTGGAATTGGTAGACACGCTGTCCTCAGGAGGCAGTGGGCTTCGGCCTGTGCCGGTTCGAATCCGGCCTTCGGCACCACCTAGCTGGTCTTCCGTGTTCTGTCCGTCCCCGTCGTCTGCGTTTCTGCCAGCCCTACTCTGCTTCGGGGCCTATAGTCACAACGGTAATCTCGTCCAGGTGGGATTGGCCCAGGCGGTACTCGCTGAAGGCAGCCTCCAGGTACTGTCCTGCTGTGGGTAGCTCGGCGGGTTCGATACTTTCCTCAGTGCGCTTCGTCGTGAGAATATCGATGCCTACGGTGTCCACGGCAACCGGGTCTGAGCCCAGCAGCAGACCGGCGTATTCCCAGCGCGGATCGGGCTTGCTATCTGTGGGAAGTGCGTAGTAGGGATGTAGAGCGACTAGGAAGTGCAGAACTACCTTCTGATTGGTCAGTGCTCGGGCTGCGACCGAGGCAAGCTGCTGCGGGTCCGCGGTAACCTGCTTCGTAACTGTCGCCGGAGCACAGGCCAGATGATTGTGGACAGCGCCAGTCATCCCGAGTTGAGGGTGAGGGCGCAGCGTGGCGACATTGATTATCTTGTCGCACATATCCAGCAATATCCGGCTGATGCCGTTGCGGTAGCCCAGCGAGGCAGCGCCATAGGCCTTGACACCGGGTCGATCCTGGTCGAGCGAAAAGCCGGCGGCAAACAGGTCCCGCTCGTCTGCGGCGAATATCAGGATATTTTCGGTCCGCACTCGCGCGCTGATCAGTTGTCTGATAATCGCCTCTACCATAATTGGGGGTACAGACGGCTCCTGGACATCAATCATCAGACCAACGCGATCGTTGGGGAGGAAGTTCTGAGTCCAGAAGTCATCAGGTTGCTGGCCGGACCATGCGGTGACCGCCCGACGCAAGAGCAGTTCCAGAATATCGTAGTCTATCTTACCTTCAGGGTAAGCAAACTTGGGGACGAAGATGGACTCAGGCAGATAGACGTGGTCAGCGCGGGCCAGGCCAACCGTGGCTGGGCCAGGAGTGCGGCCGGGATTGGCCTGGGCGCTATTGGCAACTGTTGCCAGCATTACCACGCATGCCACAACGGTCGTGATGAGGCGAAGCTGCTTGTGATACATAGTCTCCATCGCATTCGCTGCCAGGGTGCTATTATCACAGATATGGACACCGTCGGAGGTAGATAGTTTCGGTGTTAGGGGGCTAAGGGGGGGCGCACTGTGCGCTGTATGGTTGGGGCGGCCGGTTGCCGGCGAGGATTGTGGTGGAGTCCAGCTCTCAACTGGCGCTGAGTATTCCATATTCTATCCGGCTGGCGCCGCCGGCAACAATCTCGAACGGAAAAGGCAACTGCTCCCAGTAGCTGCTGCCTCGTCGCTGCTTAATGACAACAGCGCGGCGTGCCACCCGCTGAGCCTCCTGCACCGCAACTGTATCCACTAACCGCTGGTCGGCTAACGCCCGCAGCAGATCCATAGCAGCGGAACCGTCCAGTGGTTGGTCGAAGATGGGATCAAAGTAGACTACGTTAAAGCTTGCTGAAGGGGTCTCGGACAGAACATCGTGGTAGTCAGCCTGGCGCACCTCGATGCGGCGCATCGCGGTGGTCACATCCTCCGGCCGGATTTCATAGTTTGCCAGGCCGTGGGTAGTGAGAGCAGCCAGAATTGGTATCCGCTCGACCCCCATTATCTTCCCGTCTGCGCCGACCACCCAACTGGCGACGATTGCATCGCAGCCCCGCCCCAGCGTGCAGTCCAGGACAGTGTCACCCCGGCTCAACTGCATGGCCTCAATCATGGGATCGCCGCGTCCGGCTTTGAGATTGTGGATGCGCACCTTGGCCATATTGGGGTGGAAGAAGTACTCAAGCTCGCGGCCGGGCTCGTGGTAGACAGGATCCCGGTCGGCTATGACGAGCACGCCGGTCACGTCCTCATCGGCTGCAACTTCGACTATGCTGCGCCCCTTGCGCGGGATAAGCGGCACCGCAAGTCGCTCAGCCCAGACCTCGGCCTGATCCTGCTGTTCGGTGCTGGCTTTGTGCGAAGTAGTTACTACCAGATCACTCATTGACCGTCCTGTCGGCCTCGTCTTGCAGATGGCGCGTCAGCCCGTAGACGATGCTGTCCACCAGTGCGCGCCAACTGGCCTCGATGATGTTCTCATGGGCGGCAACAGTTGCCCAGGTCTCTTCGCCGTCGGTGGCCTCGACCAGTACTCTGACACTGGTGGCTGTCCCGCGAGTGGCGTCTAGTACCCGTACTTTATAGTCAGTCAGATGAATGTCGGCCAGGGCCGGATACTTCTCCAGCAGAGCCTTGCGCAGGGCCTGATCCAGAGCGTGGACCGGGCCGTCGCCTTCAGCAGCCGTGTGAAGATGGTCGCCGTTGACGGTTATTCGCACCGTTGCTTCAGCGTGCGGCTCGGCATCATGCTCAGCCTTGTCTACGATGACGCGGAAGCCGTGCAGCTCGAACAGCTCAGGTAGCTCCTGCCGCAGCCGGCGGGCCAGCAGTTCCAGCGAGGCTTCGGCCGCCTCATACTGATAACCCTCGTATTCGCGCTGCTTGACTGCACTGAGCACCTCGGCGACTAGCGGGTCGTCGCGCTCCAGGTCGGGCCACAGTTTCTGGAGCTTGTGCAGGACCGTGCTCCGCCCGGCGTAGTCAGAGACCAGCAGCCGCCGCTCGTTCCCTACGGTTTCCGGGTTAGTGTGCTCGAAGGAGCCTGGCTGCTTGAGCACCGCATCAACGTGCATCCCACCTTTGTGGGCAAAGGCGGACGCCCCCACGTAAGGAGCCCGATCGTTCGGAGATAGGTTGGCCACTTCGCTGACATACAGTGATAACGCCGTGATCTCCTCTAGCTTGCCTGCGGGCAAGCAATGCCGGCCCAGCTTTAACTCGAGATTGGGCACCAGCGTACACAGATCAGCATTGCCGGCCCGTTCACCGTAACCATTGACAGTTCCCTGAACCTGAGTGGCGCCGGCTTGTACTGCAATTATGCTGTTGGCAACGGCCATGCCAGTATCGTTGTGGACATGGATGCCCAGGGGCAACTCGAATTCGGCGGCAACTGCCACCATCATCTGCTGCAGTTCGTGAGGCATAGTCCCGCCGTTGGTATCACAGGGTACCAGCCAGTCGGCGCCGCCGCGAGTTGCGGCCCGTAAGGTTTCCATAGCATATTCAGGGTCAGCTTTGTAGCCATCGAAGAAGTGTTCGGCGTCGAAGATCACTTCTCGGCCCTGGCTTTTGACAAAAGCCACCGAGTCTTCAATCATCGCCAGGTTTTCATCCCGGCTGGTGCCCAGGACATCGGTAACGTGCAGCTCCCAGGACTTGCCGAAAATGGTGACCACTGGCGCCTGTGACTCAATTAGGTGATGCAGGATTGAGTCTTCTGCAGCGCTGGTGTCTTTGCGGCGAGTGCTACCGAAGGCGGCCAGCTTAGTCTGGTTCCAGTCCAGGTCGCGGGCCCGCTGGAAAAACTCTAGGTCGGCAGGATTGGTCTCGTGAGGCCAGCCCCCTTCGACGTAGGCTACGCCCAGGTCAATCAGGCGCCGCGCTACTCGCAGCTTGTCTTCTACGCTGAACGAGATCTGTTCGGCTTGACAGCCATCGCGCAGGGTTGTGTCATAGATCTTGACGTCGCCATTGCTCATCTTGCACACCTCTACCTTCTACTTCGGCAAACAAAAAGCCCGTCTCTGAATTTTCAGAGACGGACATGGCTATTCCGCGGTACCACTCTGATTGGCGAGCAGTAAGCTCGCCCACTTGGGCAGATACGGGCGGCAATTGCTGCCGGCCGCCGATATCCTCTCCTGATAACGGGGGAGTGCCGACCCAGCTTAATTGACGAAGTGCCTTTCAGCCAGTAGCTCGGGGGTGATTTTCGGACAAGTTCAGCCTACCGGGCTTCCACCGTCCCCGGCTCGCTTTCAGGATCCCTGGCCCTACTCTTCCCCGTCGTTGCCTTTGACTTTGTAACACCGTAGTATACCATAACTCTGTCACTTTATGCAAGTCTCCAGAAGAACCGAATCTCTGTTCGACCGTCCGGGGGAAAGGATATCGCCTGAGACATAGGGTACACTAAGGCAAGCAAGCTGAGGGATCGGCTAGTAGCGGAGTACGGGTAATCCCAGTTTAGGCGGTAAAACAGCCAACCCTGGCAGGCGCAAGCCGACTGCGCAGTTATGGAAAGGCATCACACGAAATGACAACAGTACTCCTCACGCTCTGGCCGTGGTTCGTCGTAATCGTAGTTATTGTGATCCTGGAGGAACTACTGCGGGCACCCCGCAAGCGGATCGGTCCCGTGTGGCCGACCCGCAAGCGGACCAGTCCTGAGGACTATCAGAGAAGACTTTCCCTCCTGACTCCCGCCGAAAGGTCATTTTACGGTATGCTCATTCAGGCGATGGACGGGCAGTCTGTGATAATGACTAAAGTCAGACTGGCTGACATCGTGGATGTGAGAAAGGGGCTGAGTCGGAGGCAATGGCAGTCTGCCTTCAACAGGATACAAAGCAAACATGTTGATTTCGTGCTCTGCGACCCACAGCAACTCGATATCAAAGCGGTGGTCGAGTTGGATGATCGGAGTCATAAGAAGCCTAAACGCCAAGATAGAGATCGGTTTGTTGATCAGGTCATGAACTTCACCGGAATCCCGATATTCCACTTTCCAGTGAGATGCGGATACTCAGTCACGGAGATTCGCGAGGCGCTAGCTGAGAAATAGGGTGCGGAAAAGTGCTTACCTCTTGCGTTCCTCCCGCCCCGGCCAGAACGCAGGCGAAGCACGACGTGGCTCTAATTGGCTTCCAGTGATGCATTGGCAGAAATCCCCGGTATGCCTGTCGCGTCCGCAGGGAGAGGGACCGGTAGATGAGGTCGCTGTTAGCCGTTGCCCTGCCGTTATACCTGTTGTCGTCCCTGTCGTTGCACCTGTCGTTCCTCCCATCGTCTGCGTAAGATTGACCTCCTCTGTCCGTTGTTGTAAGCTTAGAAGTAGAGAGTCCTCGGCTATTTGAAACTTCGTTCGAGGTGAACTATGACCATTACAGAGAAGATCCTGGCGCAGGCGGCTGATCGTGACGAGGTCCGCCCCGGCGACTTTATCACCTGCAAGCTTGACCTGGTTATGGCCAACGATATCACCGCGCCTATTGCCATTCAGGAATTTGAGAAGATGGGTGCCGGGCAGGTTTTCGACCGGGACAGGGTCGTCCTGGTCGCCGACCACTTCACGCCCTGCAAGGACATCAAATCAGCGATGCAGGTCAAGCGGCTGCGCGATTTCGCCCGCGCCCAGGGTCTCACCCATTTCTATGAGGCCCAGACCGGCGGAATCGAGCATATCATACTGCCCGACAAAGGCCTGGTTTTGCCCGGAGAAGTGGTCGTCGGCGCCGACTCCCATACCTGCACCTATGGGGCTTTAGGCGCGTTTGCTACCGGTGTCGGCTCCACGGACTTTGCAGCGGGAATGGCCCTGGGCGAGAGCTGGTTCCGCGTGCCGGCCAGTCTCAAGTTTGTTTTCACCGGCCAGCTTAATGAGTGGGTCAGCGGCAAGGACCTGATCCTGTACACTATCGGCCAGATCGGCGTGGACGGTGCCCGCTATATGGCGATGGAGTTTGCCGGACCGGTGATTGAGCAGATGGATATGGCCGGCCGCTTCACCATCTGCAATATGGCTATCGAAGCCGGCGCCAAGAATGGCATCATCGTGCCGGACGACACAACATTAGATTGGGTCGAGTCCCGCACTGCGCGAGACTTCGAGGTCTTTGCCAGCGACAAGGATGCCGAGTACGCCGAAGTCTACGAGTGGGACGTGGGAGGTATCGAGCCGCAGGTGGCCTTCCCGCATCTGCCCGAGAATGTCCGGGGCATCTCTGAGGTCGGGGAGATTCCCATTGACCAGGCGGTCATTGGTGCCTGCACCAACGGGCGGCTGGAGGACCTCCGCATTGCCGCACAGATTCTGGAGGGACGCCGGGTGGCCGACGGCGTGCGCTGTATCATCATCCCGGGCAGCCAGCAGATTCATCTGGCAGCGACCCGCGAGGGCCTGCTTGAAACTTTCCTGGAGGCGGGCTGCCTGGTGAGCACGCCCACTTGCGGGCCGTGCCTGGGCGGGCATATGGGCATCCTGGCCGCCGGCGAGCGGGCGATTGCCACCACCAACCGCAATTTCGTCGGCCGCATGGGCCATCCCGAGAGCGAGGTCTACCTGGCCAGCCCGGCAGTAGCCGCCGCCTCGGCAGTCGCTGGCAAAATCTGCGGCCCGGGGGATCTCTAAGGACTAAACACGAGCGCATAGGCGCTGGGCCGTCAACCCAGTGTGAGGAGAGAAAACAATGAGAACACAGTCACAAGCCACTTTATTGGTACCAGAAGGCGCCGAGGCCAGTCGTTGGAAATACTTCATGTTCGATGAAGAGGGATACCCAGAAGAAGGCAAACCCGATCCGGCCCGCCGGCCCGACATATTCCTTAGTCGCATTAGCACAAGCCTGTCGCGACGTATACTAGACGTGCCGATCCTGATAGTTGACCTGGACGGAGAAAAATGGCAAAACACTGTGGGTGTCTCGGCAACCCAGGAACTATTCGATGGTACGAGGGAATTACTGTCACGGGGCGGGGTTGTTGTGACAGTCATGCGGCCCCTTGTTGAGGTGAAGAAACGCCATAACTACGAATGGCTCGCATTGCCCTTAAGTGCTCGTATCAGGGAGAGCGCATGTTCGCGAGGCACGGAAATCTCCGTCCTCACGAAGGACCAGCCCTTGCGACAGTATCTGACCAACTGTGAGGGGTACTACTTTGCTATACCCCACAAAGCGGGGGACCACATAAGCGATGACATTCGCGTTAGTGCAGTATTCGCCACGTCCCGGCTCACGCAGGAGACGATCGCTTGGGAGCTTGTGGATGGCGGTGGATTGAGGGTTTTCGTGCCGCCCTCCGAGGATCCACAGTGGCTTTGGCTATTATGGCAGTATGCAGCCCAGCGCTATGAGCAGCTTGGGACAGAGGCCGCACGCGCAGCTTTTGAAGAACCCCTCGAACTCGCTGATTGGTGGGTCGAAGACGAAGCTAACATAGCTACACAAGCCGAGACATTTCAGGAAAAGCTTCGAGAATTGGGAGACGAGCGACAACGATACCAGGTCGTGAACAGATTACTGTACGAGAAGGACGCCCGCTTGGAGGAAGCCGTCCTCACCTTGTTCAAAGAAATAGGGTGTGAGGCGGAGAAAGAGGAGCCTGGGAGACCAGTTGACGTGCGAGTGGAGTATGGCCCTCATAAAGTCTTGATAGAGGTGACGGGTTGTAACGGGTACATCTCTCGGAGCCACAAGAAGAACTCGCAATTGGCCCATGCGTGGCAGCAGAAGGACGATGCAGAAAAACTGGTACTCCTAGCCAGCACCCACCAGTCTATCTCCGATATCGCACGGAGGCAAGAGGAAGATGACTTCACTCCAGAAACGATAACATTTGCAGAGGGGATGGGGGTGTGCCTGTTGACCGGGGTGCAAGCATTTGAGCTCTGGCGACAGTACTTGCGGGGCCGTTCCGTGGCGAGCATAATTGAAAGCATTGCTGAGACATCCGGTGAGTATTCCTGTGACCCGTTATTACCTTTGAGTGAGCGGCCTCAGCAGTTGCCGCAGGAGGAGTGAGCCAGTGATAATCCACGGCAAAGCGCACAAGTACGGCGATCATATTGACACGGACGTAATCATTCCGGCGCGGTATTTGAATATGAGTGACCCCGACGAGTTGGCTGGGCACTGTATGGAGGATATCGACAGCGATTTTCTCAGCAAGGTCGGACCGGGGGACGTGATGGTAGCGGGGAAGAACTTCGGCTGTGGCTCGTCGCGGGAGCATGCACCAATTGCGATCAAAGCGTCGGGCATTTCGACGGTGATTGCGGAGAGCTTCGCGCGCATCTTCTACCGCAACTCCTTCAATATTGGGCTGCCGCTGATTGACAGCGCGGAGGCTGCCGCAGGCATCAGTGACGGTGACGAGGTGGAAGTGAGCCTGGAAGAGGGCGTCGTGCGTAACATCACCACCGGCGAAGAGTACGGCTTTGCACCGATTACTGGCATCGCTGCCGAGTTGCTGGAGGTGGGGGGACTGCGCGAGCGGGTCAGGCAGCAGCTTGCTGGCCAGTAGCCGCCTGCGGCCCGGCAGGAAACATCCCAGCACTCCCGAACGTCTAATGAGCTGTAGCGGCGTGCAATCAATCGCACAGGGGGTATTAGCATGAAGCTTACTACTGGATGGGTAGTTGGCGCAGTGGTCGTCGCTGTGATAGTGGCGGCCTCGCTTCCGGCCGCGGCGCAGCGGACGCTGTACTACCAGGGGTACTTCGACGGCGAAGTCAAGCATCTGGACAGGGGCGTCGGCTGGTATCAGTACAAGCCGGCCCAGAACTCGGCCTATCCGCTGCTTGAATACCGCCATACCTCGCCGTGGTGGCATCTGATCGGGCCTGATGACGAAAAGGACGAAGATGAGAGCTTTCTGAATCCCAGCAAGGACAAAGTTCACACGCTCCGTCCGCTGCCCGGTCAGTACTGGTACAAGAAGCCATTCCACTACAACTCCAGCATTGGGGCGGACGTGCTGGGCTGGCCGTATCGCAAGTACAACACCAGATACTGGTAGCCGGTCGGCGCGAATCGCTGGCGAGAAAGGTAGCTGGCGTGGACATTCTCGACCAGGGCAAGCAGGCGTTGCAGTCGGTGGCTGGCAGTGCCACCGAGCAGGCAGACTATACGAAGCTGCAAGCGCGGCTGAGTAGCCTGGAGAGTGAACAGACCCAACTGGAGCGGCAGTACCGAGAGGTCACCAGGCGCGCCCAACAGCTACCCTGTATGCGCCAGATCAGCGCCCGAGAGTTGAATGTGCTCATGGAGCGCATCAACGAAATCGAAGAGCAGATAGAAGAGCTACGCGAGGAGGTTCAGCAGCAGGGGGATGACATCAGGGGCTGAGCGGGCCTTCGATTCATTGTCTATTATTGGATCTCTATCTGAATGCGGGCGAACCGGCGTTTGCCTACGCGCAGCACGTCGCCGCTGGCTACCTCAACCTCGGCCATTTCGTCGGTTATTACCTCGTCGTTGATTGATACTGCCTTCTGACGGACTAAGCGCCGCGCCTCGGCCCTGCTGGCGGCGAACTCGGCGTCCAACACCAGATCAACAATGCTGACCGATTCCCGGGCACCTGCAGAGACAGGCAGCTCAGGCATCTCCGAGGGCTGCTCACCAGCTGCAAAGACCCGGTCGAACTCCTTGCTAGCGTGAGTTGCAGCATCTTGTGAGTGATACATCGCGACGACTGCCTCGGCGAGGTCAGCTTTAGCCGAACGGGGGTGAAGACTGCCGCTGTCCAGCGCTTCCTGTAATTTCTGAACTTCGGCGGGTGGCTTCTCCAGCAGCAGACGGTAGTAGTCGGGCATTACCTGGTCGGGAATAGACATCAGCTTGCCGAACATTTCTCCGGGTTGTTCAGTGATGCCCACGTAGTTGCCCAGCGACTTGCTCATCTTCTGCTTCCCGTCGGTGCCTACCAGTAGAGGAAGGGTCATCACTACCTGGGGCTCCTGACCATAAGAGCGCATGATGTCGCGGCCGACCAGGAAGTTGAAAAGCTGGTCGGTGCCGCCCAGTTCGACATCAGCTTTCACCGCTACCGAATCATAGGCCTGAATCAGCGGATAGAGCAGCTCCAGAACGGTAATGGACACCTCATTCTTCAGCCGCAGGGCGAAGTCATCGCGCTCCAGCATGCGGGCGACGCTGTACTGCGAGGCCAGATCGAGCAGCTCGGTGGTGGTCATATCGGAAAACCAGGAGCTGTTGTAGACGATCTCGCAGTGATCGGTGTCCAGAATCTGGCCGACCTGCTCTACGTACGTCTGAGCATTTGCCTGGATCTCTTCGTCGCTGAGCATCGGTCGAGTCTTGGTGCGGCCCGAAGGGTCGCCGATCCGCCCGGTAAAGTCGCCGATGATAAAGATGACCTGGTGGCCCAGGTTCTGGAACTGCTTGAGCTTGCGCAGGGGTATGCTGTGGCCCAGGTGCAGGTCGGGCGCGCTGGGGTCGGCTCCGTACTTGATGCGCAGGGGACGGCCCTCATCCAGCTTGTCAAGAAGCTGCTCGCGGGTGAATAGATCAACGCAGTTGGGGGCCAGTAGTTCAAGTTGCTGCTCAGGTTTCATAGTCTGCTGCGACTCCCTATATGTACAGGGCAGGCCCGGGCAGGCCCGGACAGGACCAGCGTGGCCCTGTCCTGCTAATGCCGACCCAGGTCTGTGTAGTAGGCGGCCAGGCTCTATTCTTCCGAGATGACCTCGGTCTTGATGGTGATGCGGATCTTCTCGCCACACTCGGGGCAGGTGATAGTGAAGCTTACCGCCTCCGCGGGGATGGCGATGCCCTCAGCCGTGGTAACCAGCGGCGGGGGCAGCGAGATTTCCTCCGACGGCCCAATCACAGTTCCCTCCGGCGGCGTACTCACAAGAGGAGGAGCTTCTTCAACCGTGGGTGGGGCCTCCTCGGCTGGTGTGGGAGCCTCCTCGGCCAGTACTTCGAGCTGCTCTTTCCCCAGCACGATCTTGGTGATGAAGTTGTCCGGGGAAAAGTCGGTGCCGGCCAGCGGGAAGGCCTGCACCGTCGGCTGGCCCTCGATGCTCACCTGGCTGGCGTGAATCAGCCAGGTTGGCTTACCGACGAT
>SDBT01013848.1_pt1 | contig 12898 bp, 9 predicted proteins | sample 2277101 | NCBI WGS metagenome assembly SDBT01 (sample SAMN10404973, study PRJNA504765) | marine sediment metagenome | isolation source: marine sediment core GS10_PC15, 103 cmbsf | place: Arctic Ocean: Southern Knipovich Ridge | collected 2010 | reverse complement strand
TGAAAGCATCCTTCAGGAATTGCTGCGCGAAGGCCACCTGACCCCTGGTATTATACGCCGAATTGCTGCACAGGCCACATCAGCCAGGGATGCCGGTGCGGATTTTATACTTTTCACGTGCTCTTCCACCTCTCCAGCGGTCGATACGGTTCGGGCCCTTGTGGATGTCCCGATCCTAAAGGCTGATGACCCAATGGCAGAGAGGGCTGTAGAGCTGGGAACAAGGATCGGTGTGGTGGTCACGGCCCGTACTACCCTTGAGCCGAGTGTGGGCCTCATTGAATCCCATGCGGCCAAACAGGGCAAAGAGGTCGAAGTGACGGTTGAGTTGGATTCTGAGGCCTTTGAGGCCATCATGGCCGGTGACAAGGCCGGGCACGACAAGAGGGTCAAGGCAGCAGCGGGGAGGATGAGCGACAAGAGCGACGTTGTGGTTCTGGCCCAGGCCTCCATGGCCCATCTGGCACCGGAATTGAACGAGACCTTGCCCGTACCTGTCCTGGCCAGTCCAGATCTGTGCGTTGAGGCCCTTGCAAAACTGCTTGAGGCCTAATCGCCCACCGCGAAGGGGCACAATCTTCTCTGGTTGCCGAACTTCAACCTTACAGGGGTTTTATTTGAATCCAGAAAACCCGGTCCTCTGGGCGTGGTCAGAGCCCGTTGGCTATGCCTGGAAAGTCACCAAGGGAGTGTTGGAGTACTCCTCGGGTTTAAGTCCAGAATTTCCATGGCCCCCTCTGGGGCAAATCAAAGTCACGTCCTCTGGGCATGGATCTTTAGTTGATTCTATTCAACTCATACAAAGAAGCTGCGATAGTCTTGATTCCCTTCATAAAGCAGTCGATACTTAGATTCTCGTTAGGAGCGTGAGAATTTTCATCCGGGTTCCCAAAAGGGACCATGAATCTTGGTATGCCCAGGATCTCCATAAAAAGGTAATCAGGATCTGTTCCTCCACATACAGGGATCAGGACGGGCGGTTCACCAAAACCCCTGGTAATTGCCTTTACGATCGGTTTGGCGTAGGGGTGGTCCAAGGGTATTTTAGAAGGTTTGATGGCAGTGATCAGTTCAATCTCTGCCTCATCAAATTTGCGTCGGCGGATGTGATTCAACAATTTTCGATAAATATCCATCGGATGTTGATTCGAAACAAGCCGGATGTCAACCTTGGCTGTCGCAGTGCAGGGGATGATAGGTTGTGATCCATAGCCTGTGTAACCGCCTTTCAATCCATTTATGTTGAATGTGGGTCGGAACATGATACTCTGGTAGAAAGATACACCCTTCTCTTTATCCAATGTGTTCAAGCCCCAATCGGCCAAGACCTTTGCCTCGTCAACAGGAATCTTCTTGAGCGCTTCCTCCTCCAAAGGGCTAAGCGGGAGGATGTCATCATAAAACCCTTCGACAAGAACTCTCTTCCGTTTGTCAACGAATGTGTCAAGAAGCTGGACCATTCTCGATGCAGCATTTGGGACGACCCCTCCAAAGAGACCGGAATGAAGGTCGCGATTGGCCATCTTGATACGTATCTCAACCTTGAGCATTCCCCTTCTGCCAAATACGAGGGCAGGTTGGCCTGTGGGATGTATCGCCGCATCAGCGACAATGCCCACCTCAGCTTCTAAAAGCTGCTTATTCCGCCGGATGAATCCCTCCAAATGGGGACTCCCGATCTCTTCTTCTCCATCGATGAGGAACTTCACATTCACGGGGAGTTTACCCTTTACTTGTCGAACGGCCTCAACCGCTTTCATGATTGCCCATAGCTGCCCTTTATTGTCAGAACTCCCTCTACCAAAGATCCTGCCGTCTCGGAGCTGAGGTTCAAAAGGAGGAGATTTCCATAATTCAAGCGGATCTGGAGGCTGGACATCGTAGTGTCCGTAAAAGAGGACAGTTACCTTAGCCTCATGGCTTTTCACCTCACCGAAGATATAAGGTGGTCCTCCACTATGGATCAGATTAGTGCTAATCCCCATCTTCTCCATCCGATCTTTAAGAAGCTCGGCACATTCCTCTAAGCCTTCATTTCTAGCGCTGATACTGGGCTGACTGACTAGTTCAAGAACTTCCTCAATGAAACGTTCTTTATTTTCCTCGATGTATCGAAATACGGATTCCATTTCGGTCTCCTTGCTATAGCTTTTAAGATAAAGTTTTTGGATTATTTTGGCATGCAATCTTTGAAGAAGTATTGTTGTTGTTGCTGAGAGAAAATAGAAACTTGAAACTGGAAACTCGATAACCCATAGAAATGTCAATATATCTCCAAGTTTCAAGTTTCGAATTTCAAGTATCGGTCGTATCGCGCTCCTTATCCTTTACCCAATGCAAGTAATAATAACCCCAAAATGTTTTCTGTAATGCTATACATAGGCAGGTGCATTTTTGTCTCTGGGTGGCTTTCGATATTTCGTCAGCAAAGATCTTGGACAGCGATATGTCAAAGCTCGGTTAATAATCTCTGTCATGAATTGTAGAGGTGGCAGGCAACATGGTGGTTAGGGCTAACCTCGATTAGAGGAGGCGCAATCTCAGGCCGGCAGCTCTTTCTCATCTCGAAACACCTGCTTTGGAAGCTGCAACCAATCGGTGGATCAATGGGACTGGGCACATCACCTTTCAGAAGGATCCTATCAAGATCCAAATTCGGATCTGGAATAGGGATGGCGGAGAGAAGTGCTCGTGTATAAGGATGTAAAGGTTGCTCATAGAGGCCTTCGGACGGAGCAATTTCTACAATTTTCCCCAAATACATCACTGCAGTTCTGTCACTGATGTATTTAACCACGCTTAGGTCGTGGGCGATCATGATCATGGAGAATTGGAAATCTTTCTGCAGGTCGCTGAGCAAGTTGAGGACTTGCGCCTGTACCGAAACGTCTAAGGCCGATACAGGCTCATCTGCGATAATTAGATCGGGATTCAAGACGAGAGCCCTGGCGATGCCGATTCTCTGTCTTTGTCCTCCGCTGAATTGGTGTGGGTACCGGCTCATGTGCTCCGGTTTCATCCCTACTTTTCTGAGTATATCGGCCACGAGATCCCCTAACCCGTCCTTATTACACAGATGGTGAACCTTGGGACCTCTTCCAATGATATCAGCTACAGACATCCGGGGGTTTAATGAAGCGTAAGGATCCTGGAATACCACTTGGATCCTCCGTCTCAAGGACCGAAGTTCTCTTTTGGGCATCTTGAGAATGTCCATCCCCTCATAGATAATTGTCCCTTCCGTTGGCTCGATGAGCCTAAGAATACACAAACCTGTGGTTGTCTTTCCGCATCCACTCTCTCCTACCAAGCCGAGTGTCTCCCCTCTTTTAAGAGTAAAGCTGACATCATCAATGGCATGCACATAACCCTGAATTCCAAACAAGCCCTTCCTTATGGGAAAGTATTTTTTCAAGTTCTGGACGACTAATTTGGGGGGACCTTCATCATGCATCTTGTGGGTGTTGTTTTCCATTTTCCACCAGCCAGCAACTGATATAATGGTAATCCTCAACCCGTGTCATAGAAGGGCGCTCTTGAGCACAGATTGACATTCGCTTGGGACATCTCGGGATGAAGGCACATCCGGGAGGAAGACGCAGAAGGCTTGGAACAACGCCCGGAATTTCATGCAAACGATACGATTCCCGATGGTAATGACCATCGACACGGGGGATCGATTGCAGCAGCCCCTGGGTATACGGGTGCAAGGGGTTGTTGAAGATCTGTTTGACAAGGCCCTCCTCGACAATTCTTCCAGCATACATCACCACTACTCTCCGAGCAGTCCCAGCGACAATCCCAAGATTATGGGTGATCAGGATAGTGGACATGCCCAATTTATCTTTAAGATCCATCATTATTTCCAGGATCTGGGCCTGAATAGTCACATCGAGGGCGGTTGTGGGCTCATCAGCAATCAAAAGTTTGGGTCGGCAGGACAAGGCCATTGCAATCATTGCCCGCTGTCTCATGCCGCCGCTCATCTGGTGAGGATATTCATGGATACGTCGCTCGGGAGATGGGATTCCAACCATCTTTAAAAGATTTATGGATTGCTCTCGCGCTTCTTTTTTAGAGGTTTTCTGGTGAAGCAGTATCGCTTCAGCAATCTGGTCACCAATAGTAAAAACGGGATTCAAGGAGGTCATCGGCTCCTGAAAAATCATAGAGATTTCGTTCCCACGAATCCGGCGCATTTCCATTTCTGAAGCCTTCAGTAGATCCCGACCCTCAAACTCTATCTCGCCGTCTACGATGCGCCCCACAGGCGCCGGAACCAGACGCAAAACAGAAAGCGCCGTTATGCTTTTTCCACAACCGCTTTCTCCAACGACACCAAGGGTTTCGCCCCGCTGGACATGCAAACTGACTCCGTCTACCGCCTTAGCAACGCCGCTTCGTCCGTAGAAATAGGTCCTTAGGTCCGTTATCCTCAAGATCTGGGGCCCATTGGCCTTAGCATTGGTTGGATGGTTTTCAATTGCCGAAAAAGTATTATAAGGCATTTCTTAAACCGTCCACTGCCGGCTTACCGATATGAGCCCTTGTTCCCATTAGCAATCATCATATCATCAATCCGATGGAGCACCCTTCGGCTACAGCGTCCAAAATACTGCGAGGCTCCTTACTATCGCCGATGGCATAAACTTCGGGGGCCATTCCCTGTACTATGCCTAAGATCTTTTTTTCCGGGACGTAGCCACCGGCAAACACGACATCGTCCACCTCGACTAGATGCTCTTGAGATGTCTCGTCCGTAAAGAGAAGGCCTTGAGGCTTCCATTCTGAGACTTTGACCCCGGTCCAGACCCGGACGCCTGAGGCGTCCAACTTCTGAATAATCAGCTCTCTGCCCAAAACATGCATATCAGGCGCTATCTCTTCAAGCATTTCTGCCAAGGTGACCTTCTTGCCTTGTTCAGCCAAAAATTCAGCGGTTTCACACCCCACCCGCCCTGCACCAACCACGGCCACACGTTCTCCGGAAAGTGAATGATCCGTCAGCACTTGCTCCGCAGAGAGGATTTTCTTCCCCGAATTGTTTAGAAAATTCGGTCCCGAAGGCATAGCACCAGTGGCCACTATAATTGTATCAAAGGCCTGATTTCCATATACCTCAGAGGTGACACACGTGTTCGTATTCACGCTAACGCCTGCCTTCAAAGTGAGCCGAATGAGATAATCTACGAAAGGCCTGATCTCAACTTTGAAAGCGGGCTGGCCAGCCAGGTGCAGCTTCCCACCAAGCACGGAATCCTTCTCGCATAGCACGACTTCATGCCCACGTTCAGCCGCGACACTGGCCGACATCATCCCGGCAGGTCCTCCACCAATAACCAGCACTCGTTTCTTTCTTACCCCCGGTCGCGTCTTCGCCTTTCCTTCCTCCCCAACATATGGGTTTACACAGCACCTTACTCGCCAATTCTGATAGAGTCGGCCAATGCACTCGTTACAGTAGATGCAAGGCCGAATCTCATCTATACGGCCTTCGTTCGCCTTATGGGGCAGTTCAGGATCCGCAATAAGAGCGCGACCCATAGCGATCATATCAGCCTGACCCCTTTTCAAGATCTCTTCTGCCATGCCGGGATCGTTTATTTTACCGACTGCGATAACGGGAACCGAAACCATCTTTTTTATCCCCTCCGCCAAAGGAACATAACAACCGCTCTCCACTCCCATGGAAGGAAACATCCAATTTCGGCTTTCGTAGATGCCCGCAGTGATATGAAAAGCGTCCACACCAGCTCCCTCAAGGCGAGAGGCAAACCACTCGCTTTCATGCAACTGAAGTCCACCCTCAACCCGTTCCTCGGCGCTCATTCTATAGATAATAGGATACTGAGGTCCGACCGCCGCTCGAACCGCCTTCACTAATTCGACGCAGAATCTAACCCTTTGCTTTTTACTCCCCCCATAGCCGTCTGTTCGCTTGTTGGTGAATGGGGAAAGAAACTGCCCAGGCAAATAACCGTGGGCTCCATGGAGTTCCACCGCGTCAATTCCAGCCTGTTTAGCGAGAAAAGCTGCTTTGGCAAACCTTCCAATAATGTCCTGGATCTCATCAGAGGTAAGGGTTTGGGGCCGTTCACCTCCAGGGCATAAGGGTGTTTCAGAAGGAGCCACTGGACGCATGCCCTCGGTAGCTGAAAAGCCAGTCAACCGACCCGAAAACTGAAGTTGTACTGCAATACGGGCGCCGTGCAATATCATGCTCTCTGCCAGCTCGTTGAACCCTGAAATGAACTTCTCATCATCCAATCGGAAAGGGCTTCCTCCTACCTTGCCCCGCGGCCAATCCACACAGGCGTTCCCAGTAACAATGAGTCCTACCCCTCCTTTGGCCCTTTCAACCAGGAAATCAATGTATCGTTGAGTGATTCCACCATATTCCGTGCCGAATTTGGTTCCAAGAGCCGGCATCACAAGTCGATTTCGAATTCGCACGTTCCCGATTAGAATTGGCTCAAAAAGCCTCTGGTAAGGACTCGATTTCGCTGCTATAATTCTCATTTTTTTTCCCCCAAACCATCAATTTTTAATAACACTATGTCTTGTTGACAGGCACCTCGTCAAACTAATATTGAAAAAAAGCCCAATATGAAAAGAGAAGTTCACGGTGAGATAACACGGATCTGCATCAGGTGACACCATCGAACAAGGGCATTTACCAGGTCTCCATATCCTACTACGATGTGGTGCTCTGTCCCTTCTTCAAGCATCTTTGAAACAAATCGATCCACCCTTGCCTCGGGTCGCACGTATATCACACTACCCCGGTGTTCCGGACCTTCAACGCTTTCGCCTCGGGCGATGAACATAGAGAAGATTCCACCTTGAGATCGCATCAACTTCGCAAGGGTGATCGGGCCTCTCTTCAGACGGAATTCGATGCATTGACCGCCCTCGGGATCGAGGACATATCTCTTAATGTGCACATCCTGTCGGTTTTCAGCCAGACTAGGGGAGGCAACACCACAGTGGCAGAGGCTAAGTGTGCCCTCAGCCCTGTTCATTCGTCCCATGTCTCCCAGAAATACCGCCTCTCCGGAAACGCAATGGAGAAGCCACATGGTAATACCGGCCGAGGGATCGTTCTCGCATATTCCCATGATTCCTTGATCCATCAGGCGGGAAAAAGCGAGACACGGAGAAACCTTGAATTGAGAACGGAGTTCCGGCCAGCATCTGACCCCTACGAAGTCCAGACGCTCTTTTTCAACCTTCTCCTTCAGCGCAAGATACATACGTGCCGCTCGAAGCAGTTCCTCGGACCCAGGCTCAACCCCCCCCTCGGCAGCTTCCACCAGGTCTTTGGCTGAGCTCCTGGCCGTATCTTCCGGGATCAGGTCATATTGTTCCATGAGATCAGATAGCTCATAACGAATTACCTCTGGGCCCAGAGCTGCCAAGGCCATATCGTCGCCTCCCACATCAATCATGCCAGGGCAGTTTTGGCCAAAAAGACCTATACGTATCTGTCGAATCCTGCGTTTCAAAAATGCGGCCATGGTGCATGTGCCGATCTCTTGGAAAACCTCATTCGAATCCACAGTGCCAATACCGTGAAAATAAGCTCTCCCTAACAGTCGAAGATTGCTGGCTGCGGCAGTAATACCGGATAGGAGGGAAAGGGCCGAATTGTTAGGAATTGACCACAGGAAAATAGGAATGTCCAGGGGATTCAAAACCCTGATAGGCAGATACTCTTCTACCCAGCTGGTGAAAGAGCAGAGCAGCAAATCTGAATCTGCCTTTTGAAGCCTCGAAACAACCTCATTCGTGTCAGAATGAGTGTCGATAGAAAGGACAGTATGGACTGTTAGTCCAAATCCGTCTAACCTTTGCAAGGTCTCCGATCGATGTTGTTCAAGAGTTCTAGCGGTCAGATGGGCAGGATTCTCGAAAAAAAGAACACCCAGTCCTGGGTTTTGTTTTCTTTTTGTCTCGGACATTGCCTATAATACCTCACGGAGTTGTGGATCTAAAGCGTCTCTGAGCCCGTCTCCGAACAAGTTCAGCCCCAGGCACGCCAGGACTATGGCTATGCCTGGAAAGAGGGATATCCAGGGAACGTCTCTCATGAATAACTGTCCGGAACTAATGATAGTGCCCCAACTGGGTATATGAGGAGGAACCCCAGCCCCAAGGAAGCTGAGGGCGGCCTCCGTCAAGATCGAATAAGCGAAAATAAACGTACCCTGCACGATTACCAGTGGTAAACATCCCGGCAGGATGTCTTTAAACATAATCCCGAAGTCCCGCACACCCAACGCCCGAGCCGCTTGTACATAGGTCATTTCCCTTACGACCAGAACCACACTGCGAACTATTCTTACAGTACGAGGCATATAAATCGCAGAAAGGGTGATGATGACATTGGAGACCTTTGGTCCTAATACGGCCATGAGAGCTATTGCCATGAGCATCCCGGGTAAGGCCATAAGTCCATCCATGATACGCATAAGAACGTTGTCCAAGAACTTATAATATGCGGCGAGAACGCCGAAAAGGATTCCGAGTACACTCGTCACAAGCATCACAATAAAGCCTACAAATAAGGAGATCCTCGCGCCATAAACCACTCGAGTGAAGAGATCCCTGCCAAATTCGTCTGTGCCAAACCAGTGATCAGGGCTGGGTGCCTGCAGCCGGTTCATGACGTCCAAGTACAATGGGTCGTGAGAGCTTAGCCAGGGGGCGAATATTGCCACAAAGACCATGAAAAGCACCAGACCGAGCCCGATGACAGCCCCTTTGCTCCTCAGGAGAGTTTCGTACCATCTAACTTCTGATACCACGACCTCTTCTTCCCAAAAGGGATCCAGGAAGTCTATCCTCTCATTCATAGGTTACCCTTGGATCGATTATGCGATAGATGATGTCAATGATTAGGTTTATGAACACGTAAGCCATGGCGATAATAAGCACACTTCCCTGGATAACAGCGTAGTCTCTCCGTAGAATCGATGAGATTATGAGACGCTCTGCACCCGGGATATTGAATACCATTTCCACTATTGCCGTCCCACCAATCAGAGCCGCGAAGGCGGTTCCAACAGCAGTGACTGTGGGCAGGAGAGCATTCCTGAGCGCATGCTTAAGGATGACCCACTTTTCCGATATACCCTTGGCACGCGCGGTGCGAATGTAATCTTGCTGCATAACTTCCAACATGGAAGAGCGACATATGCGCGCAAAAAGAGCCGCTTGATTAAAAGCGAGAGAAATAGCTGGTAAGGTGAGAGATCGCAGGGCCTTGAGAACACCTTCGGAAAGGGGTACATATCCTGAGGCCGGCAGCCAATCAAACTGGATGGAAAATAGTTGAATCATATTCAAACCAAGCCAGAAGGTCGGGATGGAAACGCCCAGGAGAGCGAACAGCATGGACGATTTGTCCAGGATTGAACCAGGACGCACAGCAGACAGGATGCCGCCCGGTATGCCGATGAGGACGGCTAAAGCCAGGCCTAGAGAGATCAGGAGAATCGTTGGCTCCACACGCTCCATGAAGGCCTGGACAACCGATCGTTTTAGGAAGATAGAATCCCCAAGGTCACCATGTATTACTCGAACAATATATTTGATATATTGAACATAGATAGGCTTGTCCAGACCCATCTGGGACCGGAGCTCGGCGATCTGTTCGGCTGAGGCTTGAATACCCAGCATGGCTGAGGCAGGGTCACCGGGAATGAGATGGATGAGCAAGAAAACAACCGTTACCACGATGAGCATCGTGGGTATCACCGAGAGAATACGTCGCAGCAAGAAATCAACCATGGCCTATAAATCCCCGGGATCGACCCTGCCCCAGACCTTACCTACAGATATGAGGATATTACGAAGCTAGCCAGACATTCCACTCAAAGGGCTGAACCAAATTCCTAAACCCTTTGACCCTTTCCCCCATAATTCTCATGCTGAAGAAGTCACCTATCTTGACGACACCCACATCCTCGTAAGCCCGCCGTTGAAGGTCCTCCCAGATGGCATATCGTTTTTCGAAATTGGTTTCTAAGGAGAGTTTTTCCAATAGCTCGTTCTTCTTGGGATCGCACCACTTGCCCCCAACACCACACCCCAAGAGTTCCACTTGGGTAGGATCCGGATTAAAACCTTCACCAGTCATGTAAATATCCCATATTTTTGGATTCGCTCTTCGGCTGACCACGGTGGTCCAATCATAGACCTGAAGGTCAATTTTGAAACCGATCTTCTCTGCCTGTTGCTTAATTACCAGGGCGCTATTGTACATCCACATGAAGGACTGGGAGCACATCAATCGGATGGGTTCTCCTTTGTAACCAGATTCCTTGAGAAGCTGGCGAGCTTTTTCAGGGTTGTTCTGGTTGTAATTTTCACCTCCTGCATTGGTCCACCATGCCTGTTCCTTAAACATCAAGCCCGGATCGAGACGGTAGAAATTCTTGTTGCCAAAAGCAGCCAGTATCACTGGTTCACAGTTGATGCCCGCCTGTAACGCTTGACGAACCTTCCTGTTTGTGCTGATAGGCCCATCTCCTGCGTGATTCAGTACCGCTTTAAGGTATTCCTTTGGCTTGACAACGAGCGGTTCGATACGTCCCTCTCTTTTCAAACGGTCATATGCATCTGGTGGAATCCAGTCGCCAAGGTCGAGATCCCCACTCTCCACCGATGCAATTCGGGCCGAAACATCAGGAACTGGGACAAATCGAATTTCGTCGACATAGGCCACTTTCTTTCCCCCGTAACCTCTTGCTGGCTCGGATCGGGCGTTGTATTTATCGAATCGGACCATTTTGATATGTCGGTCAGGTTTCCACTCCACGAATTTGAAAGGGCCAGTTCCGATATACTCTTTGATCTCTCCCTTACCAGCCGCATCGATTACCTCCTTGGGGTAGATGCTTGCCATCTGCCTTGGAAGAGCCAGAAACGAGAGAAAGGCTCCCGAAGGGCCCTTCAAGCGAGCTTCCACAGTGTATTTGTCCTTGGCCTCGAACGATTCAACTATTGAAAATATCTGTTTTCCAGTCTGTGCATGGTTACCCCATCGAACAATAGACGCTACAACATCCTCGGCCGTCATTTCTTTTCCATTGTGGAAGGGCACACCGCGTCTTAAAGGAATGGTGTAGACCTTTCCATCTGGACTCACCTTATGGCCCTGGGCAAGCATTGGGATAACTTCAAACTTCTCGCCCAAGGTAAATAGCGGTTCAGCGTAATGCCAAGCTGCGTCAATTACAAGGTAGGTCGTGACCCAATGGGTGTCTAAGGTTGGCGGATTGTCTGGAAGGGCGACGCGCAGGGTCCCTCCGAACTTTGGGGTCTCGGCGCGCAGGATAGAAGGAAATCCCGGAAAGGTCGCACAAGCCCCGGCCATTGCCGTGTACTTCAAAAACGTTCTACGACTGATCTTGTTCATATTAAACCTCCTTTTTTAGTAGATTATCACCCTCTCTCATTTCCTAGATTAAATAGTTTTGCTTTTCACCTCCTTTCATTCCCCTCCCTTGATTAACGCATGGGTAAAGAACCAGTCAATTTCACCAATTACGGGCTCAGGCCCATTATAATCAAGCAGATGGGAAAATTGTTAAAAGATATTCTTCCAGTTCAATTTATCCTCAAGTTTTGGAAAAGTCAATCGCAAGGTTAAATCAATAGGGCCACTGCATGCCTGAGAGATCATCAGGTTTCCAGTCGCACCGATTAGCCAAAAGGCCTCAAGACGATCAACCCCAAGTCCTGTTTGCAGAAGCCGGATCATCTCCTCCGTCGCGATGCGGCTGGCTTCGTCGAACCCCGGCGCGTTACTGGTAACGATGTATGCTGTATCAGTTTCTATGATCGGCCTCTCAATCCGCCTTCCTTTTAGAATATCAAACTGAACAGTTACGTCAGCGCAAATGTCGATACCCGCTCCAGGCAACTCACCATCTCCCATGTTGGCATGCACATCACCCAAGGCAAATAAAGCTCCATCGACAAATACCGGAAAGTAGACCACTGCTCCTGGTTTGACGTCATTGTTGTCCATGTTTCCGCCATGAGGGCCAGGATCCACCGTTGGGACTTCTCCTTCCATCGGTGCAACGCCTATCGTTCCGACCATTGGGTCGACTGGAAATTTGATGGTATCGTTAAAGATGCTAAATCCGTCCTTGATTTCTATCGTTCTCGTGTGATTTTCGTCTAAGAAGCCTGGAATGGGGCCCATGCCTCGAAATGCCTGAATATGGCCATAGTCTGTAAGCCTAATGTCTTCTATCTTTACCGCCAAAGTATCTCCCTGATTAGCCCCCTCTATTTCAATTGGCCCCGTCACAGGATTGACTCGTAAGCGGTCCAGATCGGGAAATATTTCATTCCTCCCTCTCGGTGCATTTCTGCAAAGAGCATCTTGGGTTTCAAAAACTACTTTCTCGCCAGGCTTCACGCTGGCCATCGGCCGAAGGCTCTTGGAGAAGGTAAAATTCACCTGATCTCTCGTCAATATCGTTGCCATGAAAATGCTCCTTTCACTCAATCAATTGAGTTTCGTGCTTCCCTTGCCCCCCCCCAGTGCATCTAATAAATTATGCCTCCATTAGAAGGATCTTTTTTTCTCTTGTCAAGCATTATTTTAATGAGTGCCAGATAAGAATAAAGAGCGACCCCTCCCCTGAGCAGGGAGGGGCCATAGCCACTCAAGGCCCTGTTTGTTCATTAGCTGGGGAATTTGCAACCATCTAAGATCTCCCGGATTTCCTGATCAGTGAGCCTGACATAATCCTCATTCATGACCTCAGCTAACATGTCTGAAGACCAGACGTCATAGCCGGGATTGGCCTCAAAGATCCAGGTCTCCCAGGCGGGCTCGATAACAACCTCGGGGGTGAACTTCCATCCGATATCGAAA
>SDBT01013847.1_pt1 | contig 12898 bp, 16 predicted proteins | sample 2277101 | NCBI WGS metagenome assembly SDBT01 (sample SAMN10404973, study PRJNA504765) | marine sediment metagenome | isolation source: marine sediment core GS10_PC15, 103 cmbsf | place: Arctic Ocean: Southern Knipovich Ridge | collected 2010 | reverse complement strand
ATATTTTATTAAAATATAGTGATAAAAATATTGAATTGATTTTTGAGATTGATATTAATACTCCTCCATATATAATTAGTGATAAATATAGATTTAAACAAATATTATTCAATATTTTAAATAATTCAATTAAATTTACAGATTATGGAAAAATTAATATGAAAATTTATTCTGAATCTTCAAATAATAATATTTATAATTTATTTATTGAAGTTAATGATACTGGTATTGGAATAGAGAAAGAAAATTTAGATAAAATTTTTGATTCATTTTATCAAGTTGAGATAAATAATTTAAAAAATCCTGGATCAGGATTAGGTTTAAGTTTATGTAAAGGATTATGTGAACTATTAGGTGGTAAAATATGGGTGAAAAGTGAAATAAATAAAGGTTCAACATTTTATATAATATTACCTGTTGAAGAATTTACTAATATTGATGAAATAGAAGAGAAATCATTAGATATATTAAAAGATAAAAAAATATTAATAATTGATGAAAATTCACAGAATAGAATTAATATTTCTAAAATATTAATTAAATGGAAGATGAATTCTTTAATGGTATCAACATCAGATGAAGTTTTATTTTTAATTGATAATAATAGATTTGATTCATGTTTTATAGATATAGATTCACCAAATACATATAGTTGTGAATTAGCTAAGAAAATTAAAAATAATAATAAATTTATACCTATTATAGCAATGTCATCATTTGAAAATAGAGATTATAATAAGAATGTATTTAATTATTTATTAATTAAACCAATTAATAAATCTAAATTATTAAAATTATTTATTAATATGTTTTCCGATATTGATATACAAGCTAAAAAAAAATCTACTGATGATATTCAAATTTATAACAATTTACCAATCTTATTAACAGCTGACTCTTCTAGTTATATTATATTAGCAACATTAAATAAATTATGTTATAATAATATAAATATTTCAAGATGTAATAAAGAAACTTTAGAAAAGTTATCTACAACAAATTACTCTCTATTGCTATTAGATATTGATAAAACCGAAGATGTTAATATTATAAAAAAAATAAAAGATATTAATAATAGTCCATATGTAATCGCACTCATTCCAAATAATGATAAAAAAATTATAAAAAAATGTAATAAATACAATATTGATGCTCACATATCTAAACCAACTAATATCAATGAACTTAAAGCTTTACTTCGAGTTATTAGTAGAAGAATAAATAATTAAAAATAATTAATAATTTTATTAATTGAATTCATATCTATCGAATTTTGCATATTTGTTAAATTTTCTCGAATTTTCATACGTCTTAATTCTTTCTCTATGTCATCTTGAAGACCTCTCTTTGAGTTATCATTTGTATCTTCATCTTGACCATCTATATAACTCTTATTTGATTCGTCACTATTTTCACAATTATTATCTTCTATATTCTTAGATGAAGTATTAATAATGATTTGATTTAATTCACCACTATTGGCTATGGAAAGTCTATTAATATATTTTCTATAATCTTTTTCAATCCATTCAGGAATATTAGGATATATATCTAAATATTCATCAAATCTTTTTTGTGCTTGTTTAATAAAAATTTTACCATTTAATCTCTCAAATCTTGGTAAAGATAATTCAGCTTCTACACTATCTGAAAAATTTTTATATCTCGCTGCTGAACTATTATGTCTTTCAGCTAATGCATACAATTTTAAGTAAAGATATAGAGCCATAACGATAGTCGTCACTATCATAACAGATCCAACAACGGATAAAATAATAGTATTGTCACTACATTGTCCACGTGTATCTAGATTTAAAAATGCAGCTGTACCTGTCGCAGCTGTTGATGCAATTGCTGGAATTCCTAGCCATTTATCTCTGAGAAAATAACTACGCGCTGCTCGAGAATGTTTCCAATTGTATGCATGAGCCTCAGTATGCCACTTCATTAATAGTTTTTCTTGACTATCCGACCACGAATTTTGATTATCACGTACAGAGGGATATTGCATTCTTTTAAAATAATATTATTTATATTATTTTAAGTATTTTTTTGAGTAAATTTTTAAATCAATTTTTTTTAATATTTTATATTGTATTGTATACATATTTTTTATTTATGTAAATGGTAAATATTGCGGTATATCTTCATCATACATTGTTACCCTATATTTATCCTTCTGACTTTGTATATGTACTTCATCATTCGTATTTAATTCTTCATAATTTCTTAAAGATTTTATAGGTAGAATCACACCATATTGACCAAATTTGACAAAATATTCCCACTTATTATCATTTCTATACCTTTTCCTACCAAATAATGGATATACCATATTATCCCTTCCAAATACCTTCTGAATTGTACCAACCTGTTGAATACCTTCATCAAAACCACGTACTGTTAAATTAACAGGAGCAATGTTCTGTTCACTAATATTAACTGGTGGTATCGTATTCGGTATAGGAATTTGACTACCACCCATACATGCACCTCGTCTTCCACCACATCCGATAACATGTGCAGGTAAAATAGTATTGGGATAATTATAAGGATTATCATATAAAGAGGGATAATCAAATGTTAATCTATTTAATATCTGTTTAGTTTGAGAAGGTGATTGAGGAATATAAGATGCTGTATATGGCCAATATACTCCAAATTTACCATGATAACCATTATAAAATTTCTCTACTTTATCTTCTTCATCATATTTTTTATTATTTTTTGATTTCTCATTCATTGAATTATCTTGATTTAATTTTTGACTGTCGATGACTAATCGAGTACCACTATATTTTTCATATTTTTCATATTTATTAACACTGAATATGACAATTAATGCAACTATAATAGACATTAATAAATATATATTAATATTTCTAGTCTTCATTTCTATATTATTATATTAATATTTTTATTTAACGCACAAATAACAACCATTGTTTTTTTCTATTATATTTATATTTGGCATATTGATATATCCACTTCCTCCATCTACCACCTCTATATACTTTATTGAACCATTCCCATCTATCGCCGTCACATTCAGTTTACATCCAATTCCACTCCTATCATTCGATTTTATATATATTTTGGGATTATGATATCCACTACCACCATCTAAAATATCTATTTTTTTAATTTTACCATCTTCTATTATTGATTTTAATTCACACTTTCTATATTTTTTATTCACATTATTATTATTACATGTTACACCATCAGATGTAATAAAATATGCCCCTGTATAATCATATCCTTCACCACATTTTTCAGAATCAAAAAATTTATATTTTTGCAAATCCTTTTGATAATCTTTTTTCTCTGTATCAAATATACCTTGTTTCTGTATCTTTTTATTAATATATGGAATCTCTTTCTCTAACTTTAGATTATTTACCATGTCCCTAATATGTAACTCATCTTGAGTCATTGGTGGATAATCTTGACTAGAATCAGTCATTTTAGATAGACCTGATTCTAAATATGTAGATTTTTTAAATATATTTGGTAAAAATGGTTCCACATTATTGACAAATCCTTCAATTGGAAAATTTAAAAAATTATTTTTTAAAATTCTATATGGACCTAATTTATCAGGATTATAATCATATGCCAGTCTATATGGTGGTCTAATTGCAAAAATATCATTTGCATAATTTCTTCTAAAATTACAATATTTTTCAGTAATACTATACATTAAATAAATGACTAATATTAATAATATTATATAAAAATAATTCATCTATATAGTAATATGATATATTTTTACATAAAAAAATTGAATATATACTCTTCACAATTTTTAACTCAATTTTAATTATGAACACATTTAATAAAGAAACATCACTTTATATAGAAATTGCATCGAAAGAAGCCATAAAAAGTCCTTTGCGTTGTAAACATGGTTGTGTGATAGTTAAATATGGTAAAATTATTGCCAAAGGATTCAATAATTACCGTGGATATAATAAATACGGAACTTGTTTGTATAATCAGAGACGTACTATTCATGCAGAGAATGCAGCTATTAATAACTGTGGTGATAGGAATAAATTGCAAAATGCAGATTTATATATTATACGATATGATCCAATTTCTAATGAAATATGTTTTTCTGCACCTTGTCATAATTGTATACAATTGATTATAAGTTGTATGAAAAAATATAGATTGAGAAATGTTTATTATTCTATTGATATTACTATGAAATAAGATTTAATTTTTTAAATTTAGCAATAATATTTGCACCTTGTTGTAATGTAGGTGCTAAATTTTTTACAGTATCATCTAATTGTTTAATAGTATTTATAAGTCTAAATGTTTCTCTTTGAGCCTTAGCAGATTCCATATATTTATTGTCAGTAATAGTGGGAGTCTTATCTTTATCAGCATCTTCAAATAATGTTAAATCATCTTCATTTATTTCGTCTTTTTTATCTTTAACAGTATCATTGGATAATTGTGTTAATTCTTTTACAATATCATCAATTTTTATATCTTCAGTATCAAAACCTTCACATACATAATTATTATGTGATATATAAAAGACTAAAGATATTAAAAATGATATCATTAAGGACTGATAAATATTATTAGTTATCCAATAAAGGATAATGGTCATTAAGAAAAAACTTACAAAAATTTTCATACAAAATTTATTAACAAATGTAGATAATATTATTAAAATAATCGCAGCAAATATGCTATAATATATTCTATTTTGCTTCATATAATATATTATAATATATTATATTCATTTATAATTAAAATTAGTTCTAATTAATTAATTATATTATAATAAAAATCTTTTTACTATATAAAATATAATTCCCGCTAATAAAGCCTTTGAGATTACACCTATCATGTTTAATTCACCACCATGTCCAGCTAATCTTGGTATATTTTTTATCAATAATTGATTAATCATATCAAAATTTGTTAAGAATACTAATAATACTACTAATAAAGGTGCCTTTATATCAGATATTATTTGATCTGTCATAGTTTGTGGCCTTTGTTGTGTAATTGAATCATCATAATCATTTTCAAATTCTTCCTCATAATCTTGATCATATTGTTCCTGTTGTTGTTGCTTATGTTGTGGATGTTGTGGTTGTTGTTGTTGTTGTTGTTGTGGTTGTGTTTGTGGTTGTTGTTGTGTCATGTCCATTATGGGATCTTGATTTTCAATATTATTAAGAATATTTTGAACTAATTCACTATTATCCTGTTCCTTTCTCAATTGATTGATTGGAGTGGATTTACTCATTTTATATAATATCCTATAATATTTAATAATTGATTCTAACGCATTATTATATAATAAAATCTAATAAATTCAATAAAATATATATAAAATATAATAAAATATTAAAAATATTTATATAATTTTTCTTAATTTCTGAGAGGACATATACAAACTTCAGGTATAAATTTATAATATTTATTATCTTTACTTAAATATATATATTTTTGAATTATATTAGAATTTGGTCCATGATAATTAATACATTTTTTTATATAAAGATTACATATAATATAACCTAAAATAAATCCTGATATAATAGATATACTATTTGACATATCTATTATATTATATTTTTTATATAAAAAATTAACTATATATTACATCCTTCGTACATTGTGTCGTTTCTACATCATATTTATAACATTTAGAATTATGTAAATATATATTATTTGTCATGAGATCAGGACTCGGAGCTTTGTAAACTATACAATTTCTTCCAACACACACTTTTCTAAATATACATGCAAGTCCAAATCCCCATATCATTGATATAAGAATTCTTCCACTACGTGTTTTTAATATTCTTTCAAAACCCATCTATATATTATAATTATATTATAATCTAATTATATATTCAGTTTTTGTTTTAATATACTCATAAATCCTTGATCATTTTTTACTTTATTATTTATATGCTGTACCGTTAATTTTCTTATCTTCGATTTATCTACTGGACATTCCACTTCCTCTGATCTATATTTATAACATACATCAGCATCGTCTTTATAAATAATTTTACCAGTATTTTCTGGAGTTGGATATTTAATAACTATATCAGGAATAGGTGTCGATATATATGTAAAAAACAGTCCTATAAATAATGCTAAAAAGAAATATAATGGTTCAATATATTTTAACATACTATATATTATCATGATATTATTTTTTATAATATATTTATTTCTTCTTACTAATTTTTAATTTAATTCTTTTTTCTCCACTTCTAGGCACTATATCTTCCTTTCTAATCTTTATAATCTTAATTTCAGATGGTTTAATTTTTATAGTTTTCTTTATTGGTTCTTCTATATTAAATTCTTTCATAAATGGTTCTTCTATAATAGGAGCTTCCTCTATTATAGGTGCTTCAATTTGAGATTCTATATTAGTAATGGGTATTATAGATTTTGTTTGAATTTTAATACTTTTATCTTCAGATATAATAGGTAATTTTATCATCATTTGATCATTTACATATTTAATAAATGATTTATATTTATCTATCTCATTAATAATTTTTATTAATTCTTTTTGTAATTTAATATATTGAAAACCATATTCTATCCATATAATTGTGTTTTTTATATCATCTGGTGATATATTTAACTGTTTAGCTATTTGATTATATCTATTATCAGTAATAGATTTAAATTCATTTTTATAAATTTCTAATAATTTTTTTTTATTATTTGCACTAATAGATTTCTTAATTTTACTAAATATTTCTTTTCTTTGATAATAAAGTGTCATAATTTTACTATAAATATTAAATTTTTGTTGGTCTTTTTTATATAATTCTTCTATTTGTTGATCAAATATATTTTTAATTTGTTCTATATCATTTTTATCATTTAAATATGATTTTTTTACATTTTCAAATTCATTAGTATATAATAATTCATATAATAATTTATAATTATTATTAATTTTATGATATATATCCTTATTAAGATTTATATATTTAGGAGGTTCAATAATCATTTTCCAATTACATTTTTGATGTCTACATTTCATTTCAATTACACCATCTTTATTTATAGTTTTTATTATACCAGAACTATTACATTTAGGACATAATTGACGAATATCACTATTATAATATATATGTAACGCATTTTCATAATTTTTATTTTGATCTGTTTCTAAATATTTAATATATATATCATACTTATCTATGTAGTTCATTATAATTATATAATATATATAATTATAACATTTTATAAATTATAACTAATCAGACCATTTACTTACGCTTTCTGTGTTTTCTACTTTTTCTAGATTTCTTCTTACTGGCTTTCTTTTTTCCACCCTCCATTATATTATTACTTTTATTCATGTGACTTCTCTTTTTGTGACTTCTCTTTTTGTGACTTCTCTTTTTGTGACTTTTCTTCTTGTTACTCTTTTTTTTGTGACTCTTTTTTGCTCCGCCACTTCTTTTCTTATGGCTTCTTTTCTTATGGCTTCTTTTCTTATGAGTTCTCTTCTTGTGACTTCTCTTTTTGCTCTTTTTGGCTCCGCCACTTCTTTTCTTGTGACTCCTTTTTTTGAGTGTTCTTTTCCTGTGAGTTCTCTTCTTGTGACTCTTTTTCTTACCACCACGTTGTTTAGAACTACGTCTAAGACTACGCTTAGAACCACCACTACGACGAGAACGCTTTCTACGCTTAGTTGATCTACGCTTAGTTGATCTGCGCTTAGTTGATCTGCGCTTGGTGGATGATTTCTTTACACTACGTTTAGAAGATCTACGTTTAGACTTACTTCTCTTTTTGTGGGATCTTTTTCTCTTTGTACGATGAGATTTACGCGATTTATGTTCATCTCCGAAAAGAAGTTCTCTTAATGTTTTCATTTATATAATATGTTTACAAAAAAATTTTCAGACGAATCTAAAATTAATTTAAAAAAATATAGTCATAAAATTATAAATCCCTATATATTTAAAATTATAGATTAAAATTATATTAAAAATAATATATATATAGAGTGTCAATATCTAAATCAATTGATATCAAATATTATAATAATAATTTATTAAAATATCCTAGATATTTTATATACTTAATTTATAAATAAAACGCATAAAGATAATGAAATTATATTGAATCAATACCAAATTTTGAAATTATAATTCTAATAAAATATTTTATATCCAATTCATAATTAATCTAATTCTCCATCTTAGATTGTTTTTGTTTGTAGAGATAATATAAAAATATTATACATACCAAAATAAATATAACTATTCCTAAATTAAATCTATATGATATCTTATCATTATTTCGTTTTATAAATTTATACCTAATTTTATGATAAATATTTTGATCAACTAAATTTGGTTTAACCATAATATATATTAAACTATTTAAAAAATATTTTAATATATTTATAAATGATATTCAATAATATTCTAATATAATTAATTCTGAAATTATATCCTATATTAAAGATGATAAGAATATAAATAATCATAATGAAATATTTACATATATTTGTAATAATAAAATGCTTCCTATAGAGGAGATGTCAAAGAAATTATTATTGCATACAAAGATAGACTCTATAGATTTGAATTTGAACTCATTGAATGGATCTGTGAACAACATCAAACCAAACTCATGGATCTCAATGAAATAAATATATAAGATCAATAAAAATAATTATAAGAGTTATTTGAAAGTGTTAAAGAATATCAATTAAGATATAAAAATAAATTAATAAAAATTTTAATATTAAGATTTTTGATATCTGATACTATTGAAAGTATCTATTTATAATAAAATATCCCTATATTATAATATATATGTTGCAAATTTTAATAAATACATCACTTAATATTAATATAAATGAATTTGAATCTATTTATAATCTTAAAGAAATTATTTATGATAAAACTTCTATACAAATTAATGATCAAATATTATATCATAATGGTTTCATTCTAATGAATAATAAAATTATAAAAGATTATGAAATAAAAAATAATACAAATTTAATTATGAACCAATGTATAAATGGAGGATTTGATACATTAAGTGTTTTGATGTGGCTCTTATATTTGTGTACTTTAATGTTATATTTATTAATTCTTATATCTGGTCTAATTCCTGTCATAGCTCATGCATATGGGTATCTCTTAAATTGGGCATTAACTAAAATTGGCGGTTTAATTGGTTTAAATAAAAATAGATATTACCATACATTTCAATATGTTATTATGTTTATAGTAAGCATTGCTATTGTTTATTATTTTGTATATGCTACAACAGCATTTATTACATTTCCAATAGCTTATACTAAAACTGATAAATTGTGTAAAAGTATTATCACATCTAATAAAGTTGGATTTTGGGTAGCAATATTTTTTATAATAGTTTATGGAATATTTAATATACCAAATTTTATCTTAAATATTGCCTATGATGTAACTGATTTAAATTATTTTATCGCTGTTTTTGTTCAACCTTTATTAGGTACACTCGAGAATTTTGCCAATATTGGTAAATTTGCCGGAATCTATGCAATTCCTTTCGTTGGTACGCCTTTCTTAGAAGGTTATGGTTTTGGTGTTGGTTTAGTATCAACTGCTGCTGTTGAAGGTACCGATTTAACAACTCTTTTTAGTTGTCAAGATAAAAACGCTGAAAAAAAATTAGGATTAGCTCTTAGAAAAGCTACAGAAAAAGGAGAACCATTGCATGATTGGATTAAAAGTTATAAAGTAGATAAACTGAAAGAAACTATTATGATAGGTTTGATACCAGAATTATATAATAATTATAAATGTAAAGTCGATAATATGCCTTTTTGGGATAAGTTTGGTGAAACTGCAGATAAATTCTATGCTGCTAAATATGCCACGAAAGGATTCTGTTTTTCTTTAAGACTTATGCAAGCAATCTCTGGTGTATTAGATTCCATAGGTGGATCCAGTCAAATAGCTAATATGATAAGAACAGGTAACATGGGAGGTATAATAGCATTTATAGTGTTTATAATCTGTATTATCTTGGTAATATTTGGAGTTATATAATTTTTATATATGTATAATTATTATATGCAGTTAATCATAATATATGATAAAACTTTCGTTATCAATAATATTAATGATTGTACTTATATTTTAGATATTAAATCTACAATTGAAAAATTATACAGTATTCCTATAAAATCACAATCTTTACAATATTCTGGCAAAATTTTATTAAATGAAAAAATAATAAGTGATTATAATATTAAAAATAATTCTTTTATATTTTTAATTACACATTTAAATGGGGGAAATGTTCCAGGATTTCCAAATATAGGACATCTTATCATTCTATTAAGTATATCAACATTGATGTTATTATTATCTTACTATTTTTTTTATACAATGTTATCATCTCTTGATGCTATTGAAAATCAAAAAACATGTAAATCATTAATTGAAATCAATAAAGAACTTAATTCTGAATCAATTTTTGAACCAATGTTACAATATATTAGAAATAAAACAAAAAAACCTATGGAAAAATCCATGGAAACATCTCTAACTAAAATTACAGATTCAAAAACAACATTTAGTTCTAAGAAGAAACGAAAACGATCGTCTGGAGGTATGAGAGCTTTAGATAATATGCAAGATTTTCTCTATACACTCTCATCTATGTTTTATAGTTCGATTGTAGTTATCATTTTGACTATTTATGGATATACATTATTTTGTAATGAGGGTCTGTCAAATTTATTATTAGTTGGTAGTTTAGCTTCTTTAGTTATTATGTTCTTAGTTTTCTATGTCCTTTATAAATTAATTAAAGATCAAATTATTAACGTATATGAAGCTACATATTGGAGCACTATCATTTTCGCTATTGTTGGTAGTCTTTTGGTAATTGCAACTTTCATTTTACCTAAAGCTACAAATACTACTATGATGCACTGGACTACCTATCTATATCCTATTGGTATTATGGTTACAGTGACATTACAATTTTATATAACTAACAGAACTAATTGGTCAATATATATCAAAGTTATAACATTTTTAGCAATGATAGTTAGTTTTATATTTATACCATATATAGTGGCATATGTTTATAATATTTATAAGATGTGTAACTGAATATATGAAATTAATTAAAAAAAATTGAATTAATTTTTATTGAAATGATTTATTTATTTTAGTTAAATTTAGTTAAAATAAATAATTTAATGTACCCTGATGAAAGGCAACTCTTAAACAATGATATTTTTGTCTATTTTATTAATTCTAAAATGGTTAGTTTATTTAGATTCATTAAAATAATATATATGTGCACCATCATCATTCTAATTGCTCTGGTGGGGTTATATGATAATAATACATATAAGATAGATTTATACAATGTATCTTTAATATATATTTGTATAGAATTATTCAGTATTACTATCTATATTATGAAAATTCATAGTGAAACACTTAGAACTTATCGAATTACATCTAGTATTGGAACTATTTTAAGAATATTTTGGATATATTGGAGTATCCATGGTTTAACTTCAATTTTAAAAGAAGATAAAACAACACCATGGTATTATATATTATTTTATGTCTTTATCTCAAACCTTATCTATATTTTTATTTTCTTATTTGCTGGTTGTGGCTTATATTGTTGTAAATCAATGGGTAACATTTCGTATGATAGACAGCGACATACAACCTTGACAATTGTAGATGATATGAGTGATTTCAAGATATTTTCAGATATTTTACAAATCGAAGGATTATATAATGATACATCATGTTCTATTTGTTTCGATAATTTTGAAAACGATGAACAAGTCAAAATTTTACCATGTAAACATTATTTTCATATATCTTGTATCAATAAATGGTTAGACAAAAATACTAGTTGTCCTATGTGTCGACAAGATATTATCTCCCTGGATGTTTAATTTTATTGTCTGAAAGTATTTAAAGGGATATTTTATAATATAAAAAATTTTCATATTTACGACCTTATGATAAAGAGTCATTATATTATCGTGAAATTTTCGAACAATTTTATCCAGGAAAGGCAACAATGATACCTTATTATTGGAGACATCCATTTACAACGGTATTGGATCCATCTGCAAGGTTATTAGATTTTTATAAAAAATGAATTATATTTTTCAAGAAGAATTGTTAATTATCAGCAAATGGATGAATTAACCAATTACAACCAATTACAACCTAAAAAATGGTATATAGATAAAAATAAAGCAGATATTATTAAATCATTGTTAAAAAATAAAATGCATGATATTTTGATTGATATAATATTAAATAAATGTTATGATATTTCAGAGAAATTAAGTTATTTAAGTTTATATGATAATCATGATATTTTTTTGGTATCTGGTCATCTAATGGATATTCCAATTTTCAAAATTATTATCCAACCAGTTAATTTTCAATATTATCATTTACAATTCAGCAATATAATTAAATGTAAAATATTATGGTCTAATAACGATCATTTTGAAAATAATAATTTGATATACATTGATATTCAAAAAATTATATGTGAAAGAGTATCTACTACAACTAATATTAAAGAATATGTGAGATGCCGCAATCATTATTATTATCAAGATTTTGGTTATTTATATTTTCAAAAAGTCTGTTCAAAACCATTTTAATTTATTTATATTATATTTTATTTATATTTTATAAATATGATCTAAAGTATATATATATACTTATTATATAAGATGTATATTATTCTTATAACTATTATACTCACTATCATCACTATTTTTTATCTAAATAATGATAAATATTCTCATAATATTAATAATAATTCTAAAAGTTATAGTAGTATAGATACCATAATTGAAACACTTTTAAGACAA
>SDBT01013846.1_pt1 | contig 12899 bp, 12 predicted proteins | sample 2277101 | NCBI WGS metagenome assembly SDBT01 (sample SAMN10404973, study PRJNA504765) | marine sediment metagenome | isolation source: marine sediment core GS10_PC15, 103 cmbsf | place: Arctic Ocean: Southern Knipovich Ridge | collected 2010 | reverse complement strand
GACTAACATAAGGTTAGTCGCTTGTTCAGAATTTAGACTAAAGAAGGTAATATCATGTTATTTCTACTACTCGCTGGATTCGTGTTCATTTTTGTTATCATGTGCTTTGTACGATATGGCGTACTCAAGGCACGCGGGAAAAATACCGAGTATGACGCTGGGGGAAGCGTCTTGCTTATTCTTTCCCTTCTCATCATCATGATCGGGTTCGTTGTATCCGGCGTCGCGTGGTCAGAACAGGTCAGTGACTTCGAGGTCGTTTTTTTATAAATGTATTTTTTATGTACGTTGTGTATATTCTCAAAAGGTGGATTATAAAAACTTTACAATTTTGCTCTCTATCAGCGTCTTATGGCATTTCTATAACGTAGCAAGTTGTTGTTCATAGGATTAATTAGCGTCTTGAAAGAGGTTCTAACCTGTTCTCCTAAAGTGCACACACGAAAGCCCTTTTTAAAAGGGGCTTTTTGCGTTGTTGACCAAAAAGTGATTTATGACATATTATCATTGACATCTTTAAGTAGAATGGTACAATCCGGCCAGTTAGAAATAGGGTGTTCTACCCTGTCTTTCTTTGAAAACTTGGTAAAACATCTAATTTCGCAAACCAAAACCAAGGAGGTAGTTCATGAAGAAGTGGAAGTTTGCTTGTATGGCGATCGTGGTGATCGCCGCCGTAGGCCTCTTGGCCTGTGGTGACGACAAAGGCTCTACTGGTCCGTCTCCGGTGACATTCACATCGGCACCGCTTCCGCAGGTTACCATACCTACGAACAATCCAACGCCCCCACCGCCAGACAACCAGGGAAATCGGTTCACCATTCTGGACGGCGCAGAGGCGAAGTTCCATTGCGGGAACATGGAACCGGGATGGTTCCTCCCCGATGGTTTTACCGTTAGAGTCCGATTGGACAAGTTCAAGGATCACGAATACACAATGGCTTCCAACGTCTTCTGGTCTCCCGAGATCGGGTGCGAGAGGTATACCGATAAGCCGGGGAAAGGAAGCTCGTGGAGGCGTGACAAAAACCAGATGGTGGCCACGTTTACTCCTTTTAAGGAGTACGGCCGCTATCAATGGGACGTGGGTCTTAAGGACGAAACAACGGACGAGTATTGGCCAATTGGGTATGGCGTATTCAACACCGGTAACAAAGAGTGCGAACCTCCGCCGACGAACGAGTGTAAGGATAAGGCGCTAGATTTTCATCTAGAAACTCAGCAGGGAGATGAGTGCGGAGCCATTTTCCTGGTCAAACCGGTTACGGACGTTTCTAAACCCAATCCGCCGACCTTCAGTGTCGTGCCGGCACTCGACAGTATGGACGGTGCGTGGCACATCTACGAGTGGTACATCTACAGCATGAAGTCGGAAGGTTTCGGAGTTACGTTTACGGCCAAGAACAAGTGCATGACCAAGACGGAAAGCGTGAGAGTTCCGCCTCATGGTCAGTGCTGTGGTTCGAGCGTCAATGTAACGGTTACGCCGGTGCCAGGCGAAGAATGTGATGAGCAGCAATGCTTCGATGCCACGTACAACTGGAGTCCGACGACAACTTTGAGTGTTAGCCCCGAGGCCGACAACGTATCCGGAAATCGATATTGCTTCGACCGTGACGAAGAAACCTACAAGGTTACGTTCACCGCTTCAAACGAGTGCACCTCCGATTCAAAGCCTGTGCGGGTTACTCCACGTAGTCCGTGCTGTAGCACTCACTTGGAGCACTCTGTGAAAACGAAAGACTGCACTGGTGCTTGCATCGCGACTGATAGCTCCACTGGAGGAACTGTCACAATAGGTGGTGAATCCAAGACCTTCGAAGCCGGAAAGGATGATACTTGTTTCGATCTCGAGGCGAGTCACTATTCCTACACCGTGAAAAATACGTGCGGAAGCGACACAGGTAGGTTCCAGGTCGATTGCGAAGTGTGCGAGACCTGCCAGGACTATAGATACAGTGCCAGTGTCGATGGCAACACACTAGTGATTGGCTCTTCACTTCTGTTCACGGTTGATGGGAAGACCTATCAGCCCGGTCAGCACAATATACCCTTCAGGATTGAGTGCGACGGCGAAAAGACTGTCACTGTCGATGTCTACGATACCTCTTGTAACATACGTGAGGTTTGTAAATCCGAAGAGTACACTCTCTATGGCGAAGAGTGCGAAGGGTGCACAGCTCCCGAACTTACACTTGATGTCAGTACTACACCTGGCGACAACGAGACCGAAGTATGTTTCAACTGGTCGGCTTCAGGAGACCTAAGTGGCGGAACACTTACTCTTTATTCCGGCCTTGGTGATTCATGGGAAGTCGGAGCGTCGGGCGATAAGTGCTTTAACGTCAGTTGCGAGAGTGACGGCGGACACACCGCGGAACTCATTTTCGCGCATGACGGCGACCCTGAGTGCTCGGCCGACGAAGATGGCTACTACAAGGTCGACGAGTGCGAAGTGGATGAGTGTGAGCTCATCCCGCCGAATGAAGATGAGTTTTGCCTAGATTCTCCTCTGGGTAATCCATCATCCGAGTGCAGTTACTTTTTCCCAGGTTCGGATTATTTAGGGAAGGACGAGCCAGGAAATGGCTACGCATCGAGGGATGCTTTGCTCGCGATTGTGAAGTCAGGCTCAAGTGCTTGCCCGGGCCAATCGGATCATGGCTATTTCCTCTTTCCTGATGTTGAGGAAGGCGACTCGGTCGATGCACCCGCACGATCGCACGTCATCACCTATTGCGGCTGTCCTGAATAGTTCCTTTTGACAATGACTTCTCGAGCCGGTAGCTTAATTACTACTGGCTCTTTTTATTTTCTTGAAAAAATATTGAAAAGATGGTATTATATATTTTAACGACCTTGGAGGTAAGCAATACTCTGTCTTGTAAGTACTTTACCAAAATCGTATAATTAGCATATGCTATCAAAAGAAAAATTGATAAATTATTATTTGAAAGATAATAAATCTGCGAGAGAAATTGCCCAAATATTCAGAGTCTCGGAAAACAAAGTTACCTATTGGCTAAAAAAATACAAAATCCCGAAACGTTCTATATCTGAAGCCATCTATGCTAAACATAATCCTCAAGGAGACCCCTTCCATGTTAGAGAAGCGAAAAATATTGAAGATGCAAAACTGCTGGGATTTGGATTAGGATTATATTGGGGAGAAGGTAATAAACGCAATCCTAATAGTATAAGACTGGGGAATACGGATCCTGGCTTAATAAGAAAGTTTCTGGAATTTCTTATTAAAATATTAGGAATAGATAAGAAAAAAATGAGATTTGGCCTACAGATATTTAGTGACATTAAACCCCAAGTGGCACTCAAATATTGGTTAAACGAGTTAAGACCGTTTAAAATAGGGAAAGATCAATTTCACAAAGTCATTATTACTCCAAGTAGATCATTGGGTACCTACAGAGAAAAGTCAAAATATGGAGTTTTGATGATTTACTTCTGCAATATTAAATTAAAAAAAATCTTGGATGACATGTTGCCTGGGTAGCTCAGTTGGTTAGAGCATGCGCATGGTAAGCGCAAGGTCGTCGGTTCGAATCCGACTCCAGGCTCCAGGAGAAATAAATTAATAAGAAAATATTATGTCACAGGATAATCTATTAAGACTAAAGTGCAGTGAGTGCAAGAGAAAGAACTACTACACTACAAAAAACAAGAAGAAGGTAGAGAGAAAGCTGGAATACAAGAAACATTGCAAGTGGTGTAACAAGCACACAGTGCATAAAGAAGTGAAAATTACAGGCAAATAAGCCTGTATTTTCATTTGAATAAAGTTCAATTTTGTGGTACTATAAAGACAGACACTAGGGGGTATAGTTTTAATGGCTAAAACGTTTGTTTCCAAAACAAAAGTTCTGGGTTCGAGTCCTAGTACCCCCGCATTTGGAGGAGTCGGATAGTGGTTTATTCCACTGGTTTTGAAAACCAGCAACCCGAAAGGGTTCGTGGGTTCGAATCCCACCTCCTCCGCCATGAAAATTTATATCGCTGCCAGATTTGGCGAGAAAGAGAGAGTCCAAGATTTGTATAAAAAATTTCAAGACAAAGGGCATGAAATAAGTATCGATTGGACCACTCACAAATCAATTAAGCCATATGAAGATCATCCTGGTTTAGCTTGTAGTTATTCGGTTGAGGATATTAATGGCGCTAAGAATTGTGATGTGTTTATAATCTTAACCGATGAAGCTGGTACAGGGATGTATGTCGAGCTGGGTATAGCCATCGCATCGAATTTAGAAAGGGGCAAACCCGATATTTACGCAGTCGGTGAGTTTAATTCACGATGTATGTTTTATTTTTACCCATCGATTAAATGCGTGAATAGTATAGAAGATGTTCTAAAGTTGCGTTAAGAGAACTATCAATGAAAAAAATCTATAACAAACTCATTCGTGATCGAATTCCTGAGATTATAAAAAAGGATGGAGCTGGTTACAAAACCAGAATTCTCAGACAGAAAGAATATAAACAAGAATTACTCAAGAAGATTGTAGAAGAATCTCGAGAAGTTTTAGAAACCAAGGGGAATAAAAAAGAATTAGTTAAAGAGATCGGAGATGTCCAGGAAATTATGAACTACATTGTACAAGCTTTTAATTTGGATAAAAAAGAGATAGAGAAGATTAGAAAAAAAGAAAGACATCACGGGGTGGTTTTGATAAAAAAATATTCTTGGTATACACAGAATAACAAGGACAGAGTATGATTTATAAAGATAAATAATGTTACAGATTATAAATCTTGAGAAGAAAACGGAAGAAAAGATACAACAACTTCAGGAAGATATCCCGGCGAAACGAGGATTAATGGAGTTTATTAAATCACCAAAAATGAAACCGTGGTTTACTCTCTTTCGTATTGTAATCGCGGTTATCATCTTCATTGTAATCGCCGTAGGGATAAGGGCTATGTCTAGGCGATATGCTTCAGAGTATACGTTGCCAACCCCATCTATTACAGAGACTGCAACTCCAGCATCTGGGAGCATTCCTGTCTTCCCTGGGGCAGAAGGCTTTGGGACTCTCACACCTGCAGGTAGAGGAGGAATGATTATAGAAGTAACAACATTAGCTGATAGCGGAGAAGGAAGTTTAAGAGAAGCATTAGAAACAGAAGGACCAAGAACCATTATTTTTAAAGTAGGGGGAGTAATAAATGTTACTAGTGACAATCTATTTATTAGGCATCCATTTGTTACAGTAGCTGGACAGACGGCCCCTGGAGATGGGATAACAATCATAGGGAAAGGAGTCACTATTATAACCCATGATGTTTTAATACAACATTTAAGAGTTAGGCCTGGAGACAAGGGTGGAGCAAGCCCTGATACTAATGATGCGATTGAAATATTTGATCCGGAATGGGTAGATGCAAGATCTGTAGACGAAATAAATAGACTGAGTAAAGATAAGGTATATAACATCGTTTTAGATCACATAAGCGCAAGCTGGAGTGAAGATGAAGCTGTAAGTGTCTATAAAGGATCAAGAGATGTGACAATCTCCTGGGCGATTATAAGCGAGGCTTTAAATAAAGCGGGACATTCTAAAAAAACCCATAGTGCTGGTTTAATGCTTGCTGGTTTAACTGATAGGATTAGCGTCCATCATAGTTTGCTTGCACACAATGATTTCAGAAATCCATTAATAAAAAATAGTGGAATTGTAGATTTCAGAAACAATATTATTTATGACTGGGGCATTGAATCCACATTTATACTCAAAGAAAAAAATATTTTTTTAGGGCAAAATACAAATGTAAATCTTGTCTCTAATAATTACATCCCTGGTCCTTCTACCAGTAAGGAAGCAAAGCCTATTGTTATAGGGCAAGATGAAATAGAAGAAAATATTTTGTACAAAAAAGATAACACCCTTCCGAAAACTAGAGAAAAAGATGATAATATCGCTGCGTTCTTTAGTTTTCGAATTGATATGGATTTAATACAAGGAGATACGATAGAAGGAAAAATTGAATGGGCTAAAAAAACGTTCTTTTCATCAGAGCCATTCTATACTCCTCGTGTTACGACATTTAATGCTGAAGAAAGTTATAGCAGAGTTCTTACAGGAGTCGGAGCAAATAAACCGAAACAAGATTATGTTGATAAGAGAATAATTAATGAAGTTCGTACAGAAACAGGGAGACTTATCGACTCAGTTGATGACGTTGGTGGGTATCCTAGATTCGAACTGACAATATGGCCAGAAGGTTATGACTCAGATCATGATGGAATGCCTGATACATGGGAAAGAGAACAAGGACTTAACCCTGCTGATATAGCGGATGGGAATCAAGATGCAGACCAGGATGGCTATACCAACATCGAAGAATTTCTGCATGAGCTTTTGAGATAGGGGAGAAGATCTCTTCTTGAAATATAAATTGACGCACAGAAACCCCTAGTCCGAAACCCGCCCGCATTCCTTCCCAGACCTCTCCTTCAGGCGGGAAATCAGTCGAGGCAGGGCGAATCCATTCTCCCAGACAAATTGTTTCGCCCTACCGAGTCCGCATTAGTAGTTTTTCTTTCCGCTTCCAGCTCACGACGAGGCGAGCGGAGGAGGTCAGGGGCAATGGCGCCCGCCGAGCCGCATAAATTCTGTTCGAATATTTTCGAACAGACACCACCAGTTGGTATATTAGGGCCTTTTGAATAGTTTTGTATTACAGATTATCATTCTAGCAGAACCACCGATGGGAGGTGAATGGATGAGCGAAAATAATGACGACCGAGAAGGCCTTTTTTTGTGAAGACTGTGAAGGAAAAGTATTCACAGGGGCTGCGCATAAGTGCCCAGAATGCAAAGTGGTAGAGATAAACTCTTGTTTCAAGAGATGTGCAAGTTGTGCAAAGAGACAAAATAAGTGCTCTTTCTGTGGTAAAAAACTAAAGTAGGGCATGGGCGGTAATTTCCCGCCTTTTTATTTCGGGATATCTTCTGGACAAATATTACTTTTTGTTGTAATATTATTCGGCTTTATTATGAAGAAAACTACATCGCCATATATTGTTATAAAAAAGTCAGGTATACATCGGAAGGGCGTATTCGCTAAAAAAAACATCCCTGAAGGAACCAGGGTTATTGAATATGTGGGAGAAAAGATAACTCATACTGAAGCAGACAGAAGAACGGAGAGTCTGATCTATGCTTTTATATTAAACAAGCGCCATTGTATCGACGGTAACGCACCATATAATACGGCAAAGAATATTAATCATTCTTGTGATCCGAATTGTGAAGTAGATATTATCCGGGGCCACATTTGGATTATTGCGATAAAGGATATAAAGAAAGGGGAGGAGATAACATATAACTACAACTTTGATTTTGATAAAGACTATAAAGATCATCCCTGCAAATGTGGAACTAAAAAATGCATAGGATTTATTTTGGATGAAGACGAATGGCCAAAGCTTAAAAGACACTTAAAGAAAAAGTCGGCTGAATAGTCGGCTTTTTGATTTTATGATAGAATACTTCTTAATATGTTTGAAAAAGAGCCAACAGTAGAGAACGATCTGGAAAATTTCTATAATGAGATTCAGGCGTTAAAAGAAGGAGAGATCGTTAATAAGGATTCTTTCCATCTGACCGATCTGGATCCATATAATCTGACAGTAAAAGATATGGAGATGTATGAGAAGTATAAAAAATGCTGGTAAATCGGAGATGAAAGATGTGGAAGTGAAATTTAAAGAATATCGAGATGAATTGAGAGAATCCGACAACGAAGATAGTAAAATTTTTGCGGGGTATTTAGGGAATAAAATAATGGTAAAATTTTGTTAGGGATATGAAAGGAATAATTTTGGCAGGCGGGAAAGGCACTCGTCTTTTACCGATTACGAAAGTTACAAATAAGTCCTTACTTCCGGTTTATAACAAACCTATGATTTACTACCCGCTGCAGGTTTTGGCGGATGCTGGTGTCAAACAGGTAATGATTATCTCCAGCCCCGATCATGCAGGGCACTTTCTCAATTTATTGGGCTCTGGAAAGGAATTTGGATTAAGGCTTTCCTATGAGATCCAGGAAGAGGCTGGAGGTATTGCTCAGGCTCTGGGATTAGCCGAGGATTTTGCTGACGGAGGCAAAATAGTTGCTATTTTGGGAGATAATATCTTTGAGGATACAAATAACATCAAACGAGCTCTCAATATGTTTAAGAAACAAAAAAGAGGGGCCAAGATATTTTTGAAGGAAGTATCCGATGCTGAAAGATTTGGTGTAGCCGAAATAGAAGGGAAAAAGATCAAAAGGATTGTAGAAAAACCGAAGAAACCAAAAAGCAATCTAGCTGTCACAGGATTATATATGTATGACGGAAAAGTTTTTAATATCATTAAAAAACTCAGACCCTCTAAAAGAGGAGAGTTAGAAATTACCGACGTAAACAACGCATATATTAAAAGAGGAACTATGACCTTTCAGATCATCAAAAAGGGGTGGATCGATGCCGGGACGTTCGAGTCTATTTTACGGGCTTCTAATCTGGTGGCGAAATAAAAAGCCCTGTAAATAATACAGGGGCTTATCCGATTCTATTTTTGAACTCTACGAACTCTTTTCTTAAGGTATTCAAATCTTTTTGAATATCTTTGACGGGGCTTCTGTCATCGGCATGTGCCCCTATTTTTCTTTCGATCCACATAGAGACTTTTACCCCAAGAAGACTGCCCGACATGGTTCCTACCATGTAGGGGATTAAGAGGGCGAAATTCATGTCTCTGGTTACAAGCTCTCTGAAGGTAAGGAACCAGATGGTGTTGCTTCCTGCTGATGCGATCAGGTGATACATCAGGTTGTCTCTGTTCCTGGACCTACTTACCATACTAAAACTAATATTCTGAAAAACAGCCAGGCCGACTATGATGAGCAGTGGCCTAAGCGGAGCCTCAGAATAATAGGTGATAATCAAATCACTCGCGAGTATGGACAAGAGTAGTGCTGGTATGAAGTATTTATATCCGGTAATTTTCCAACCCATCACTCCGTCTTCCTTTTTTGAACGAACTCCCTATTTCTACAGCATTTCACCCAAAATGTCAAACGGGTGGATTTTTTAGGTATTATTTGATAACATTTTCTCAGTTGTTCCTTGAAAAGGAGTTCTAATGATTGACGACAAAAAGAAGAAGGTTAGTGTGTGGGATGGGATACCCACTTTGGCTGAACGAGCTGACGAACTTTTGCGAGACAATATATTGCTCAAAAAGGCATCGTGGCGTGGATACGCCGATAAGCTGAACAAGCAGTTCGAAAAAGAACTTGCCGAGTTTGGTGAGAAAGTCACTATTAAGACTCTCCATTCTTTTGTCGACAAAACTGTCTGGACGAAAGAAGCTATGGCTGCCCTGAAGAAGATTGTGGGTTTTGGATTGCCGTTGAAGAAATTCACCACCTACCCATTTCTTCCGCTGGAGGAGATTGAGCGGAAAGCCAGAGAAGAGACCGGTAAGGGATATAAGCCGGAGCCCGCAGGTTTTAGGGTGGGATTCGGACTTATCGGTGACTTGAGTGGCATGGACGATGACTTCGAATTGCCGGAGACCAGTTTCGAAAAACCGGCAGTGTTGTTCAAAGATTCTGATTGGTCCAACATGATGGTCATCAATGGCGCCAACATTGGTTTGAGGCACAGGCGAATTCTGGCAGAGAACCCTGTAAAGGGAGCTGTGGCGGAAGCCAATAGGCGTCGTGATAGTGTCGTTATTCTGACCAACATGATCAACGTCAACATCATCAAGGCTGGTGGTCCTACGAAAATTGCTCGATCTTTGGCATCGGGGTTAAACCTCAATGTTAATGTAATCGAAGGAGCGTATAAGAAAGTAGTCGAAGAGATTATCAAAAAGAGAAAATCCGGGACGCCTAGAGAGCTGGGTGACCCTCCTGAGCTTATCTATCTCACTGTGGCCGAGAAATTTAGGAACGTTTTGGCCGGATGGCAAAAAATTATGAAGCACCAAGGGAAGCCGGAGTATAATGGCCCCGTGGCGATATTTATAGGCTATAACGAGGAGAACATCATTAAGGCTGGAGCATACTGGGAGACCAGAATTCTAACCGTTTTTCGGCAACAGGAATTGGATGTAGAGAAAGCCGTGATTAAGGCAGAGTTGAAAGATGCAAAGAAGGTATTTGATAACGCGAGGATTCAGAGACTGAAAAAAGACCTGAAAGACACGTCGGACGAGCGTGCCAGAACTATTATCTCTAATATCACCGAAGAGGAAGATCAGCGATATGCTAAGAAGGCGATGCACTTTGTTGTGCAGGAGTTGGAAAAAGCTATTCCTAGCGCCAAGGTATTGGGTTGTGGCACTACCTTTGTGAAAGCAGGGGATGATGTCATGGAAATCAGTATACCTGAGCATGCAGCTGTGAAGAGTTCGCTGTTGCACGAAAAAGCTCAAGGATATGGACCTCAGGCTTTGACTGGTAAAATAGCTAAGACGCACATTATTTGTCATCCTTATGCGCCGAGCTATAAATTTGGCGTTAGAGAGCTGATAGAAGATGGTAAGCGTGAAGATACTCAATTCTTTGTTGCTCCGGTAGCAATGAATATGGAGTTTCTGGCGGAAGCTTTTTCTAACTCCGTAACACCCAAGCATCACATTAAGAAGCTTCTCAACAAGGGCGATTGTCGTCCCGGTGTTCTAAGCATCTCTCGACAGAGGGGGTCAGGGGGCAAGAGTCTTATTTCTGCAGATGCTATTCCGATCCCAGCGCTTATCGCAGGATTGCCGAAGATAAGGAAGCCGAATAAGCGAGCGGTCTCACTGTTCCCTCAGAAGCACATCATTGTTATGCAGGCCACAGATTTACACTTTGGTTCAAGGGCTAGAGAAGAGCTCTGGCCGCATCAAGGTGACCACTGTCTCGGTGTAACCGAGGGAGTTATGCAAATGATGCGTGATGCGGGTCTGGTGGATAGCAAGAAGGGTGTGCCGGTTCATATGATTACTTGTAATGATGACCTTACTCAAGGAAATCACTACGATACTCATTTGCAGCCGGATCCCCAGCAAATTTCGGTAAGAATGCTAGAGAAAATGTATGGGGAAAAGATTCGAGAGATAAAGAGGCAGAAGGAGCCAAGAGAAGTAGCTCGGTTACTAGATGAGATGAGACGTTTTTCTATCGACCAGTTTAGGGTAAGGGGTATGGACTGGTTGCAAGAACAAGTAGAAGAAGGTCTCGATCGTCTTGTCGAAGAGAATATTGATTTCTTCAGCAGTATCCTATGGCGTTCTCTTAATTCCAAGCTGGATGTAAGAGGTGTTAGCCAGTACATCAGGGTGCCGTTTGATGCTAGAGATCTCGGCATAATCAACTTTGGTACGGGTAACCATTTCGAGAAAACGGTTTGGAGAACCATGACCGAAGGATTTATCTTCCAAAGAGCCAGCAAGTATTTACTCAGAGCAGACAAGCGATGGAGCGACAAGAAAGAATGGATTGACCAGATGGTTAGAGCACCTCGTTACAGCAACAAATATTTTGCCTGGGGAACTGTTGGAGCACCTGGAGGTTATCAATGGGGGATCGAGTTTAGAGCCGATCCTACACGGCTTTCAAGTTGGGCTGATGTATTGATGGCTGCAGTGAGCAATGATTTTTCCCGAGGCGACTACGGAAAGTTCATGACCGGAAGAATGACACTCAAGATGTACGGCGACAAACATCACTTTGCCGCTACTAGTACGAACAGCGCGTTCTACTATATGTCTGCATCGAATACCCATGAAGATCAATTTGGTCAATTAGGATTCCACCCGAACAATACGGGTATCTCGTTCATCTGCTTACCAGCGGAAGGTCCGGACTCAGGTCCTATCCTTGTCAGGACACTAAGGTTCGCTGACATAAGAAAATATTTCGAGAAGCCGTATGATTTTGACTGGGAAGGATTTCTTCCGAACCCAGTGTAAAACAAAAGCCCGTCAACATGACGGGCGTTTTTTTATTTCTAATTACTCTTCTATTATTGAAATTTTCTTTGGACGCTCTCGGGGGGTTTCGATCTCTTTCATAAGTTGTTCGACATCCTCTATTTTGTATAGGCGATAATTGTTAACCGGATTACGGTATGCGACAAGGTGTCCTTTTTTGTCCCAGTTGCGAACTGTCAAGGGAGTAATTCCGAGCAATCGGGCAACTTCTTTAACTGTTAAATATTTTTTTGGCATGAGATTTTTGAGGGATTATTTTGAGCGAGAATGATCATCTATAAATCGACCTTTGAAATTCTTTTATGACTCTTTATTAAAATTTATTAATAAATTTTATATCATTCTTTATCAACCTTTTATATCTCATATTATACATTTTATATGTAGTCACTGCAATTAATAAAAGAGGATATCTAGGCTATATCTAGAAAAACACAATTTGACCAAAAACTGAACCAGGTTACTTGATAGCCTGGTTTTTATATCGGTTATCCACATATTTTGGCTCTATGCCGTTATAATTGAAGTGTATCCGATAGTATATCGGATAGGGAAAAATGAATGAAAAGAACTTAAAATTTATATCTCTAACAGAAGCTGCAAAAAACACTCCTTATTCACAGGAGTATTTGAGTTTGCTTGCACGTAAAGGAAGAATCTTTGCTAAGAAAAAAGGACGGAATTGGTATACGACCAGGAAGGCAGTACAAGAATATTTAACACAACAGAGACTATCTTTTTTTACTTCGGAAGATAAATTTATATCTCTAACAGAAGCTGCAGAAAACACTCCTTATTCACAGGAGTATTTGAGTTTACTTGCACGTAAAGGAAAAGTCTTTGCTAAGAAAAAAGGACGAAATTGGCATACGACCAAAGAAGCCGTAAAAAGATATTTAGTGCAGCAAG
>SDBT01013845.1_pt1 | contig 12899 bp, 16 predicted proteins | sample 2277101 | NCBI WGS metagenome assembly SDBT01 (sample SAMN10404973, study PRJNA504765) | marine sediment metagenome | isolation source: marine sediment core GS10_PC15, 103 cmbsf | place: Arctic Ocean: Southern Knipovich Ridge | collected 2010 | reverse complement strand
GGCATTTGTTACCTCAAAATACTCTCCTTTCGGTACGAGAATATAGATATTGGCATACTCGCTGCCCGTTAAACCCCTCGCCCTTTGCACACGATTACCGGCACTGGCCGGGTCTGTTGTAGCACCAATGTAACCACGCCAATCTGCTGTTTGACTATTAACATTCCCACATACACATCCTGCGGTTTGAGTTATGTACGTATGGGGCTTGAGCAGCGTATTAGATTCTGAATCGACTGTTGTTGCTGTGCCTCCACCTGTTTTAGCTGCAATCTGGTCGTCCACGTATTTCTTCCCGGCCACTTCTGCATTAACAGTAGGTGCAGTAGTGGGTATTTTGGGTATTGATGAAAAGGTCTTTACGCCCGCCACGGTTTGAGCGCCGGTAAGGTTAAGGGAGTTTAATATCCCGCCTATGGTCAACTTGATCGTATTATTAGAGGCATCTTTGAAATAAAGCTCTCCATCCGTTACCAGCCGGTAAAGATATGCCTTGGTGGCCGTAAGTGCAGCTACAACAACGGCACTCAGAGTTCTTAAAGTTATTTTCCTGTGCTCGGCCGCATCGGCGTCTGAAACCTCTGTCCCTGTAAGGGGCCAGTAGTGGTCAACGTCATCCCGCTCCTGAACACCCGCCTTGATCTCCCGCATCCTGTCATCTGCTTCGGCCGGATCATCGGAACCTGCAGGCGTTGCTGTATCGTAAGTTTTATTAAAAGTCGTCATTATGAACCTCTCACAAATCTCGGTATATGCGGTATTGAGTCTATCCGCTTCTTCTTGGCGTCAGCGTATATCGCTCCCCATTGCATTATCATTCTGGTACGGCCTTGATCTAAAGCCTTTTTCCAGGTTACACCGGCGTTGATTGTATTTCTAAAATTGTCCCCGACCTCAATATTATCAACGTCTTGTGGGTGGTCTTTGTAATATTCTATAAGCGAGGTGAACGCCTGGTTGGCCGGCCGCCACAGATAGAACTTGCCGTTAAAGTTACTGAACCATCGCGGGATCCCTGTCGAATTGTCATTGTGCCGCAACTCTCTGTATTCTTTATGACCGCCCTTTAGCCCTATCAGTGGAAACTGTTCCGAGCCGCTTGAGGTGATAGTCAATACGATATTGACCAACGCCCGAAAACCCGCCGGCTCATCGAGGGTCTTATCCCCGGATGTAAGCGTTTGGGTGTCATCTGTACCGACAAGCAAATCTTCTTCGGACAGATCGTCGAGAATTTCCTGTATCTCGGTCTCAATATCGGCCCCGGTGAAACTCGTTTGTAGCCTTGAGTTGACCCGCGTCAGGATGTCTGCTTTTGTAATAGCCATAATAATTCAAATATGGACGAAGGCGATTTTAAGGAGGAACGAATCGCCTCCGTCCGTAAGAACTTATTTTCGCATTTCCGGCGGTAACTCGTTCAAAGGTATAAACTCGCCTTCGATACCAAGTTCCGGTATCTTGACTTTTTGCCGCTCCGGCTTCATCGCTGCAATTTGTCTTTCGAGTTCGGCAATTCTCGCTTCTTGGTCCGTAGTTACTCTCCTTACTTCTGAGCTTAACGCTAAAAGATGATGTATCAATCTCACCTTTTCCGTGTTCCCGAACTCTTTTACCACGTTCGCCGGTACCGGCAGCAAGGCGTCGATGATGTCTTTCGCCGGCTGCGGGACCTGTATGGTGTCCCAGTCGGCAGAGCACAGGCCGACTAACACCACTACCAAAATTAACACTAACTTCTTCATTTCTTTGCTCCTTAAAATAAAGGGTCCAAAATGGGGGGTACACAATGTACCCCCCTTAATTACTGCTCATTTTGTATTCTCTCGCTAACAATGGCCAAATTCTTCTTCGCAGGCGAAAAGGATGGGCACAGGGCCAATGCCCTCCTGTAACAATGGGCGGCATCTTCGTTTTTGCCTATATAGGAATAGCAAGACCCGAGGTCACACAGGCCAATGATATAATTGGGGTTGGCCCTTTCGGCCCTCTGGAAATCGTCTATTACGCCCATTATGTCCGTGTCCCCCGTCAGATACTTTGCCGAAGCCCTGTACCAATAAATAGGTGTATTCAGCGGGTCGAGTTGTGAAAACCACGAATACTTCCATGTCTCATCCAGAACCTTGTCCCATTGGTGCTTTTTTCGTGCGACTATAATTTTCCGCACATAACATTCGGTTGCGTATCTCTTATAAAAATCGAAAAGAGCGAATGACAATATCCCGATGACAAGAACGCCCGCTACACAAATTGTCCTTCTCGATAATCGCATTTGTATTCTGGCCTTCGGGACACTAAGCGCCAGAATGAGCATCAACATCATAGGGAGAAATACCCTTGTTGTTGGAAAATCGACAAATGCAAACACCATATACCCGACAAGTCCCATCAGAAAAATGCTTCTGGCCTTAAAGAGATAGAACATACCCAAAGCAAATATCATCAGATAGAACATCAATCCGCCCGGTCCCGTCTCCGACAGTACCTTGATAAAACCATTGTGCGGCTGTTTCCAGTACATATTAACAAACGATGTCATCTTTTTATCAAAGGTCTCTAAATTACTACCGTACTTCGGAATTATAATCCGCCAGTTCCCCGAACCAACCGGGCCTTCTTTGTTATACATTCGCAAAGTAGCACCCCACAGTTGCTTTCTCTGATAGAAAGAACGGGTATCAATCCTGTCCCTCAATAAAAATACGGACAAGACAATGACGACAAGTGCCGCCACAACCAACTTGGGTCGCACAAAGAACATAACCGCCGAAGTGGATATGATAAGAGCAAGCCAAACCGAACGGGTCAAAAGGGTAACGATATTGAAAAGAATGAGAATTATTGACATAACGGCAATGCCCCGCCAGTACCTTTTGAAGCCCAAAGCGTAAATGCAAAACGGCAGCATTATAAAATGGGCAGCCGACCACAAGTTTCTGCCGGACATTGTTCCTGTTCGCGCTCCATAAGACATTGTAAAATATTCATACAGACCATAAACGCCGAGAATCAGGGCAAGCACAGCAACGGACTTTATCAGTTTGTCCCTGTCATCTTGCAGGACAATCGTTGCGGTGACGAAATAGACGAACATCACAAAGACCTTCATGCATTCGTAAAGGCCCTCACTAACATTAGTGGCCTTCGTCAGCGATATAAAAGAAAAGGCCATATACCCCAAAAAGGCGGGAAAAATCCATCGTTTCAAAATAGCAAATTCCGCCCCCCTGATGATTATACTAAAGGACAGCCAAAGCGTAACCAGGCCCCATGCGATACAGCGGACAGTAAGCTCCTTATCGACCGTTCTTGAGGTCGATAAAAATGCACACAAAACGACCCCTGCGATTAAAATGTATATCTCAAGTTTCTTCATAACAAAAAGGCTAAACTCTTAATGGCCCCGTACAACAAAAACAAAAAACCGTAAAACCAAATTGCCCAAAAAACACCGGCCCCGGCAAGGAACAGTCCTGTCAATATATAATCTTTCCGGCCGAGCCCGTGAGTTTTCATATTGTGTCCCAATCCGATATTCATAACAAAAATATGGGGCAGGACGAACCTGCCCCATACAATCCTTTGTTTACGACTGACTCCACGTCCCGGAAGATGCAATTGTAATCCAGTTTGTAGCATCCAGGGCTAAAAGTGTAATAGTCTGATTGAAAACGTCCGCTGTGTTCCCGATACTTCCCGCCGCAGTACCGGAGTTAATCGTATCGCCGCTGGAAGCGGTAATTGTAAGGTCATCGCCTCCGGTCAAGCTATTGTCAACAAACGTATATTGCAGACCGGCGGCAGCAGTGGGCAGAGTAAATGTAGTCGCGCCGGCCGAGGCAACGTTCATAACAACAGCACCACTGTTTACCGCATCAAGTGTAATTGTCGTGCCTTCTGTAGGAGTTACAACAACACGGTCAAAGAGAATGTCATCCAGAACAGTTGAGCCTGTAACTGCAAGGGTGAAGTCGCCGGCGGCGGTAAGAGACGCATCGTCCGCTGCTTCAAGGAGAAGATCGCCGTTACTGCCACCGTTGGCATCCAACGTAATCCCGCCGTCTGTGGTCTGTATCTCCGCCGCTATACCTGCAACCGTACCGGTTACATTAACAAAGAAAGGCTTCGTCGTTCCGGTCATAGTAAACAATGCAAGGTCGCCGACAACAGTAAGTGAGTCATTAGTTGCGTCCCAATACATATATTCACCAGTTGTCCCACCAAACGCCTTAATATGAACGCCGGATTGGTCCGAACCAAGACTTACAATATAGTCATCTGATGCTGCGAGTGGTGCGATAGTGAGATTCTTTGTTGAAGCTGAAGTTATCGTAAAATCGAAGTCATCACCAAATTTCAGGAAATCACCATCATTGAAAGTCATATCAATACCATCAACGATTACGGTATCGCCGGTGAATATAACCTCAGCCCCTGACGTTTCGCCATGCCATGTTGTAGGTACGTCTGTGCCGGCAACACCAATATCAAAAGTGCCTGTATCGGCTGCCACCTGCAAAAGAGACAACTTAGCCGTTGCAACGCTAAGAGACATTGTGCCCGTGCCAATAGTATCACCGAATAACAGCAATTCACCATCGCCGATTGCCAGAGTCAGATCTTCAAGAAGAAGGGCATCTCCTGAATAATCAAACAAAGCATAGTCGCCTGCAGTCGTACTCCACCATTTTAGGTCGTAGCCGTCGCCGGTTGCACCGAAGGCTATCTCATCGAGCGCTGAGGTCGAGAGAATGTCGAGGTCGTTATTGCCCTCATCGTACTCAATGGTCACATCCGAACTGTCCCCGATAAGTATCTTCGCCTCATCGTCAATCAAAAGGTCAATGTCGATAAACTGGACGTTCAGAGAACCTTCATCGAACAGAACATAGTCGGTAGTTATATCGCCGGCGTGGAAATAAACATCCGTATGGACGGTTGCGTTACCGAAGTCAAGTCTGCCGCCGTCACCGGAAGGATAAATCACATACCGGGTATTATTATTGTCCCAATCGTGCACAAAATCTGCACTGGTCCCTATGTTCAGGGTCGAATCGTCCAATACGGTAAGGGTTGTTGCCGCTCCGATATAATTGGCATAAAACGGAAATCTGGTATCGGTTTCATTCCGATTGTCCAGGGTCAGAGACTGGGAGGCCCCGCTCTCGGTAATAGTGATTTTGTACGTAGGCGCCCTTTGAAACCACGAAACCAAACCTAACGACTGTACGAACGTTGAACCGGTGGTGGCCGTGGTAATCGGGTTTGTCATTGTCCCGCCGGCACGGGTCGGGTAAATCGTGGAATTATTCGATGTCCCGGTGTCGATGATGGTAATTATATCGATGTTGGTTACCGGGTCCCCGAATTCATCGACAATCGTTACCTGATGCTGACGGTAGCGCTGTGCCATTGCTGGGCAGGCAAGCATCGCTACAATCATTAGCGTGAATAGTATCTTCTTCATAATTTTACCTCTTTCGTTAATGTTTATATTTACTGCACTTACCTCAACCGCGAATATTTTCCCGAATATTTGCGCACTAATCCGAGCAGAATGTTTTAGACCTCTGCCGCGGCGGTATCTACCGCCCATACCGCGAAATCTTCCTGCGCGGTATTCGTACTCTGGCCTGCGCCCGGGTCACGGAACCTGGTCTTCGAGAAACCGTAAAGACCATCAGTTGCGGTCCCTGGCTTACGGAAGTAATCGAAGTTCCGCTCAAGTCTTTTCCAGGGCTGGCCCCAGCCTAACAGGCCCGCCTGGGCGCCTAAGAACAATGCCCGGCACACCCTTGAAGTCCCGCTTACAATCCCCGCATGGATCGCATCGCCGTTATCGAACACTTCGCCGGCAACACGGCTTTCAATACGCTCGGAGACGTAGATAATCACATCATTCCAGATTCCCACAGCTCCGTTAAATATCCGCTCTTCGCCTTCACCTAACTTGCCGAACAACGGGTTCCTTCCGCCGCGAACGTTGGCGTTCTGCTGGATTTGTGCCCAGCCGGCGGCCCCGGTCTCTTCAATCAACGCCTGTTCCTGCAGGGGATGGATGATTACGCAGTACAGGTTCTTGCCGTTGATTAATATCGGCTTGAACTTCGGAAATGCCAGAACGGCCTTTATCTTGACCCTGGTGATTATCTTGGTCCCGAACAGGAAATTCAGATAGTCGTCAGATTCGGCGTTGGCGATGGCATTATCGCTTGACTCCGTGGTGACCGCCCCGGCCGCCGTCTGGCCGCCGTAGAAAATACGGCCGGAACTCGGGGCCTTTTCGTTGATCGTCAGAATGGCCGAGGTCCCTTCGCCTGCGTACGTGTTCTGATTGCCGAGTCCGGACAGGCCCCAGATACAATCGTTTTCAATTTGCTCAGCGCTCCAGCGAGCTATTGCATAGGCCGCCTTCGAGCGTATCTTGACGGCCGATCGCTTGTCCGTCATCTTGCCGGCACTTCTTACACCGTGGTTCCGCTCGTGAATGGTGACCGGGAAATTGAAGAAGCTCATCGCCTCTTCATTACCTTCAATGTCGCTGTCGTCCGTTCCACCGGCGTTCGAGAGCGGCATATCAAGCTCGAATATGACCTGATCTCCGGGCCGGCCCTGCAGTGTCCGGTCGATGACGATAGGCATATCGTTGCCGTCGCTCATCATGTTCGAGAGCTGCATGTTCTCTAACATTATCCTGAAAACTGTTTGAGGCCATGCCTTCTGCGTCAGTTCATTCGCATTAAGAATGCTTGTGTTCGCCATTAGGAGAACTCCTTTCCGGCAAAGCCAAGCAATAGACACTCTAAGAACATACAAAGTTAGCTAATTTCTCACTGTGAGTGCCCTTCTCAGCTTCAACCTTAACTTCGTCCTCGATAGTGAGGGCGTCTGTTTCTGTTTTGGTTTTAGTCTGAGATTTCTTACCCGCGATAGTAATAGCGTTTTTGAGAAGCTTTGAATCTTCGTTGCCGGCGGCCAGAGTGCGTGACACCATCCTGCTGTACGCCTCTTTCAATGCCGCCTTATCGCCCCTGGACTGAAGGGTATCGGCTATATCTAATTTGTCGCCTCTTGTCAGATACTGCTTGCCGATCCCCGCCACGGTTGCCAAATCAAGCCCTTTGCCCCGCTGCTCTTCCGACAGTTCTCCTGTCTGCAGCTCATTTTCCACCTGTACGGCTGCGTTGTTACTCTTCGCTTGCTCGTTAGTGGTCGCGACGTTCGCCGCCTGCTCATCATCGAAAGCTTTCTGCCGGCGATAGAGGTCACCGTCCATGGCAAAACCCACTAAATTGTCGTGCTCTTCAATGTAAGCAGCCTCGGCGATTTCGAGTGGCGATTTGATGGGCGCTTCGGGTTTGGCCAGCTCCTTGCGGGCTTCCAACTGACCCTGCAATCTTGCATATTCAATTGCCTGGTCTTTAAGTTCATGCTTCTGTGATGCTATTTTGGAGTCCTTGGCCCGTAACTGCTGTTCTTCCTCAGACAGTTCGGGTACTTCCTTTACTTCTTCGGATGCGGTCTCATCAGCCGGTTTTTCGTCCGGAGAAGTTTCCTCAGTAGCATTCAACGCCTCCTGGGCGAGGTCTTGCTCCTGCTTTTCAGGAGTTTCCTCGCCCGTAGTCAAGGCGTCAAGCTCTTCGCTTGTCATGCCTTCGGGCAGTTTAGAAATCTCATCTTTATCCACGATATTCTCCTTTTTTCCGGCTGAGAGAGCCGCATACTGCGTTCCCCGCAATAGGGGGCAGTTGAAACCCTCAACTGCCAAAGGCATCCCGGATATTCGTCCGGTGCGAGATAACTTTTGATACCCTCAGTTATCCAAGAGGCATCCGGCAAACCCACTGTGCCGTGCAGCTAAGTTTTTAGTCCGCTTTTAATATCACCGATCTCCTGCCGTAAAATGGCTCTCGCTGCCTTGAAAGGCGGGGGGTCCGCTTTGATTTCCCGGATCTCCCTCTTTATTTCAGCGAGCCTCTTCATAGTCCGCGCTGCATCTTCCGCCAGGTAAATCTTATCCTGTGCGTCTTTGACCGCGGAGAATTTCTTCTTCTTGGGCATTTCTGATACATGTGCCATCGCTAACTCCAATAAAAAAACCCTCACAAACGGGATTTGTCCCATCGGTGAGGGTCGATTGGTTCGAGAACCTCGGTTATTTATTCAGTTGTAAAATATCTTAATATCCGCCGCTTACCTGATTTGACGGTCTCTTGCCTATTCTCCACCCATTTCCTTCTCTTATTCCCGTTATTTTCCCGTTGACCATATCAAACATCACGGCGCCTATCTTCCTTGGGTGCATCGCGGCAATCTCCTTGCCTATCTCATTCAATCGTAATCTGCGTTCCTGCTCAGTCATCTTATGGTTTATGCCCCGGACACAACTCTCCTTTTGCCCCTTCATAACATTTCGGGCAAGTATAAGCACGCGGGTCGGAGGGGTGATAATAGTTCAATCCATCGTATATGAGTGTTACCTCATTGGCATCGCCGAACGTGAACTCTATTAAATCCGTTTCGTCGGGTTCTTCTTTACAGCCAAAAAGAGCGGCCAACACAATCAATATCACTATAACAACCACGATTTCACGAATTTTTCTTCTTCTTAAGTTCATCCAGCCACGCCTTTTTATCTGCTCCGCCAACGTTCGTACAATGTCCGGCTCTCCATCGGCCGATGGCATAAGCGATTTTAGCTTTCTTCTTCTTCATCGTCGAAGTTCATACCCTCGAGTCTTTCCTTTGCGTTCCTCTTTTTCTTATTGCCGGGCGTATACGGAACCGTGCCGTTCTTGGTGATTTTGTTCCACTGTTTCGGACTGCTGATTATCAGGTTGTACTCTTCCGTCCACGCCTCTATATTGGCATTGGTATACGTATTCGCCCGCACCTTGGCCTTTACCGCCCTGAACCTGCCGACCAGCAACGCCTTTCTCTTCTCAACGGGTTTCATCTTGACCTTGGCCCCGGCCACGCGGACCTTCAATCTTTTGTTCGCAAGCGCCTCGTGCCTGGCTTGTTCCTTAGCTGTTTTTTCCGGCGTCTTGTCCTTGATATTATAGCCTGTCAATGACACTATCGACTTCTTAACGCCAAGTTTTTCGGCCTCTTCTTCGAGAGTTGCCGCTGCCTTTGCTTCCTTTTTTTCGTCAGCCATTTTTAAGACCCTTTAGTTTGAAGTTACAATTTTATGTTGAGGTAAAATCAACTTGCTTTTCTTTTTGCGGTCTTTCTGCTTTCCCGGTATCCAGGCGTATAATTTCCCACCCTCTGTTAGAAAGTTCACGGCCACCTTTTTGGGCAGTGTCTTAAACGCGTTCAAATCGAAGGCCATCCTGCTGCCGGGCTTCAATTTCTGGCTCTGCTTCACTAACAGGTAGAACATCGCATAGACGTCCGTTAAGGTAACTTTCGCAGAACCTTCTTCGAGAATAAGATCTGGTTCTTCCGTATTTTCCTGCTCAAGACTCATTTAGTCTCCTGTGGTCTTTTAGTACCAAATGTTATCTCTGTACTTTCCGCATTTTTTACAAGCATCACCGAATCGGCATATTCTCCATTCGTGTCTGCAAAATAGTTGTCTTAGAAAATTTTCAAAAGATTTCATCATTCATTTTCCCGTTAGTTCGTCTGACTCATGGAAACATAAGGATAATTTGCCTTTAGTACCTTTTAATTCTTTTACAGATTTCACCGCTTTGCCACATCGTTTACATACCCAGTTTTCGCCTGTGCCCATCCAACGTTCATAGTTAGTCGCTTCATACCAATGCTGGTGTAGTAAGCCACACATTATATATCTTGCGATTGCTTTCATACGTCGTCCACATTAAGTATTCTATAAGGTAAATGCCATGATTTGCAACCAAAACACCGATACAAAAAGAGCTTTCGGCCACAATCTTTACAATATTTAGGTTTTCTTTTTTGAAACTTCATACTTCCTACGCCGCCCCCTGTACCGGTACTTCTTCTGCGATTATTTCTTCTTTGTCCTTAATGTCTGAAATCTCAATCAGCTTCTTACGTGATATGCCCTGCCGGCCGCCTCTGAGCAATTGGTCATCCAGTTCGAGCGATTCGAGCCTGCTGGCCATTCTCAGGGTCGGTGCCATTGGCGAGGTATCGACCTTAATACCGTAACGGCCCTGCTGCATTTTTCTAAGCAATTTTAAGACAATGTCCTTGGCTATCGGTTTGGCCGCCTGCTCCACCTTCTCAATGAACTGCTGGAATATCGCCATTTGTTTCTGAAACGCATCCAGCATCTGTGCCTGTAGTTCCGGGGGCGCATTACTCATCCTTATCGGGTTCGGCGGCTCTGGCCTCTGTGGTATTGTTTTTCCCTGTTGCTGCAGATGGTTAATGATAATACCTTTGGCCTGGTCCAAAATCTTATCATCCAGCAAATCCTCCTCCTCGTCGATAATGGCCATTATCTCATCGTCTGAGAATACCTTCGTATTGCGTATCAATTCCACCATTACCTGGGCGATCATAATATTCGTATGGTTCCAGTTCCTGAATATGATCCCCTTGGTCCTCTGCTGTCGTATCTCGTCGATTTGTTTGGCCTTGCCCGATTCGGGCCTGCCCGTCTTGGGTACCGTTAGTTGGACCTGTGAAATCTCGCGCATATTCTGTTTGCCGCGCTCGGTGATAATATCGAAGCCGGTCGGATAGTTGGTTGTATTAATCTTCTCGACCTGCTTGCCGAATTTTTCCATGGGAATTACCAACCCATCCTCTCCGCCATGCTCTTCGAGCCATTCCATCCACCTCTGGGTGGTCTTGCCCACCTTCCATCCGGAGTTTGCCAGGTTCTTCAAAATGTTCACTAAGGAAGAGAACGTGTAATTTATAAGTTTTTGAGGCCCTATGAGGTTCTCGACCGGCGGGTATTCGTAGCCGTGGTCGAAGTACGGCGCGAACCGGACTATCGGGTAAAGGTTCATGCCGTCGAACGGGTCCGGTATATGTTCCAGGAGGATGTCACCCGCCATCCGGGTTATATTGAGAATGGGAACGGTCAATGGGTCCTCGTAGCGGTCTTTTTCAATGACCTTTATGTTCTGGTTTGTTTTGGCGATGCGTTTCGCCTCGGCAATATCTTTGGGATCTGTAAGGGCAAGATAATTCAAGGGGTCATCCAGCCTCTGAACGTAAGCGCCTTTCTTCCACTCCTTCCATAAGCAGGTTGATATCCTGTAACTATTGGTCTGTTTGGAGACGTTCTTCTCCATCTCCTCCTGGAACGTATGCTCATCATGATGGCGATAGTCGTCCCTCAAGTGCAGGCTCGGCCCGCCGCCGCCGAACATAACGTTTAATATCCGTCCCCATCGGCCCTTTGGCATCATATCGAAGCTTGCGCTCTTGATCTCCCTGTCCGGCCATTTGGCCTCCGCCTTCTCTTTGTCCTCCCATTCGTCAATCCAGATATATTTCGCCCCGCCTTTTTCTGCGTTGTAATTGTAAGTCTTACAGGTCGGGTCCGGCAATACCATAAACGGGTCGGGTTCCTTAAGGACCAAATCGCCGTTCAACGGGTCATTACTGTAATCGATATCGAGGTAGATAAAGCCCCGGGCCGTGGTAACGCCGGACTCGAAGCTCCGCGATGTCTCCTCCCTGCCCATCGATTTGTCCATTACATTCTTCGCCAGCGCTGTAAGTATCTCGGCAAGGACCCGGGTACCGCCCTTGACGTTGCGGACCTTGTAGTCCAGAGGGTTCTCTTCCTGGGTGCCGGCGATATCGAGGACTATCGGTAAGACCTCGTTGATAGTGAGTGAGAATTTGCCGTGGGCCTCGTTGAAACTCATGTCGTCCGAGTCCCAGTGCTTGCCTATCTTAAAACGCTCGTTAAGGGTCATCCGCTTGAAGATGGGCTTATTGCCCTCCTCGGCCTCACCGCGGAACTTGAGCATCTTAAGCCTGAGCTCCTCTTCCTTTGCCTTCGATAGTTTAGCTTTCTTCGCCATTATTCGTATGCTTCTATCTTATGCATAATCCTGTCTTTGACTTTTTGATAAAATTCGTGAAACTCCCCTTCATACACTGCGCAACCATTACCCCCCTTATCGTCTCCGCCTGAAACTAACTTTTCTCCTATAATATCCTGTATGACAAGGATTTCATGTTCAATTTCAGCCTTGCTATCAACGCCCCTCTGGGCAGTCAATGTTATCTTGCATTTCACAATCAACCTTTCACTATCGCCAGCACATCCTCATCGTCCACAATCACAACCTTACTTTCGGTCGTTGTGGTATGGTAGTCTGTAAAAAATACTACATCGCCCACCTTCACCGACATTTCTCGCCGAGAGCCATCCTGATTAAAACCGCCGGGCCCGACGGCGATCACCTCACCGTAGTTCGATTCATCGGCGTTGGGGATAATAATACCACCATCGCTTTTCTTCTTTCTCTCCTCCCGAATTATCGCCACCCGATCTAATGTTGGGATTAGTTTCATTTATGATATTCCTCAAGATGTTCTCGCATTTCTTTGCTATAACACGCTTCGGCTATGCCATCGTGTTTAGTTCTCCTTTGAGAGGCTAAATCTTTAACAAACTTATAGTATGAGCATTCCAAGTGACACTCCTTGCCTACTTTCTGGCCTGTGATCCGGCAAAAACCTGCCCTTATGATAGTCGCATCTACTTTCCATTTACATTTATCCTCTTTTTTGTGATACTCCTCAATGTGCTCACGAATTTCATCGCTGGGAAGACCGCTACACGCTTTAACTGTTTCCTCATCCACGGGCTCAAAACAGGGGAGTACGGCCCCGAAAAAATATCCTGTATGATCTTCTCTGCATTTTGCATTGGCACATTTCTCACATATCCCTCGTCTTGGAGTTAATTGACGTTCGCTCTTCAG
>SDBT01013843.1_pt1 | contig 12900 bp, 14 predicted proteins | sample 2277101 | NCBI WGS metagenome assembly SDBT01 (sample SAMN10404973, study PRJNA504765) | marine sediment metagenome | isolation source: marine sediment core GS10_PC15, 103 cmbsf | place: Arctic Ocean: Southern Knipovich Ridge | collected 2010 | reverse complement strand
GTCCCAGGTAAGAGCGCTACTGCCTTTTACTATAAGGTATATTATTATGCCAAGCACAAAGACAATTACAATAAGGGATATTAAAAGCAATATTCCATGAAATACATTCTGTATGATTCTTTTTTTATTCATTGTTACATTAATATTCATGGTCATATTCTAATAGTTTTTTTCTTTATTTATCATCTTGACCTATTCACAAATTTATCCGCTAAATAATTAATAAAAAATGTTATTAAAAAAAGCATCAAACCAATAGCAAACAATGCTGAGTAGTGAATACCCCCCTGTACCGTTTCACCCATTTCAGCAGCAATAGTGCCGGTAATCGTCCTTACAGGTTGAAGAAGTGAGAATACCAGCCTTGGAGAATTACCTGTTACCATGAGTACCGTCATCGTTTCCCCTATAACTCTTCCAAGACCCAGCATAGTAGCTGCCAAAATACCTGAGGATGCTGCCGGAAGTACGGTCTTATACGCGGTTTGCCATTTTGTCGCACCAAGTGCAGTCGAGGCAAAACGGTAACTCGAAGGAACAGCATTGATCGCGTCCTCTGAAATGGAGATAATGGTCGGAAGACTCATAAAGGCAAGCATTATGGAACCAGTCAGGGCCGTCAGCCCTGTGTTTAATTGAAAAGTATCTTTAATAATACCGGAAAGTAGCGTCATTCCAATAAAACCTATGACTACAGAAGGTATGGAAGCAAGTATCTCTATTATCGGTTTTACTGTCTCCCTTACAACCCTTGGAGCAAGTTCTCCCAGATAAAGCGCCGTTCCTATTCCAAGAGGTATGGCTATTACTATTGCCCCGAAAGACACAAGAGCTGAACCAGCCATCAATGGCAGCAGTCCAAACTTTTCCGGCTCAGCAGTAGGATCCCACTGTTTCCCGCCCAGAAAATCAAATATGGGATAGCTTGCAAAGAATTTAAAAGAATTATATACAAGAAAAGTAAGGATCAATCCGAGCACGATTATAGAAATAATACCGTTCAGGAATATATATTTAGTGATTAGAAATTTTTTGAATTCTTTTAATCTATTAATTTTCTTTAAACTCATCTGTATAAGATTTTATAGGATTATTAGATTATTATTAAGTAAAAAATAATCCTCCATGGGATAAATAAAAAATATCTAATACTGCGACTTCCAATAATGGTATTTATTGATAGGATCAATCAATGGGTACAAAGCCTATTCCCCTTGCTATAGCCTGTCCTTCCCTGCTCGTCACATACTCGCGAAAGGCTTCCCCGAGGTCAGTCAGGTCTTTATCAGAAATATATATGAAAAGCTGCCTTGAAATAGGGTAAGATCCATTCTGTACATTCTCTATCGAGGGTTTTACGGCTTCGGTAGTATCTTCTCCCATAATATTTACTGCTTTTACGCTATCATCCAGATATCCAAGCCCGATATATCCTATAGCATTTTTATTTATGGATACTTCCTCCCTTATTGATACATTGGATGCCAGATATAGCGATTTCTGGGTATAATTATTTCCCTTGACCGTTCCATTCAGCTGGACAACTCTTTTTTTAAAGTACCCGAATGTACCTGAACTTGAGTCCCTTGATATTACCAGTATCTCTCCACCTTCGCCACCTACTTCTTCCCAATTGATTATCTCGCCAGTATATATTTTTGAGACTTGTTCAATGGAAAGCTCTGATACCGGATTGCTATTATTTATAACTATAGAAATACCGTCCCATGCGACGATGAATTCCTTTATATCAATACCCTTATCTTTTGCGATATTTATCTCAGAATCTTTAATGGATCTTGAAGCTGTCGCCAGATCTACGGTTTTATTTATCAGTGCAGCTATTCCGGTTCCGGACCCTCCACCGGTTATCGAAACATTGACACTGGGATAATCCTTTGAAAAATTTTCAACCCAGTACATCGAAACTTCAAGCAAAGTATCAGAACCCTGAATAACCAGTTCTTTATCCTTAAATATTTCTCCGGTATTTTGTGAGGATTCTTGATTACAGCCTGATGTTATTATGCTTGCTGAAAAAATAAATATTAGAATTATAACGGTCAGTATCCAGATTCTTTTAGATGTTTGAGACAATTCCTATTTTCACCCCTTTAAAACACTAATCCTAAATCACGATGTAATAAATGGTAATATATTTTTCGGTTTTGTCCAGGAGTCAGATAATGTATATTTAAAAAAATATTTAAAGAAGTGGTGGCGAGACGCAGAATCGAACTGCGGACACATAGATTTTCAGTCTACTGCTCTACCGACTGAGCTATCTCGCCATCAAATAAAAGGGGACGCGCACTCCCCCACCTTCGGTTCAGTCCGTCCTTTCGAATTCTACAAAACATGGATCCACCATATTTTGTTCAAGTCAATCCAGACTTACTGGCAAAATATAACTAATTTCTGGCGGAGCTGACGGGATTCGAACCCGCGATCTCATGCGTGACAGGCATGTGTCCTAAACCACTAGACGACAGCTCCGCGTTAAAAGATCCAAAATGGTGGGCGCTACAGGGCTTGAACCTGTGACCCCCTGCTTGTAAGGCAGGTGCTCGCCCAACTGAGCTAAGCGCCCTGGTAGCCTGTAGGAGAATCGAACTCCTGTTGCAAGGTTGAAAACCTTGTGTCCTAACCACTAGACGAACAGGCCTCAAATGGTGAGCCGTGAAGGATTCGTTCTTTCGTCTCACTTCGTTCGCTGCAGAGACGCGCACTCCCCCACCTTCGGTTCAGTCCGTCCTTTCGAATCCGGCAAGCATGCACCAACTGCATATTTGCCCAAACTATCTCCACCGTACTTACCATTTACTCATATAAATCTGGTGAGCCGTGAAGGATTCGAACCTTCGACACCCGGATTAAAAGTCCGGTGCTCTACCAACTGAGCTAACGGCCCCTGCTAATTACTAATCTAACAACCCTGTTCTAAGGCCATTACTTGAATATTTAAATTAGCAAACGTAAAGTCTACTATAGTAAAAATGCTATGTCAATAAATAAATGGGTATTATAATCAAGCATAATATGAGGATTAAAATTATTTTTTATTCTTGACTTTTGAAGATACTTTTTCTGCTTTTTCTATACTTTTTTCAAGTATCTCTTCACCCATTATCCTGGCTTCAAGCAGAGCAAATCTTCCCCTGTCAAGAGCCTCTTTTATTATATTATTAAGTTTATTCCGTGTCTTCTGGCCGGATTGGGGAGCAAAGAGAAGTCCCATCGCAAGTCCTGCTGCAGCTGCTATTACCATGACGGTAAATATATCCCCAAAACCTATCCCTCTTTTCCCGGGATTGTAATAATGCATATTTTTTTTCTTGTCATTCATTTTGCCTTTTCTCCACAAATATAAGTAATGATTATTTCTCTTTGTCTATTATATCCTCTGATCATTATAAACTATTTGCTGTTTATTTTTTATTAGTTAACTTTTTACTTTTCTATAAGCCAGCTCATTATTTCAAACCAGCCCCTGTTCATGATTCCATCAGCTATAAATACATTATTATATTTCTTAAGTTCAGCTTCAAGTTCATCTTCATGGTCCAATGCGTTTTTCATCAAGAAGAAGTATTTCACTTCGTCCGCCATTTTAAGATCCTCTAATGAATCACCGAGCGCTATGCAATTTTCATCCTTAAATCCCCTGAGCTTCTTATCAAGCTTTACACCATTTGCCTTATTGACTCCCCTCGGCATCAGATTATATATATGGAGCCTGTCTACATTTAACCTGAGGTCCACCAGATTGGAAAATCCATTATCCACGAGGACCAGGCTGCCATAGCCCTCTGTCTCTAATAGCTTATTTGCCTTATCAAGATCTATTTCTCCAAAGAAAAGAGCATTGAATGAACGATACCGGCTCCATTCCATCCTGCTTTCTATCTTTTCAGGAAATTCTGACATCAGCAGTTCCATTATCCTGATGAGGTCCTTTCCTTCATATGTAATATCGAAATTTTCCCTGCTATTATCAAATGTCACATGGACATCCTTTCCCAGGTCATATACAAGCTCGGACCCAAGCTCGGCAATATAATTACTTACACCTATCATCTGTGCATTATAGCGGAGTTGATATTTGTTCCTTCCTGATACAAGGACCACATCCCACTCTTTTTCATTTATTTTTTCGAGGAGATTTAAGGCTTCAAAATAATACTTGCCTCTTGCATCTTTAATAATACATCCCTGGTCATTGAATAAAGTCCCGTCAAGATCGGAATAGATAACTTTCAGGTCCCGTATTCCCTCTTTTATCTGACTCTTATTATCCCTAAAAAATCTATAACATTCTTTTATAAGTCTGGTGGTCTCAGGCAATTTTCTTTTTCCTTTCTAAATACTCTTTGATCTTTACCATCGGCGGCCTTTCCATTTCTTCAAGTTCTAAAGGTGTGATGATATATTCTTTATTGATATATTCGATCTGGTTATAGATCTTATTTATATCTGAATTCAGTGTCAACTTATTATAATACTGGAGTTTACGGATAAGGGTCTGTAAAATTCCGAAAGACATCTTTGATAATGCTGAAATCGGTTGATTGCGGTGTACCCTTCTTTTCAGGTTTACCTGTGCAATCACATCCAATCCGAACCTTTCAAATATCTCGATCAGCATACCTACTTCTACACCATATCCTGTACTAAACGGAATACTTTCAAGTATCTTTCTTCTACCGGCATATTCTCCGGAAAGGGGTTGAAAGACTTTGCTTAATTCAGGATAGAAAAGATTAAGCAGGGGTCGTACCAAAAGTTCGGTTACCCTTCCACCTTCGCTCTTTAGATATGAACTATCGATTTTAAGGGGTCTCCGATAAAATCCTTTCACAAAGGATATATTGTCATCTATAAGCATGGGGCCGAGTATACCATAAATAAACCTGGGCTTGAAATTCATAATATCAGAGTCACACCATATAATAATATCTCCCTTTAGAATGGCAAGACTTTTCCAGAGTGCATCTCCCTTACCTTCAAAGCTCCCATATTCCGGAAGAACTCTCCTGTGCTGTAAAACTTTAAATCCGGCAGATCTTACTATTCCCACTGTCCGGTCCATTGAATTGGAATCGATCACAACTACTTCGTCTACAAGGCCTGGTTCATATATGTTTTTTCTTACAATATCCAGTATCCTGCCGATTGTCTGCGCTTCATTTAAAGTCGGAAAACACAGGGATATGGTCAGGTTCTTTTTCTTTTTAAATTTGACCAGCCTGTCTACAGTAAATACCTTGTAATTATATGTATTATTGTTATACCATTGTTCTAAATCCATTTGAATTCCCTCCAAATAACAATTTATACTGGAAATATATTTATTTAAAAACCAGTTTGGTTTTAAGTTTTTTAATCAATTAAATTCCTTTATCAGTTTTTTTAATCTGGATATCAAATAATCTATGGAATAGTACTGTTTTACAATTTTAAAATTTTTGTTTGTGACTTTCTCCCTCATATTATGGTCAGTAAGCAGTTCAAATGTTTTTTCCACAGACTTCTTGTCTACCTTTTTATCTATGACTATGAATTCAAAACCCTTTGACAGCATATCCGCAAGTACCGGATAATTATTTACAAACAGGGGTTTTTTGAGAACACTGGCCTCTATTACCGGATTGCCAAAACCCTCTACATCACTGGGAAGAGTTACCAGATCACAGGCTTTATACAGATCATATATATCAAACTTCTTAAACAGGTCCTTTCTGGTGTATTCCGGAATATTATTATGCTCATTTTTGCTTAATACAAGACTGATCCCGGTCTTTCCTGCAAGCTCCGTGATCTTATTAAAATAATCCAGCTCATTCTTTTCCGGCTTTCCACTGATTATCAGATTGATTTTTTTATCAGTTTTTTTTGAAAGCTTATCTACCAGGTCTATTGTCCTTTCAATATTTTTCCTGGCAATAAGCCTGGTGGGCTGCAGTATTAAATAATCATCGTCATCCATATCTAAAAACTTTTTGACCTCAAGAGACCTTTTCCCAATTTTTTTAAGTACATCAAAGTCAAAAATATTAGGGATATACACTGCTTCAATTTTTTTCTTATCATAGATCGATTTTTTGGCCAGGGTATTGATCACTACATGTTTAAGATTAGACAAATCCGGAGGAAAATAATCATCCAGCATCTTTTCTATATTTGAACATAAAAATTGTTTTCTTTCCCAATAGAAATCATGATGCCTGGTAATGGCTTTTATATTATTTTCTGAGATGACTTCTGTAAGTGCAATAGCCAGGGGGATATTTAATGGTATTGTAAGTGCATTTTCTATACTGAGATATCTTATATTATTACTATTCAGGATCTTCAGGAATTTGTTCTTGATTGTGTCCTTTACCTTGCCGATACTGTCTATAAGTCTTCCAATATCATTTTTTGTTGCCTTCATTTCCTCATTAAAGGAAATTTTTCTGATCTCTGCTACTTCAGTAAAATAATAATCCATTTCCTCTATTGCAAAAAAGGGGGAGCTGTATTTCCTTTCAAATTTGCCGGCAATATAGATCGGATCAAATCCTATCCTTTTATATGCATCGGCCCACTTATCCGCTTCTATCGAAACACCGTCTACTCCTCCCAGTCTTGTCGAGATAATGGCTATTTTTTCCATTTTTCCCCCATAATGCCCGATCAATAAATAGTATTGTGCGATTTGTTAAAATTATTTATTCCTGAAAAACTAATACTTCATTTACAATTAAGAATACAGGTCAGTGGAGCTCTGATTGGAGTTTGATAAACCTCATCACATCGCTTTTAGTGATTATTCCTTTTAATCTATTTCCGGACATGATGACAAGATGGCCAAGACCACTCTTGCCCATCTTTTTTATGGCCTCGGAGATCTCCATGGACATACTGACTTTCTCATTTTCAGTAATTGCTTTCACAATATCTCCTACCATAATTTCCGGCCATCTTTGCTTTTCTATCGACTTGATATCATGCAGGGATATGATCCCGATGAGCCTTTCACTTCTAAGATCCTCAACTACGGGAAATCTTCCAAACCTGTATCTCATAAAATATTCATCTATAAGTTTCTGGAGGCTAATATCTTTTTCAACCAATACAATATCATCATTCATAACGTCCCCGACCTTGACTCCTTTGATGGAAGTCTCAAAAATGAGTTGCCTGTATCCCATCCGGGCAGAAGATTGAAGAAACCATCCGATGAATGCAAACCACACTCCATTTAAAAAATTCCCGGTAAATAAAAAGAATATGCCGACTGCAATTATTAAAAAACCGATCACCCGGCCTGTGGTAGATGCTATAAGGGTAGCTTTCTTAATATTATCAGTTACCTTCCAGATGATCGAACGCAGCACCCTACCTCCATCCAGGGGATATCCCGGAAGCATATTAAATACCCCGAGTATTATATTGATGATAGTAAGATACCTTACAGGTTCCCTTATAAGTTCATACTGGCGGGTTAACAGCCAGATCATGCCAAAGAATATAGCCAGTACAAAACTGGCTACTGGTCCTGCGATAGCCATTACAAATTCATTCATCGGAGTTTCCGGTTCTTTTTCGATCTGGGCCACCCCTCCAAAAAGAAAAAGTGTTATTCTCTCCACAGGGGTTCCCTTACTTTTTGCAACAAGTGAATGACTCATCTCGTGGATCAGGACAGAAGTAAAAAATAGGATAACAGTAATAAATGTCACAATCGCAATGATGCCATTGTTTACACCTGGCAGTACAGCTGGAAAATAATTAAATCCGAAATAATATACAAAAAGGGCAAATACGATAAACCAGCTAAAATCCAATCTGATTTCGATTCCAAAGACCTTAAACAATTTAAATGAAGACCCGAACATCTGTTTCCCTTATATATTTTTTGAAACTTTATATTATATAGAAAAAAATGAACCTGTTAAGGTCCACCGACAGTATATATAGATATATTATATCCTTTTGTATTAAAAAATTAAAATATGTATGATTTATGATATTGTCAAATACAAATATGGTAAAATAGAGGGTATAGTAATTTTACTATAGATCAATGTCTTTTATGCCAGTTTCTATTGTGTGGCCGGAGTTTTGTAGCTGTTAATATTTTTATGAAGTACCAGATTGAAAGGATGGATGATGCTTTTAGAAAGATTTCTTACAGAATTTAGTTTTGACCTTTCAGTCTTTATATTTGATATCATAGTACCCTGTATACTTGCTCTGATATTCGGGGGTGCAATAGGTCTCCAAAGAGAAAGACATGAAAGGCCGGCTGGTTTAAGAACTCATACGCTTGTATGTCTTGGCTCCACTGTGTTTACCCTTGTATCATATCTTGGTTTCACCTCATTTGCAGGAATTGATGCTTCAAGGATCGCAGCAGGGATTGTGACAGGAATTGGCTTTATCGGAGCTGGAGTCATATTCAGGCAGGGTTCACTTGTAAAAGGTGTAACAACTGCTGCAAGCATATGGATCGTTGCAGCTATCGGAGTTTCACTTGGAGTAAAACTATATTATCTGGCCGTTATTACTGCAGTACTCGGATTTTTAATATTAAGTATCCTTAAATCTTTTGAGTCCCGGATAATAAGGGCCCCTATTTACCGTATAAAGATAACTGCTTCAAAAGATTTTGATGATATTGGGAAGATCATAAGTACGATCAAAAATTTTTCAATTGATATAAAAAGTAAAAAATATGAATTTGAGCCTGACAGCAATACTAAAATGTACAGCTACAATATTCACAGCAAAGTACCTGATTTTTCTCAAAGTATAATAGACCGGATCAGTAAAATAAATGGGGTGCTAAAGATTACTGTAGATTAACTTAAAATGAGAATTTCCGGTAATTTGTTTTCAAGCATGACATCTCCTCTTTGATCTAAAAAAGATTCCAGATGAAATTCATAGCAGATATAATGGTAGGAAAATTGGCCCGCTACCTCCGTATGGCCGGGCATGATGTAGCCTATTTCAATGATGCCAGCGATGATTTTATCCTGGAGACCGCAATTAAAGAAAGCCGGGTAGTCCTTACAAGGGACACGCTTATGCTGAAGCGCAAACAGTTTACCAGCGGAGCCATAAAATCAGTATTTATATCAAGTGGTGATATAAGAAAACAATTGCTCCAGGTCCGTCAGGAACTAAGTATCAATCTCGGACCGGATCTCATAAGATGCCTTAAATGTAATGACCTGCTGGTAAAGGTATTAAAAAAGGAAATCCGCAATAAGGTTCCTCCATATGTTTACAGCACACAGGATGAATTTATGCACTGCAGGAGATGTAGGAAATATTACTGGAGAGGGACACATTATGATTATATGGATGATTTCTTTAAAAGACTTTAATTTCCCTGGCAGCAACCAGGTTTATGCCTTTTTCGGTAAAATCCTTCACCAGTACCTTTCCGAATCCTATAGGTGCCGTAATTCTTAACCCTCTAATTATATCACGTCCGCTTTTCCATTCTGCTTTCCTGATAGGTATGGAGGTCCTTACAGGGACAAGCCTTATTTCACCATTTCTTACAGCTGCTGTGGAAGTAAAGATCCTTCTTGGATCATATATTTCCGAGATGGCATATTTTTTACCTTTTGAACACTCCTGGCCCGATACTTCCGGTTTCTTTCCGGTCTTTAATGATTCCCTGATCTGTATCCGACAGGATTTAGGACATACTATACAATCTACACTTTTCAATGGATCTCCTCTATATCGATTCTTATTTTCTTTTTACCAGCTAACTTGCCAGTATATTTTGAGAGATCCAGCCTGATCATCTCGGAAGGCACAGCATAGGGTCTTCTTACATTTGCAATAATATCATTTCCTGAAGAAAGTGATAATCTGATGCCGCTTGTTAGAGGCTCCGCAACCCTGATAGACAAAACAGGTTTTTGCTCTTTAACCGGCCCACGGTCCCCTATCCTTAAAATATTAGGTGCAATGCTTCTAATATATCTTCCGGATTCTATTAATATTTTATCACCAGTCACCTCTAATTTATCCTGTGCATATAGTCCGGCATTAAAACCAGCGGTATAGCTATCTTCAGATACATAATCAACAAGGTCATAAACCTGGACAACATTTCCGCCTGCAAAAAACCCCTGTTTTTCAGTATGCATCATATTATCAATATATGGCCCTCCTGTAATAGGATCCAGAGGGATGCCTGCACCTCTGCTCAATTCGTTTTCAGGGACCAGTCCGATTGAAAGCAGCAGGGTATCGCATTCGATGTATTTTCTTTTTGAATCAAGTATTTCTCCCTTGCTTCCGATTCCGGCTATCTCTACGCCCCTGATCCTTTCTTTACCATCAATAAAAGTAACTGTGTGGGAAAGCAATAGCGGTATATTAAAATCATCTATACACTGGACTATATTCTTATTAAGTCCTCCGGGATAGGGCATCTTCTCTATGACTGCTTCCACTTTTGCACCTTCGATAGTGCATCTTCTGGCCATTATTAACCCTATATCGCCTGATCCAAGTATGACTATCTTTTTCCCTACCATCAGTCCGTCAATATTTATCAGTCTCTGTGCCGTTCCTGCAGTAAATATACCGGCTGGCCTGAAACCGGGTATGGAGATGGAACCCCTTGTCCCTTCCCTGCATCCCATTGCCATCACTACCGCCCCTGCTTTTATATTTTTCAAACCATCACTGGTATTTGATATAAGGATATTTTTATCTTCACTTACACTATAGACAAAAGTATCAAGCGCAAGATCAATATTCTTCTTCTTTGCCATTTCTATATAAGCATGTGCATATTCAGGTCCGGTAAGTTCTTCTTTAAACTTTATTAGTCCAAAACCAGGATGGATGCACTGTTGGAGTATTCCTCCCGGATATTTCTCCCTGTCTATTATAAGGATACTTTCAGCTCCTGCCTCATGCGCCCCCACAGCGGCCGCCAGCCCGGCAGGACCTGCACCTATTATTGCTATATCGTAATTATTATTGTTGTTTGATCTTTTTTTCATTACTCTTTTCCTGAAAAATTCCTGGTATACCCCATCACTATATTTGAATCCTTTCCCCTTTTTAATATACCGGGAAGGTCTACTCCTGTTTCATCCGATAAGATAGTGATTATTCGGGAAATATCAAAAGCTCCCTGGCACCTTCCGGCACCGGCCCAGGTCTTGAATTTTATTGCATCGGCTGTAAGCGCGGGGATCGGAGCGTGTATTGCAGACACAATATCGCCTTCAGTGATATTTTCGCACCGGCATACTATCCTCCCAAACCTCTGGTCCTGCTTTATCCATTTCTGCTTTTCTTCCATATCAAGGTCCCTGAAAAGAGGTTTTATCCGATACTGTCCTGTTTTTTCCGGATCTTTCTTTAGGTCGAAATAGTTTTTGTCTATCATATCTTTTACATATGAAGCAATGGCAGGAGCAGATGTAAGTCCCGGTGAATCTATTCCCACAACATTAAACACCCCAGCAACTCCTTTCTGGGGTCCGATAATATAATCATCGCCATTTTCCTAATTCCTTAATCCCAAATACTGTGCAATGACCTTTTTTCCTTTTGCAGCAGGAACCAATTTTTCCGATTGGGTAAGCACATCCTCAAGCTCTTTAGAGCTTGTAGAGGTATCTTCCCTGTCATTGGTTAAGATAGAATTACCTCCGAATATTGTATTGCCGTTAACCGTGGGAATGACTGCGCAACCTTTACCGTAAGGAGTCGGAATCGGGTATATTGCCCCATTGCAGATATCTCCTTCGGCTTTATCGATAATATAGTATTCGGCTTTTCGCGCACTTATCTTAAAATCAGTATCCATTACACTGCGAATTATCGTATCAGCATCCACACCTGCACAATTTATGACAAGTCCTGCTTTCCAAACACCTTCAGGCGTAATGACTCCCGAGACCCGTCCATTTTCCGAAGAATCCTTTAAAAGAACTTTTACCCCGGTCCCAAATACAAAATCCACACCATTTATTGCCGCATGTTCGGCTGCAGCTATTACAAACCTGAATACATCAGTAAGGCCTGCATCTACTATGTGGAGCGCGGACAGCGCCTTTCTTGATGCATTCGGCTCTTTATCAATGAGGCCAGCTGTATCTAATACTTTTGTCCTCACTTCATTGATCTTGCTCTGCTTCTCAAGCCCCTTAAGTATCCTTAATTCTTCTTCATCAAATGCAAGTAATGTATATCCTGTCCGCTTAAAAAATACTCCAAGGCTTCTACACAGCTCTTCAAATCTCCTGTTTCCTTCTACGCAGAGTTTGGCCTTTAAGCTCCCGGGCCTCTCATTATGCCCCGCATGGACTATTGCTCCATTTGCCTTGCTCTGCCCGGAACATACATAGGAATTTTTTTCAAATACTGCAATATCAAGTCCGTAGAAACTTAGCTCCCTTGCTATCAGGCAGCCTGTGATACCAGCACCTATTATTATGATGTCATATTGATTTTTTATTTTATCTCTCATCTTAAAATTTATTATCTCTAATAATCATCAGAATTCCTATCATAAATCCAGTATATGCAATAATTCCCTCCACAGGAATCTATTGCAATTTTACAATGTCAGGTGCCTATAAATCTATGCTGAATTTTCTAGATAAATCAAAAAAACGTCCACCTGCGCTAATAAGAGTCAATGATATTGTAGTCATAGGTGCTATTAACACCATAAAAGAATATGGTTTAAATGTATCCGGAAATATTAGTATTATAGGATTAGGAGGATTTGGAGATCACTACTCTTCTAATATTACCTGCCATAATCTTTTAGAAGGATCACGCTACCCTCTTTATCTTTATTAGAATAATTAGTAAAAAGTTTTCTGTCATCAGTTACTAACTGTCCCTGAAAATATTGAGCAG
>SDBT01013842.1_pt1 | contig 12900 bp, 8 predicted proteins | sample 2277101 | NCBI WGS metagenome assembly SDBT01 (sample SAMN10404973, study PRJNA504765) | marine sediment metagenome | isolation source: marine sediment core GS10_PC15, 103 cmbsf | place: Arctic Ocean: Southern Knipovich Ridge | collected 2010 | reverse complement strand
CGCGGCGGTGATGCGCGGGCCGATGCTGTTCTGCCTGAGCCCGGCGCGGCAGGCGGATCGGTACCCGATCTTCGGCGGGCGACGAGGCAAGCGCGGCGAGGCGCTTGCGAAGCTGCGCGAGCGTCTGGCCAGGAACGTTGCCGCCCTCGGCGTGCTGGATCGTGCGCCGGTCGACCTGGCGGATATCGTCGCAGGCGGCCGCGGGTTCGGTTCCGGCAGGGTCGGACATGGCATCGACCCTCGCAACGGCAAACCTACCACCGGTTCTGCCCCGTACATCACGTGCAAGCCCAACGTGTTCATCCCCGTCGCTTCGAAGTTCATCGACGGCGTGGTCGTGCCCGACGGCGGAAAGGATGGCAGCACAGCCGTGCCGGTTACCTCAACGGGGATCAAGCTGAAGGGCCTTACCGACACCTCGGCCAAAACGTGGGACTTTTTCAAGCAGGGGCCGGGCTTCAGCCAGAAGCACTTCAAGGTCGGTGACGTCGATTACAGGACCCAGGGCCATTCGATGCTGGCCATCCACGCGAATAAGATCATTACGTTTGACCTGGCCGCGATCCGCAAGGCCACCGGCTACGGGATCATGCGTTTTCGCAGCCGGGTTGGCTACGGCGGCATCGCAAAGGAGGCGACGGTCGATTTCTCGGTCTATGTCGACGGCAAATCGGCCGTCAAGAACACCCGCATCACCCGCGCGGGCGTGCAGCTGGACGTGCCGATCGGGCCTACCAAGCGATTCCTTACCCTCGTGGTTACCGACGCGAACAACGACATAAGCCACGATCAGATCTTCTTCGGCGATCCGCACCTGGTCCCCGAGCCGCCTGGGCGCAAATCCGAGGCGGAAATACAGCAGGGTCGCCGCCTGCTGGCCGAGCAGGACCAGCTGAAAAAGGAAATGGCAGCCTTCCTGCCCGTTGCGGAAGTGCTTAAGGGTCTGCGAGTCGATCTGAAGTCGCTTGAAGGGCCTGTCAAGGATGAGACGGTCCGCCCCGGCGGCGTGGCGTGCCGCGTTCGGGCGTGGAGCCCCGGGCGGGATCCAAAGCAGCCCGCCGACATGGTTCTGCTGCTGACCGAATTCGCCGACCCCGGCGGCGAAGTGACGTACTTCCCGATCACGGCCGCGAGCGCTGGGACGGTCGAAGATGAGCTGATTCAGCCGGCGAAGCAACAGGACAAGTAAGTCACAACCTGAAAGGAAGCCAACATGCGAAAGACCGCCTGTGTGATTGCGATGGCGCTTGTGCCCGCAGTCGCCGGTGCCGACAAGGCCCGCCAGCCCGGTAGGGCGAAGCTTGTTGACGAGAAAGCGATCCTCACGGGCGCCAGGGACGACGGCGCGCGTCCCGTGTTGAAGGTCGGTTCGATGCAGCTCAGCCCGGACGGCCGGCAACTGCTGTATCTCCGCCACAAGAAGGCGGCAAAGGCGGGCGCGCGGGACGTTTACGAATTGCGCCTTCGAACACTGGCCACCGGCCGCGACATCGCCCTGCCGATCCCGACCTACCCCGAGGACAACTTCCCGGTGATAATGCTTTCGCTCAACGTCTTTGGCGCGGGCGGCAAGAAAATCGTTCTCGGCGCCGGAGTGGACGAGAACAAAGACGGGGCGCATAGCTTTACCCGGGAGATGATGCAAGCGGCCCTTTACGACATACCCGGCGGGAAGGTGACAATGATCGGGCCGGTGAAAAGGATCGTCCTGTCGACGTTTGACGGCACGGGCGCGAAGCTGATTCTCAGCAGCGGGGACAAGTGGCCGGAGGACAGCAAGCTCTACACGACGCCCGCGGACAAGATACAGCTTAAGGAGCTGGCCCGCTGGGGGCAGCCGATGTGCCCGTGTCCGGCCGACGACCTCCTGCCCATGCTGATGCGCGATATGGACAAGGGCAGCGGGGAGGAGTTTGTCCTCTATGACCTCAAGAAGGACAAGGTCGCCGCAAGGCTCCCGCTTCATCGCGAGGGACAAAACAAGCTCTATCGCCATGGCTCGCGGTGGACGAGCGGCGGGCGATACCTTTACTACATCGACATGAATGTGTGGGTCGCGCGTGACGGCCAGAAGCTCAGCAAGGTTGTAACTCGCATCTGGGACCGCAAGGCCGGCAAACTGGTGGGCGAGCTTACCGAAGCCGCACCCGTCGGCCCCGGCCCGACTAAGACCACGATGGTCCTGGGCCGGTACGGCGGCGACGACGCGCTCGTCCACGATGCCGCCAGCGGAAAGGTGTGGGTTCGCCCCCTGATACGCCCGATTGCGGCGCGAGCGGACCACATCCTTTACGTGAAGCACGACGATGCCGGAAAAGAGGTTCTCTCCCGCGCCCGGATAGAGCTGCCGAAGCCCAATGCCCGGTAAGAGCAGGCCGTACCGGCTATCCTATGGAAACGCAGTGGTCAGTGAGGGCGCGGGCGACTGTCTGCTGGTGGAACATCTTCTGCATCAGTGAAAGGGATCAACATGACTAATCGAAACACCGCCGTGAGTCGCCGGGAGTTCCTGTCGGCCGCCGGGGCTGCGGCCCTGGCCGCCTCCACCGCCCAGGCCGATCAACCTGCCACCGAACCGAAAGCCTCGAAACAGACATCCGACCGGAAGATTCGTCTGGGTGTTGTCGGCGGTGGTTTTGGGGCGAGTTGGGCGTGGCACAAACACCCCAATTGCGAAGTCGTGGCCGTCAGCGATCTGCAAAAGACGCGACGCGACGGTCTCATGAAAACCTTTCAGTGCAAGAAGTCCTACGAGTCGCTGGAGAAACTCGTGAAGGATGACAAGGTCGAAGCGGTAGCGGTCTTTACCGACGCTCCCAGCCACGCCAAACACACGGTCGAATGCATGAAGCACGGCAAGCATGTCATTTCCGCGGTCCCGGCGGCGACGAACATCGAGGACTGCCACAAAATCAAGGAAATCAAGGAAAAGACCGGCCTGAAGTACATGATGGGAGAGACCAGCTTCTTCCGACCCAACGTCATCCAGGCTCGCAACCTGTACCAAAAAGGCCAAAAGCTGCTCTACACCGAAGGGCAGTACTATCACCACCGCGTAACGTTTATCTACAGTTGGAAGAAGTGGCGGAGGGCCTTGCCTCCGATGCTGTACATTACCCATTCCTCGGCCTTCTACGTCGGCGTGACACGCAAACGACTGACGAAAGTCTCTTGCCTCGGCTGGAATGCAGCCCACGTGGACGATCAGTGGAAAAAGAATGCCTGGGACAACAATCCTTTCGCCAACGAATCCGCGATGTTCCGAACCAGTGAAGATACGATGTGCCGGATCAATGTCTTCTGGTGGGGAAATGCACACGGTGAAACCGGTTCTTGGGTATGGGAAAAACGTCCCACCATCAAGGTACCCGATAGCGTCTCGATCCCGAAGGGTATGCCCGGCGGTGGACACGGCGGGTCGCACGGCCCCCTGGCCGACCGGTTCATCATGGCGATAATCAAAGACCGTGAGCCGGTCGTGGATGTCTACGAAGCGCTGGCCATGACGGCGCCGGGCATCGTCGCGCACCAGTCGGCGCTGAAGGGCGGTGAGCAGATGAAGGTGCCCGCTTTCGATCGGAAGTAGCCCCCAGCCGGCCGGCGGCGGAGGTATGGATGACCGGCGCCTTTTCATCAGACCCCGCTTTCCCGAGTGTTTTTGGGATCTTACCGGCCGTCGAGGATGTCCGTGTACGGGTTCAGGCCGAACCAGCGGCGGCTGCCCTTGCCCTTGGAGAGCACGCCAAGCCGCAGAGGCTTGCCCGGACTGAGCAGCTCCGCCGCGACGGTGACGTAGAACAGGCCCACCGTGTCCAGCGGAAGCTGCCGCAGGGGCAGGAAGACCATGCTGACCTTGCCGTCCGCGCTCTTGAACGAGGTGCGGGCCCGGGCGAGGTCGAACGCGAGCGACTCTCTGCCGCCCACCTCCAGGGCGAAGCCTTTGGTCTTCGGGTCGGACCGCCACCCCAGCCCGCCGGCGAAGACGAACGTGACCGCCTTGCCTTTGTGCTCCTGCGGCACGGGGGCGGTTTCCCATTCCATTCTTGTCCCAACGGCCGACTGGCGGCAGTAGTAGTTCGTCGTGTTGTCCTCGCGATAGCTGTGCCAGATGCCCCTTTCGGCCACGGTGATTATCCGCCGGTAGCCGAGAACGTACGGCCCGGGCGACGGGGCGAGCTTCACGGCGCTGTGGCGGAGGAGCTTTATGTCCGCTTTCCGGTAGGAGCCGTAGTACGGTACGTTCAGGTCAATCCAGGCAAAGATGCGGCGCCGGCTTTTTTCGGCCATTTCGAAGCGCTTCTTCCCGTCTTTGTCCGGGTGGCCGGAGAGAATCACCTCCGTCAGGCGGCTTGCCGGCGAGCCCCATTTATTCGGTTCGATGTCTCTGACGTGTTTTTCGCTTCCGGACCAGCTCGTGGTCGGCACCCAGTTCACATAGGGTTTCCGCCCATACTTCTTGTGATACTCACCCGGCTTGCGCGCCCATCTCCACGGCACGAGCAGATCATAGGACCTGGAGAAGTACGTCGTCTTCGTGCCGCGGAAATCGAGACTCTTCGGTTCCTTGCTGCCGTCGTGACAACGCAGACAATGGCGGTCCCATATCGGCTGTATGAGTCGGGGATAAGAGAACCCGTCGAGCCCCCACTCAGGCGGCTTCAGATCCGCCGCCCCGCCCGCCGACGCCGCGGGCCGCCGAGTGACTCTCGGCGCCGTCAGGCGCGATTCGTGGCAGCCGATGCAGCCCTGTCTTTCGCCGGGCCGGAACTGTGTCCACGTCCGCATTCGCTGAACCGCTCTGCCCTCGGCATCGATCGCCATGAAATAGATAGGCACGTCGGCGGGCACCTTGAAACATGCGGATCCGTCCTTCTTCACCTCCGCGTAGCCCCAGATCTTCTTGGCCGCGAAAGTGCCGTGGCCGGACACGATCGTGAACTGGTGGCCATCCAGGCGTTGTTGTCGCAGTTCGTTTTGATGACCGGCCTTGGGCAGTTCCTGCACAACGCAGATCTGCTTGATTTGGCCGCGTTTCACGTGCGGCAGCAGGCCCTCATGAACATCCTGCACAATGACTGTTGCCCAATTCGCCGCATTCGGCGCCGGCACCGAAGGTCGCACCGGTGGTTTCGGGCGGGGCCGGAGCGGACGAACCGAGAAGAAGCCTCTGCCGTCCTGCCAACCCAGAATCTGCCACTGTTCGGTCCCGGCGAAATCACGCAGCATGACAGTGCCGTCATGCGAAAAGAGATAATGTCTCCCGTCCACCGGATACGGCGTCTCATAGCGGCCCAGAAAATCACTATTGGGGCGATATTGATCCACCCTCCCGGTGTCGCATTCGGGCGTCAGGCTCGTAAGGGCAGCCTGGGTATTGTCCCCCAAGGCCGGGGCAATCGTGCCGAGAGCCCCATTGATCCAACCCAGATGCCCCGAAAAAGTGCACAGGACCCGTTGCGTCCCGGGGATGGTCTGCGCGTCCATGAAGGACTTCGGGCTAAGTACGCGATTGCCGTAATACCCCCGCATCATGCTGCCGTCAGGGTCCATCGTCCAGATTCCCTTGGTGGGCTGAACCGGGCGATCCACGTAGTCCCAGCGAGAGAACATGATCCGGCCGTCACTCGTTACCTTAGGTGTGAAATCCTGCAGGTAATTGGCCGAAATGCGCCGCTGCTGACCGCCATCCCGGTCCATGCGATACATGACGCCCATCAGGCTCCAAAAGCACAGCGCCCACTGCATGTCCCGGTTACTGATGAAGACGACGTCTCCGTTCGGCAGCCAGATGGCGTCGTAGTTATCATGCTTGCCGGTCGTCAACTGCTTCAGGCCGCTGCCGTCCGCATTGACGCGGTAAACCTGGAAACGTTCACGGTTCTTCTTCCAGTTGAGCAGGATCTCCCGCCCGTCAAAGGAGAGGTCACAACGCGCGATCAGACCGTTGGCGGCATCGACGGTCTTCCGCAGTTCGTATCCGTCGGGCGTCGCTTCGTAGACATAGATCCCACCGCCTGGCGAGCCCCCCCGTTCATATCCGGGAGTGTGGTATTCGTAGACGTGCCCGCTGCGAACCGGACTCCGGCCAACGGCGAGTAAGCGTTCCAGCCCAAGCATTCGCAGGCGAATCCAGCGCGCCAGGGAATACACATGGGCAAAGGCCTTCTCGTATTTCTGAAGGTCCTGTTTCACCGCAACACCGGAAGACAGTCTCGCCGTGAATTCCGCCGACGCCTTTTCCCAGGCGGCCAGCCGACGGGCGAAGCGCGGATCGGAGAACTTCGCTCCGGATGGTCCTTTAAGTTTCTCCCGCAGCCTGAGGACCGACTCCATCCGCTTCGTACATTTCTGGCGGACTTTCAGATACGCCCCGCTGTCGTTCTTCTTGTCTGCAGCCAAGACGGTCGGCGCGCAAGAGCCGAGAGCAATCACAAGCACCAGTACTGCGATTGAACTCATGTATCCGCAACAGGCATTCTTGTTCATCGCGCGCTCCCTGCCCCTGCCATGTCTGCAAGCATCGACCCAGAGAAACAGTATAGCCGCTGCAACGCCGCCGCCGATTGCAGCGGGTTGGCCTATTGTCGGCGGCCAACGCCCGGGGATCAAGGCCGGCGGCTGGCGGGATCGGCCTCTGGCCCGGCCGGCCGCTGCGGCGTACAATACAAAGCCCTGCGCCGTCCGACGGCAAGGACGGACGGATCACGACGCGCACGAGAGGACTTCGCCATGAGCAAGACGGTCGCGATGATTGGGGCGTTCGACACGAAGGGCCCTGAGTACGCCTTCCTGCGGGAGCAGATCCTCGCGCGCGGGCATAGAGTCCTGGCAATTAACACGGGCGTGCTCGGCACGACCGATCTGTTTTCCGTGGACGTGGAGGCCGACCAGATGGCGGGGGCCGGCGGCGGAGACCTGGCCGCCCTTCGAGACAAGAACGACCGCGGCGAGGCGATGAAAGTGATGGCTACCGGCGCGCCGGTCCTCGTGAGGCGGCTTTACGAGGAGGGCAAGTTCGACGGCATCATCGGGATGGGCGGCGGGGGGGGGACGGCCGTCATCACCGCCGGCATGCAGGCCCTGCCCGTGGGCGTGCCAAAAGTGTGCGTCTCGACGGTGGCCTCGGGCAACACGGCCGACTACGTGGGCACCAAGGACGTCGTGCTGATCCCGTCGATCGTGGACGTGGCGGGGATCAACCGGATCTCGCGGATCATCTTCACGCGGGCGGCCGGTGCGATCTGCGGCATGGTGGACGCCGAGCCCCAGGCGGCGGCTGATGAGAAGCCGATCATTACCGCGTCGATGTTCGGCAACACCACCGAGTGTGTCAACGCGTGCATGGAGGCCCTGGCGGCGGAGGGGTTTGAGGTGCTCGTCTTCCACGCCACCGGCACGGGCGGGCAGACCATGGAGTCGCTCGTTCGCGAGGGGCTCGTCGACGCCGTGCTGGACATCACCACCACCGAGTGGGCGGACACCGTCTGCGGCGGAATGTTCTCCGCCGGCGAGCAGCGCCTCAGCGCCCCCGGCGAGGCGGGCATCCCGCACCTGATCGTACCCGGCTGTGTGGACATGGCCAACTTCGGCGGCCCCGAGACCGTGCCCCAGAAGTACAAGGACGCCGGCAGGACCTTCTACGAGTGGAACCCCTCGATGACGCTCATGCGAACGAACGTCGAGGAGAACCGGCGGATGGGCGAGGTCTTCGCCGCCAAGGCCGGCGCCGCCCGCGGGCCGGTGGCGTTCCTGATTCCCCTGCGCGGCGTGTCCATCCTGGACGGCGACGGCCAGCAGTTCTGTGACCGCCAGGCCGATCGGGCAATGTTCGACGCCATCAAGGCCGGCGTCCGTGACGACATCGAGGTCGTCGAGATCGACTGCAACATCAACGATCCCGAGTTCGCCGCAAAGGCCGTGGAAATGATGCTGGCCCTGATCGCCAGAAAGAAAGAAGGAGACCGTTAACATGAGCAACAGCGAGCAGAAGCTGACCTATGTCGAGCCGGACGACGTCGAGACGCAGGTCTTTGACTGGGGGCGGCTGTCGTGGCTGTCCGAGCCGCAAGTGACGGCCGCTGAGAAGTTCAGCGCCGGCCTGGTCGTCCTCGAGCCGGGCAAGGGCCACGACAGGCACAACCATCCCGGCTGCGAGGAAATCCTGTACGTAACCGAGGGGAAAGGCCGGCAGGTTGTCGAGATCGGCGGCGAATCCCGCGAGCTTGTGATCGGCCCGGGCGTGCTGGTCCACATCCCGGCGGATGCTTTTCACTCGACGGTGAACGTCGGCGACGGCCCGATGAAGCTGCTGGCGATCTACGCCCCGCCCGGCCCGGAGGCCGAACTGCGACAGATGGAGGGCGTCGTCATCGAGCCGCCCAAGCGGCGGCAGTAGACCGCGCAGAGCAAACCCCAGAGGAGATCATCATGGCGTTTACGAGGCAGGAAGTGCTGGCCAGGCTTCGCAAGAACATCGACGCCGGCGTGCCTATCATCGGCGGCGGAGCCGGCACGGGCATCAGCGCTAAGTTCGAGGAGGCCGGCGGGGTCGACCTGATCGTCATCTACAACTCCGGGCGTTTCCGGATGGCCGGGCGCGGATCGCTGGCCGGGTGCATGCCGTACGGCGACGCCAATGCCATCGTGATGGAGATGGCCGCCGAAGTCCTCACCGTCGTCAAGGATACGCCGGTGCTGGCGGGCGTCTGCGGGACAGACCCGTTTCGGCAGATGGACGTGTTTCTCAGGGAGGTCCGCGACATCGGCTTTTCCGGCGTGCAGAACTTTCCGACCGTGGCGTTGTGCGACGGCATGTTCCGCCAGAACCTGGAAGAGACCGGCATGGGCTACGGCCTGGAGGTCGAGATGATCCGCACGGCCCACGAGATAGACCTGCTGACCACGCCGTACGCCTTCAACGCCGAGGAGGCTAGCGCGATGGCCGGGGCTGGTGCCGACGTGGTCGTCGCCCACATGGGGCTCACCACCAAGGGCGCGATTGGCGCGACCAGCGCCGTATCGCTCGACCAAGCTCCCGCGAAGGTGCAGGCGATCGCCGATGCGGCCAAAGGCGTCAATCCCGACGTGATCGTCCTGTGTCACGGCGGGCCCATCTCCATGCCCGAAGATGCCGAATACGTCCTCCAGAAGACCGAAGGCGTGCACGGCTTCTACGGCGCCAGCAGCATGGAACGCCTCCCGACGGAAACCGCCATCACCGAACAGATGGAGAAGTTCAAGGCCGTCCGGTTCAAGGACCGGTAATGAAGATGAGCTCGCAAGTTTTGGGGGCACAGCTACGGAACACCAACAGAGAAAGGACTCAGCACATGGCCAACAACGCGACGCAACGTAGAACGGGACGCCAGGTGGCGATGACGGTGGTGGCGGCGGCGATTGTTGCCGCTGCGGCCGGCTGCAACGGCACGCCAACGACCGGAGGAATGAAAACGACGGTTGCACACACGGGCCAGACGCCCAAAAAGGTTACGGACTGGGGCTCGCTGGCCTGGGCGGTCAGCGGCGAGGCGGGCAACTGCGAGACGATGACGCTCGGGCGCGTCTTCATCAAGGCCGGCAAGGCCAATCCGCACCATCGTCACGGCAACTGCGACGAACTGCTGTACCTGATCTCGGGCGAGCTGGACCACTACGCCAACGACGTGGGTAGACTGCGAATGAAACCGGGCGACGTGATAGTCATCCCGGCCGGCGTTACCCACAACGCCCGTTGTGTCAGCACCGGCGACGCGGAGATGATCGTGATCTACTCGTCACCAAAGCGCGAGTTCGAATCCGTGCCCCACGCACCCGACACGGCACCGAAATGAGATGCTGCCGGGCCCAGATCAAGGCTGGGAGCAAATAGGACGAGGGTCCCGCCGCTCGCGAGATGAAAACACGGAGTGACGTGATGCACGATCGAACGTCGACAGTTGGCTTCTCATTTGCGGTGGCGCGGCTGGCGCTGGCCGCGGCGTTGGCGGTCTTGTCCGCGGATTCCCTCGCGCAGGCAAAGCAAGCCAAGCCGTTGACCACCCGGCCGAAAACGGGGCCGGCGAAAGTGTCCCGCCGCGAGGCCATGGTCCGGGCCTCGCGCCTCCGCCAGGCGATGACGGGTCTGTTCAAGGAGAAGCGCTACGCCGAGGCGGCCGCAGCCTGCGAACAGGCCCTGCAACTGCCCCTCCCCGCGGCCATGAAGGCGAGCTTCGGGTACAACCTGGCCTGCGCACAGGCACGCCTGGGGAAGAAGTCCAAGGCCCTGGCCAGCCTGGAGGCCGCGGTCGAGCTCGGCTGGGACAACGCCGATCATCTCCAGAAGGACCCGGACCTGGCCGGCCTGCGAGCGGACAAGCGGTTCGCCGCACTGGTCAAGCGCCTGACCGCGGGCATCGCCCCCAAGACCACCCGAAGCCCAGACGTCACGCTCATCGAGGGCAAGCCCGGCGGCGGGCTGCACTACCGCATCCGCATGAGCCCGAAAGCCACCGCGAAGTCGCCCCATCGCCTGATCGTCTGGCTGCACCCCGCCGGCGGGCTCATGAACAACGTCGTCGAGAAGATGGCCCCCGTGCTGAACAGGCATGGCTTCGCCCTGATGGTCTTCACCCGGAAGAATCCGCTGTCGTGGTCTTCCGCGGACGGCGGGAGGATGCTCAAGACCGTTGCGGCCGCCGGCCGGATCCCGGGCCTCGACGCCGACAAGCCAATCCTCATGGGCTACAGCGCCGGCGGGCAGATGGCGATGATTCTCTGGGCCCAGAAGCCCGGCCGATTCGGCGGACTGATCCTCGACGCGGCCTACCCCGTGGACATGAAGGCCTACCGGAGGGGGCAGGTCAAGGTGATCCCCCTGCCCGACGACGAGGCCGTCCGGGACGTGCCCTTCTTCGTCGTCGTCGGGACGCTCGACGGCGGCTCACAGGTGTGGAAGACGGCTGAGAAGAAGTGGAAGGACGCGAACGTTCCACTGCACGTGATCTACGTGGAGGGGGGGCGGCATGCCTGGCTGTTCAACGCCGAACGCATCCGGGCCCTGGAGACCTGGCTCGACAAACGACGGGATGGCCTCGTGGCCCGCAAACGCAAAGCGCAACCCGACACGCCCGCCAAGAACGACAAGAAGACCGTGCCATCCGCCGCCGCTTCCACCGCGCCGTCTGACCAGCCGAAGCTGGTTGGCGAGACGGTCCTGATGAAGGCCAACACGGAGGCGTATGGCGTCTGGCGGGCCCGGCTGGGGACGCTCCGGCTGAGCCCCGACGGCGAGCACCTGCTCTTTGCGCGAAGGGCGCCTTCGAGGCTGGCGACCACCACCCAGCCGAGCCAGCCAAGCCAGCCCTCGACCCAGCCACGCTGGCGCTACCAGGTGGTCCTGCGCCACTGGAAATCGGGCAGGGAGAAGATCGTCCCAATCCCGTTGCTGGTGGACGTCGACGACCTGCTGATCACGGCGTTCTCCACGAACCCCTTCAGCGCGGATGGCAAGCTGCTGGTCGTACCGGCCGCCGTCGATGCCAACGGTGACGGCATCTGGGCCGAACGCCAGGAGAAGCTCCAGCCGGCCATTTATGACATCGACAGCGGCAAGCTCACCAGGATCGACATCAAGGGAGAGTGGATGGTTGCTACCTTCGATAGTTCCGGCAAGCGATTGATTTTCCTGGTCGTGGAGTCGATGCGCGGACTGCGCGGCAAGATGTACGTCACGCCTGTCGACAAGATCAAGCTGAAAGCCCTGCAGTCTTTCGGCCTGCCGCGGAGCCCTTCGCCGACGGGCAGCACACTGGCGTTGATGGAGCTACACCAGCCGCCGGTAGGCCGGCCCGTGCCCAAGTCCGTGCTGTACGATTTCGTGAAGGACAAACGGGTGGCCGAACTGCCCATTCACGAGCGGAACACCTACTCGCTGAGGGACTACGCGCCTCAGTGGACGGCTGACGGGCGCTACCTGTACTACGTCGATGGAGAAATGGTGCCGGACGGCGAAGGGACGCGGCACAAACTGTTCACCCGCGTCTGGGACACCAAGCAGAACAAGCAGGTGGCCAAGATCTCGGATGTGGCGGTCGTCGGCGCGCGCGGGGGGATCCCGACGCGAGTTTGTGCTTGCATGATCACATTCAAAGTTCCCGTCGGCCCGTGCGGGGGCAGCACGACGATGGTCTTAACCAAACGCAAGGGTGGGGGGGTGTTCTTCCACGACGCGAAGACGGGCAAGGAGGAGGCTCTCGCCACCAAGGCCGGCATCCGGCCTATCAGCGTCACGGGCAAGTACTTGATCTACGTCCGGAAGAATGAGGAAGGCGACCAGATCGTCTACCGAGCGGAGGTCAAGGCTGGGAGCAAATAGGACGAGGGTCCCGCCGCTCGCGAGATGAAAACACGGAGTGACATGATGCACGATCGAACGTCGACAGTTGGCTTCTCATTTGCGGTGGCGCGGCTGGCCCTGGCCGTGGCATTGGCGGTCTTGTCGGCGGATTGCCTGGCACAGGCAAAGAAAGCCAAGCCGCCGCCGGCGCGCAAAGGCGGCCGCAAGCCCAGTTCGCCCTTCCAGTCGATCGAGGACCTGCCCAACCTGCCGCGGGCGCTGCTGATCGGCGATTCGATTTCGATCGGCTACACTCTGCCGACCCGCGCGCTGCTGAAGGGCAAGGTAGACCTGCACCGCATCCCGACCAACGGCGGGCCAACCGTCAAGGGGCTCAGCGAGCTGGACAAGTGGCTGGGCAAGGAAAAGTGGGACGTGATCCACTTCAACTGGGGCCTGCACGATCTGAAGTACATGAATGCCAAGGGCGGGTTGGCCGCGCCGTCCAAGGGTAAGCAGCAGGTCCCGCCCGCGCAGTACGAGAAGAACCTCATCGAGCTGGTGACCCGGCTGAAGAAGACCGGCGC
>SDBT01013841.1_pt1 | contig 12901 bp, 10 predicted proteins | sample 2277101 | NCBI WGS metagenome assembly SDBT01 (sample SAMN10404973, study PRJNA504765) | marine sediment metagenome | isolation source: marine sediment core GS10_PC15, 103 cmbsf | place: Arctic Ocean: Southern Knipovich Ridge | collected 2010 | reverse complement strand
CCAGTAACCGTCACCTTTTTTATCTCTGTGTCCTCTGTGTTCTCTGTGGTTGTCCTGAAACGGCATCTAACTACTTGCGAGTTATTGGGTTATGTTTACTGTAGAAATCAAACAGTCGAACTAATTGGGTAAACGGAAAGGGAGACTCATGGACCATCGTGTGGCAACTCTCATCCGACGGGCCTCCCCCTATTTGCATCGGTTTCGCAATATGGCGGGCCTCGTCGTGTTGGTGGTCATGTCGATCGCGCTGAGCCCTCGAACCGATGACGAGAGTGAGATCCACTGCGTCGCCGGCTCGAAGTTCTCCGAAGACGACTGGTTCTCGGTCGCCGACGGAACAACTCGCGTGATCTTCGAGTTCGACATCGTCGAAGATGGCACGGGACACACGACCACGGACGATGGCGTTCGGACGAAGATCCATCCGACCGATTCACCGGCGGACATCGCCCGGGCATTGGCCGCGGCCGTGAACACGGCACAACGACACCATGGGTTGAAAGTCGAGGCGGTCGCCGATGGCCGTATCATCCGACTCGAAGGGCTCGAAGACGAAGAACTCTCGGTTCGCACGAAGACCACGCCGCTGGAGCATGGCACGAAGATCACTTTTCTCGGCGGCGAGAACCTCACCAATATCGTTCGGCAAGTTTCCGAGATCGGCATCATGGCCCTGGCGATGACTTTCGTGATCCTCTCGGCCGGGATCGACCTGAGCGTGGGTAGCGTGCTGGCTCTATCGGCCTCGATCGTTGCGACCGTGTTGGCGAAATGGTCGCCCGAGATGGGTACCACCGGGCATATTCTGATCGCCATGGCTGCCGCGATATTGGCCGCTGGCGCCGCGGGTGCGATTAATGGGATCGTGATCGCCACGCTACGAATTCAGCCGTTCATCGTCACCCTGGCGGCCATGATCGGGATACGCGGTCTGGCCAAGTGGCTGACCGACAACGCCAATATCGGTATCGGCTTCGGCAACAACGTGCCGGCCATCTTCGCCGATTTCGTTGCCACGAAGCTCTTCGTGATCGGGGCGTTTCTCTGCCTGACGATTGCCTTTGCAATGTTGCTCTCTCGGACCGTACTGGGCCGGTATGTCCGAGCATTGGGAGACAACCCGACCGCGGCCCTTTACTCGGGGTTGCCGATCAAGAGGTTGCAGATATTGGTCTACACGCTTTCGGGATTGCTGGCGGGCGTGGCCGGCGTATTGCATGCGGCCCAAACTCGCCAGGGGAGCCCCAACGCCGGTGGGGCCTACGAACTGGACGTCATCGCCGCCGTGGTCATCGGCGGGACCAGCCTGGCCGGCGGAAAAGGCACCATCTTCGGGACCATCGTGGGGACCTTGATTATGGGCGTCCTTACGAATATCCTGGGGTTGAACAACGTCGACGACAACGTTCAGAGGATGATCAAGGCCGTGATTATCATCGCCGCCGTCTATTTGCAGCGGACCGACCGGCAGTAGGGACAGCCGACAAATAGCTTGAGCATTCGGGGTGGCTGGCGGCATAGCGCAGCGGTGCCCCAGTTTGTAGCGACCTGGGGCACCGCTGCGCTATGCCACCAGCCACCCATGTTTGAAATGTCCAAACAACTGAAGGAGAATGGAAATGCCGATTCATACGAAGCTTGGGTGTGTATTCTTTGTCGCGATCTGCTCCGCGGCCTTGTTGGGCGGCTGCGGCGGCGATGATGCCCCCCAAGAGAAAAGATTCCTGGTGATCTTCAGCCAGTGCAACAACGCCGAACCCTATCGGGCCGCACAGAATACGCTCTTAACAAAACTCTTTGCCGAGTACGACGACGTCGAACTGGTCATCAAGGATGCCCAACAAGACAACAGCAAGCAGATTGCCCAGATCGAAGACGCCATTCGGCTAAAGCCCGACGTACTGATCGTCGCACCAAACGAGGAAATGCCCCTGACCGAAGTGATGGGCAAGGCGATGGATGCAGGCATTCCCACCATCTGCCTGGAACGATCGATCGCCGAGCCCCACTATACGAGCTACGTCCGGTGCGACAACTTCAAGATCGGGCAACAGGCGGGCGAGTTTATCGTCCAGTACCTGACCGAAAAGAACGGCAGCCCCAAGGGAAAGATCGTCGAGCTGAAAGGGCTACTCGGAGTCGAGGGCGAGGTGAACCGGTGCAACGGCGCCGCCGAAGTCTTCGAGAAATATCCCGATATTGAAATCGTCCACACGGCCGTGGCCGGCTGGCTCCAGGCAGACGCCCGAATGCGGATGGAGGAGGCGCTCAGTGCCCAATCCGAAATCGACGTCGTCTTTGGACACAACGATCCGATGGCCATCGGAGCCTATCTCGCGGTTCGCGAAAAGCCCGGACGGCTCGATGAGATGATCTTCGTCGGTGTGGACGGGCTCGGCGGAGAAGAAGGCGGGATTAAGAAGGTCCAGGACGGCATCCTGGCCGCCACCTTCTACTATCCCCTCTGCGTCGACAAAGCGGCCGAGATCGCCAACAAGATCCTCCGCGACCCCCGATTCAAGCCGGAGAAAGAGTACACGATGGAGTCGGAGATGATCACGCCGGAGAACGCAGCCGAGATGTACGAGAAGCACACCGTCGATTGAACAAGGCACCAAGGCCCCGCCAACCCACATGTGCTTGTGGTAGCCCATTGCAGGAGGGCTCGTCGTACTTAACAAGGTCGGTGGCAATGACTACCGAGTTGGTGCTTTCTGGCCCACGGCAGGGGGGTGGCATTCCCACCATAAGTGCTGTCACGGCAACTCCTCTTGACCAGAATGCGTAGACTTATGTAGGGTTTCCGCTTTGATGCGTGATAGACGCTTTCAACCGGGCCACTTAGAAGTTATCCTTGAGATTGGAGAGGATGCCTGCGTGCCCCTTCGCCGATACACCGGTAGCGGGATGCGGCGGTCACGGATTTTGGGCCGGCATATTTCTGAGTGAAGTACCATGACCTCTCTAGCTGCACGCCAAGTCGAGACGATCCACGAGCAATGGAAGGCCAATCACGTTGCAGCCATGGCTTGTTGGCGATTTGGTGAACTTCTTCTCCTGTGCATTGAGGCGTTTGAGCGAATCAATCGTGAGGACGAGGGATATCGTCTCGAAATCTTTAGGGGAGACCAGCCGTACAGACCCGAAGTCGAGCAAGAGCTTGAGGAGGTTTATAAGAAGTGGACTCTTGTTTGTGGGCATCTCAGTTCTTTCCTCGACAATTTCGAGCGAGACGGTTACAAGGTGGAGCACGCCAAGCGGTTTCGTACATGCTTGCGAGAAGCCCGGGGTATCCTGACGGACGATGCGAAGTTCTTCACAAGTGACGCTCTAGCTGATCTGCGAGATCGGGCCATCGACGAACATCGAAGGGGCGAAACGCTCGATGTCGATCGGCCGTGACAACCGGAACGTTCGCACAAAGTCTTACCGCGAACAGTTGGTCAGTCTGCCTGATCACATTCGCGAACTTGCGGAAAATGCCTTTCGCCGATTTCTGGATGACCCCAAGGCTCCAGAATTACACAACCACCCGCTAGACGACACGAAACGCGGAAGACATCGAAAGGGTAGTCGATCGGTCTCGGTGACAAGAAGGTACCGAGCCATATACGTGGTTGATAATGATACCAACGTCTGGTATTGGATCGGGAGCCATGAGGACTACAATACCTTCTCGGGGCGCAAGTGAGTAATTGCCCAGCCTCTTATCGGCCCTTCTCCGCAAGCGACTTCCCCATCGCATCGAGTTCCTTGTGCAGCATATTCAAGAGCGTCTGTAGGAACGCAACGACCATCGGGCCGACGAAAATCCCGATCGGCCCGAGTGCCTGGACACCGCCCAGCACGCTCAGCAGGGCCAACAACGGATGAAGATTCGAGCGGCCGTGTAGAATCCACGGCTTGATGAAGTTGTCGGCCGTCGAGACGATCGCCGCGCCGTAGATTGCCAGGCCGATACCCGCCGCCGTTTGGCCCTGATAGAGAAGCCACGCCGAGGCGGGGATCCAAATCGCGGCCGCGCCGACGAACGGCACCATGGCAAATAGCATGGTCAGCACGGTCAACAAGAAGACCGAGCTCAGCCCGACCACGGCGAAACCGATACCGGCCAATATCCCCTGCACAAAGGCCGAGAGCAACGTGGCGACGACGACCGCCCGAGTCAGGTTGTCGAACTGCACGATCAGTTGCTCCTCGTACTTATCGTCCAAGGGCGAGAGCCGCATCAAGGTCCGCACCATCGCCGGCCCATCGGCGAGAAAGTAGTAGAGCGACAGGACCATCACCACGACGCCCAGCAGCGTGTGGCCCAAGTAGCCCGGCGCAGCGAACAACAGCGGCGTGAGCCACTCCTTGACCTTTTCGGCGATGATCTCTTCCATCTCGGCCACCGTGGTGCTATCGCCGAACTTCTCGAATCGCTCGACCATCTTGTGGGCCAGCATGCTCTGCAGGGCGCGGATCCCGGTTCGGTTATTCTCGCCGGCCTCCTCGACTTCTTCGCCGCCGGCCTGGGCCATATCCCCGTTGCTCACGACGCTATCGTATACGGCAAACCCCTCGATCGTGGCCGGAATGAGGATCAGGAGGAAAGGGATCAGGAGAATGAGGAGAATCGCGGCGGTGGTCAGCCCGGCGGCCAGCCGAACGCGACCTCGGCACTTCACCACGAGCCAACGATGCAGCGGACCGAATATCACGACCAGCAGCACGGCCAGGAACATCGGCAGCAGGAAACGGGCGATCACCTGGTAGAACAGCCCGGCGATTACCAGCAAAATGGCTACCAGTACGACAAACGACACAATGCGAGCCACAGGCGGACCCTCCCGATAGAGGTGGATGGACGCCGCGATTGTAGCATGCCCCACTTTCTGAAAGAATGGCACGTAGGTCGACAAATTCCCCGGCCGGGGGAAACTTCTTGCCCGGTTGTTTCGTCCTATGTTTGTCTGTCCGGATCGACAAGAAAAACCCGTACGATGGCGCTGCGAGGCCGTCGCGGTGGCCGATTGGTTCGAGGACGACGGCCTCGCAGCGCCATCGTACAGCAGCGATCCGTATTCACACCCCGTCCGCATGAGGGGGTTGCTAAGGAGCCGTAATATGCAAAGTCGCGTTTTCTGCCTGCTTTTCGCCCTCCTGCTCGCTATGGCCGCTCGCGCAACGGCCGATGTCGATCTCGTGACCGTCCCCCGCAGGGAGGGAACCCAACTGACCATCTACAACTCCGAAGATCTCACCATGGTCCGGGAGCATCGACTCTTAACGGTCAAGCCGGGGATCAATCGCATCCAGTTCACCTGGGCCAATACGCTGATCGATCCCACCTCGATCGACTTCCGCATCCTCGACCATGCCGACCAGGTCGATCTGATCGACACGACCTTTCCCAGCGGACGAAACGACGCGCTCCAATGGAACATTCGTAGCAAGTTGGCCGGCCAGGTGTCCGTCGAGATCCGCTATTTCACCAGCGGCATCACCTGGAAGGCCGACTATGTGGGCATCGCCAACGAGGACGAGACAAAGCTGAACCTGACCGGCTATGTCCGCGTCTTCAATAACTCGGGCGAGCTCTACGACAACGCTCAGACGCGCATGGTCGTCGGCAAGATCAATCTGGTCGAGAAGATCGCCGCCTTGGCCAATCGGCCTCCACCCGGACAGGGAGAAGGCAAGGGCGACGATCCGTTTCACTGGAAGAATTTGCCCGGCGATTCGCGCGGACGATTGCAAGATCAGGCGGGAGCCCTGATCGATCGGGCCGATAGACTGACGCTCGACGGCGGCGGGTTCGGCGGCGACGGGGCGGCCGGGCCCAAGCAGGTTATCAAGGAAGGGCTCTCCGAGTATTTCCTCTTCGCCATCGAGGGCCGCGAGGATATCAAGGACAAAGAGCCAAAGCGGCTCGTCTCGATGGAAGTGGCCGAAGTGCCGCTCGAGACAATCTACAAACTGACCGATCGTGACGGTGGCCGGCAGTTTACCAAGTTCTATCGCTTCAAAAACGTCCAGCTTCTGGACGACGACGGCGAGGAGAAGGACCTGCCGCCGATGGAGAACTTGGGCCTCTCGCCGCTGCCCGACGGCAATGTGCGGCTCTTCTCCGAATATGCGAACAAGGACCTCGCCTACGTCGGCGGCACCTCGACCAAGTACGTGCCGATCGGCGACCGCGTCAAGGTAAACGTCGGCCTCGACGGCGATCTGACGATTGCCCGGCGTTTGAAGCACCAGCGGATCACCAATATCGTGGCCCGACAGTACAAACGCCGCATTGACGACGAGTTCGTCATGGTCTACGATTTGATCGACTACGACGAGACGTTCGTTTACGAGGAAGAGATCGTCTCGGGCAAGCCGGCCGGTGTGAAGGTCGAGATCGAGCGACGTTTCGACGGCAACGTAACCCTTTGGGGAAGCGACGCCAAGCCGGGCAACTGGAACTCGAACGAGGCGGGAACCTACGCCGATTTGCACACGATCGAGGGCCGCGTCGAGAAGGTCGACCAGAGCCACGTCAAGTATTTCCTCGACCTGAAGCCGGGCAAAAAACGGCTCGTCCAGTACGAAGTCACCTACAAACGCCGCAAAGTCGGCCCCGAGTTGAACCAGGAAAAGAGACGCGAGCCGCTCTAAGCCACTCCTATGCAACAAGACCCCGGAAAAATCGTTCATCTGGTGGCCGGGGCGGGGGGGATGTATTGCGGCAGTTGCCTCCAGGGGAATACCCTGGTCAACGCATTGCGGGCGGCCGGCTGCGACGTCCTGCTGGTGCCCGCCTATACGCCGCTTCGCACCGACGAGGAAGACGCCAGTATGGGCCGCGTCGTCTTCGGCGGAGTGAACGTCTATCTGCAACAGCAGTCCGCCCTGTTTCGCCATACGCCCTGGTTTCTCGATCGGTGGCTCGATCGGCCGGCCTTGTTGCGTTGGCTGGGTCGACGCAGTTCGAGCACGCGGCCGGAGCATCTCGGCCCGTTGACCGTCTCGATGCTCCGCGGCGAAGAAGGTCGGCAGCGAAAGGAGCTGCGCAAGCTCGTCGATTGGCTCCGCGACGAGATTCGCCCCGAGTTGGTTCACCTCTCCAACGTGCTATTGGTCGGCATGGCCCGACGCTTGGGCGAGGAGTTGCAAGTGCCGATCGTCTGCACCCTCTCGGGCGAAGATCTATTCATTGAATCGTTGCCCGAGCCTCACTACACGGAAGTCCGATCGCTGTTGCGTGAGCGTTGCGGCGACTTGGCGGCCCTGGTGGCGATGAACCGGTATCATGCCGATTTCATGAGCGAGTATCTTTCGGTTCCGCCGGAGCAGATCCACGTAATCCGCCCCGGGCTAAACCTGACCGGCCATGCCACGCCCGAAACATCGCAACGGCCCGACGTCGAGTCGCAACATCCGGTCACCATCGGCTACTTGGCTCGAATCTGTCCGGAGAAGGGGTTGCATGTGCTGGCCGAAGCGTTCCGGATATTGGTGGAAGAGGGAGGCATCCCGCCGGTACGTTTGATGGCGGCCGGATATCTCGGCGCCGGCGACCGGCCGTATCTCGAAACGATTCGTTCGCAACTGGCCGACTGGGGATTGGCCGATCGCTTCGAGTACGTCGGCGAGTTGGACCGTGCCGAAAAGATCGCCTTCCTGCAATCGCTGGACATAATGAGCGTCCCGACGGTCTATCCCGAGAGCAAGGGCCTCTCGATCCTCGAAGCCTGGGCCAACGCCATCCCGGTCGTGTTGCCCGATCACGGCGTCTTCCCCGAGCTAATCGAAGACACCGGCGGCGGGCTACTCTGCAAGCCGGCCGATCCGGCCTCGTTGGCGGCGGCGTTACGGCGACTCGTGAAGAACCGGAACTTCGCAATCGAGTGCGGCCGTCGAGCCCAAGAGGCGATCCATGATCGCTACCATGCCCCTCTAACAGCCCGACGCACGCTCGACCTCTATCGCACGCTCGTAGGTCAGGCAACTGCCTGACACGGACCCCTGAGCACAACCTTGTCAGGCGGTTGCCTGACCTACGGAACCGAGGTCCCACACACCGGGTGCCATGCCCACGCTCGTCGTGGGTATGCCTCGTTGCGCCCCTCGTTGCCAAGCTCCTGCTTGGTAACGCCACCCGCAGTTTCAGAACGGTCCAGGAGTTGCTCGGTCATAAGGATGTCCGAACCTATTGACAGCGAAGGACTTGTTCGGTGAGAATCAGGACATTGGTAAGCGTCTTAGGCTAACGAATCTGCCGGCCCGGCGCTTTGATCGCAAGTATAGACTGATCGGTGAAGAGATGATCGCGTTGCCAACGATATCCGAGTTGCGCCGTATCGCCCAGTCACTTGCGACACTCGACCTGATTCTTATGCCTGAGTGGCAATATCGTTACTACAGCTTCAATTCGAAGTGGTCCCGTGATGAGCAGATGGCAAGCATGAGAGACGGCTGCGGGGATGAGTGGTTTCTCCTATTCCATAGGACGGGTTGGGCCGGGTTGAAAGGGTTTGCTCACGAGTCATCTGCCGTAGCGGTCGACGGATTGAGCAAGGGCCTACAGCAAGCCGTACCGGACATATACAAGTCGTTTTCGACCGAGCTGGCGTTCCGGTGGGAATCAACCACTTTTTGTCTTTGGTGTGCCGCTGATGAGTCAAGCTGGCAGACCCCCGCAGAGTTGGAAGGTGTAGGCACCGGAGCTGACGACCTCCTTGGCATCATTGGTTCTGGCCCGGAAGGCTACCATCGTTTTGCTCAAGACTACTACGAGCGCGAGATTGACTTGCATGTTGTTGAACAGGTTTTCCAGCACCGCGTGATGGACGCCACGATCGTGTCTGCCCTGACTGCTGAGATTACGTTAGACGATATTCAAGAGGAACTCACCGAGATTGGCTATCCACAATGACAGGCCCCTGAGCACAACCTTGTCAGGCGGTTGCCTGACCTACGGAACTGCCGCACAGCGAGGCTCGCACTTCAGGGAATCCAAAGAAGACTCGCAGAAAGTTGTCCATTGCCCGCGACTGAATCTGTGTTTCGTTCAACCAGCGAGATAACGTCTCTGCCGCAATGCCCAGTCGCCCTGCAACTTCCTTTTGCGACATTCCCACTCGCTTGATCGCATCGCGAATCTGAGCCGGCGTTAATAGGTTCAAGTGCGTGCGGAGAGCGTCGTTGAACTGGGCGTCCACCTTCTCGGTGAAGACTTTCTCGTCGCATGCTTGGCATACGGGAAGCTCGAGATCGGCGATCGTGAACGAATACAAACGCCCATCGTGGCGGACCTCGGCCGCGTAGTTCGTTTTCGCCAACGTAACTTCCCGTTCGCCGCAGTGACGGCATTGCCAGGGAAATGGCCGCTGGGCCACTCGAGGACGTTTCACCTTCTTTGATTGCTTAGGGTTCATGCACGTTTACCGTTAGGATGAATGAATCGTCTGGAACAAATGGAGGTTGGTAGTAGAGGCGACTCTCGATGTACGCCGGTCGGTCTTGAATCGTGAATCGAAGGTCATAGTGAAACTCGTACTCACCAGACCATTCGGGACGCCTTTCACGGACTTCGTCGATTTCGCCCCCCGCCTCGACGTACTTGTACATCAGACGGCCAATCTCCTTGAGCGTGATGTCGTTCAGTTCTCGCCTTATCCACCGGTGTGCCCTTTCCGTCAAGTCGAACTGGATGTACCCATCGAAACTCCAGTTGCTCAGCGCATCCTTGTACGCCGCAAGTCGATCGGGGTCAGTCAACGGCGCCAACGGACTTCCTTTCCAAGATTGTCGGGCACCTTTGTTCCATGTTGCCCTCTATCGACATTATAGGTCCAATAATTGATGTACGTCAATTGAATTCCCCCTGATTCTACCGAAATACTTGATGTAAGTCAATGCGAATCGCGTCAAATCGGCAAGGAATCGTCGTAACTCGTTTCATAGCAGTTGGTTCCAACGTAGGCCACGATTTCCAGGCCCCTATTACCCGGCCGCGACTCGCAGCATGGCTTTGAGGCTCTTTTCGACGTCGCTCGGCTCGGTTGCCCAGGAGGAGACGCTGATGCGCATGGCGGTGTGGCCTTGCCATCGCGTGGGGCCACACCAGGATGTGCCGTCGGCTTGGATTCGCTCGATGACGCGCTCGGTGGTCCGGGCGTCGCCGAAGGTGACCAGCACCTGATTGAGCACCACGTCGTTGAGGATCGAGTATCCGGCCGCTTCGAGTCCCTCGGCAAAACGCCGGGCATGGCGGCAGGTGCGCTCGATCAGATCGGCCACGCCCGTCCGGCCGAGAGATTGCAGCGCGGCCCAAATCTCGACGCCCCGAGCACGCCGGGAAAACTCGGGCGTAAAGTCCGACGGGTTGCGACGCTCGGTTTCCGTCGGGAGATATTCGGCCGTGACCGCCATGGCCGCCTTGAGCGTCTCCGGATCGCGGACGATCGCCACGCCGCTGTCGTAAGGCACGTTGAGCCACTTGTGCGCGTCGGTTGCCCAAGAATCGGCCAGGCCAATACCACGGGTCAGTTCACGAAGCCCGTCGACGGCGGTGGCCCAAAGTCCGAATGCTCCGTCGACATGCACCCAAGCTCCCGCCTCATGGGCCATTTGGCAGACTGTCTCCAATGGGTCGAACGCCCCGGTATTGACGTTGCCGGCCTGTAGGCAAACGATCGTCGGCCCGGCGATGGAAGGGAGGGCTTCGGCTCGCATGCGACCCTGATCGTCGACCGGCACGCGGACGACCCGATTGCGTCCCATGCCGAGCAGTCCCAGGGATTTCGTTAGCGACGGATGCACTTCGTCTCCAACAATTACAGTAATCGGCGGCGCGCCGAAGAGCCCCTCGGCCTCGACGTTCCATCCGACCCGACCCAACACCGCATGTCGGGCCGCAGCCAGTCCGCAGAAGTTGGCCATGGTCGCCCCCGTAACGAACGCGCCCTCGCTACCCTTGGGGAGCCCGAACAGTTCGACGAGCCACTGAAGGGCGATTTCTTCGAGCAGGGCGGTCCCCGGCGTGACGTTGGCCAGGACGCTGTTCTGATCCCATGCCCCGGCGAGCCAGTTGGCGGCCAATGCGACGGGCAGGGACCCTCCGGCGACGAACCCGAAGAATCGAGATCCCGCGATGGCCATCGTGGCCGGCGAGACGAGCGAGTCGAGCGCCGCGAGCACCGAATCGGCCGAGTTGGGGCCCTCGGGCATCGGAACTCGCAACGCGTCGAGGGCCGCAATCGCCTCGGGCGCCGGGGCGACGGATCGCGAGGACAGGCCTTCCAGATAGCCAATGGCACGCTCGGCCGTGTTCTCTAGCAGTTCCCGCGTGCGTTCGTTCTCGCCCATGGGGGGGCTCTCCTATTGGCTCTTGCATGGGTGTTTCAGGTTGCGCAATTCCGACAAAACAATGCGCAAAGATCGCTTGTATGGTCGAGAGTCACCTCGTAGACTAGATGTTTACCGCATTTGTGGCCCCGCCGTCAAGTGAATCCGCTGACACCATCGACAAGAGGACCAAGACAATGAACCGCCAAAAACCTGCGATCCTGAGAACCGCGATCTTCCTGGCTGGGATCACCATATTGGCATTTACGACCTGCGGCTTCGGTGCCGACGATCAAGGCACACTCCAGCGCGACTACAACGTCCAGCCGGTGCCTTTTAGCCATGTCCACGTCGACGACGGCTTCTGGCTACCCCGACTCGAGACGAGCCGCAAGGTCACGATCCCCTACGCGTTGGAGCAGTGCGAAGCGACCGACCGGATCAGCAACTTCGAGAAATCGGCCGGACTCATCAAGGGCAAGCACGAAGGCACCTACTTCAACGATTCCGACGTCTACAAGGTCATGGAAGGCGCCGCCTATTCGCTCCAGGTAAACCCCGACCGAATGATGCGGCTTTACCTGGACCAACTCATCGGCATCATGGCGGCGGCTCAGTGGGAAAACGGCTACCTGTACACGTTCTATTCGCTACCCGAACGCCAGACGGAGAAACTCTGGACCAACATCGGCAGCATGCACGAGCAGTATTGCGTCGGCCACATGTACGAAGCGGCCGTGGCACACTACCAAGTCACCGGCGACGAGACCTTCCTGAACGTGGCCAAAAAGAACGCCGACCTGATCTGCCGCGTCTTCAACGCCGAGGGTCGAACCGATCCGCCGGGCCATCAGGAAATCGAGGTCGGATTGTGCAAGCTCTATCGCGTTACCGGCGACGAGAAATACCTCAACCAGGCCAAGTTCTTCCTCGACCAACGTGGCCGAGAGGGCAACCGCGGGCCCAACGGCGACCGGGGACTCTACGGCATGTATAGCCAGGACCATATCCCGGTCGTCGAGCAGACCAAGGCCGTCGGCCACAGCGTTCGGGCCGCCTATCTCTACACGGGCATGGCCGACGTCGCCGCTCTGACCGGCAATCGGGAATACGTCAAGGCCATCGATACGATCTGGAATGACGTCGTTTCCCAGAAGCTCTACATCACCGGCGGCATCGGCGCGGCAGGCGGACACGAAGGCTTCGGCGGGGCATACGAACTGCCCAACATGACGGCCTACTGCGAGACCTGCGCGTCGATCGCCAATATCCTGTGGAACCATCGCATGTTCCTGATGCACGGCGACGCGAAGTATATCGATGTGTTGGAGCGGACCATGTACAACGCGGCCCTGTCGGGTATCTCGCTCGGCGGCGACCGTTTCTTTTACCCCAACGTACTCGAATCGATCGGCCAACACTCTCGCGCTCCCTGGTTCGGCTGTGCCTGTTGTCCGTCGAACGTGGCCCGATTTATCCCCTCGATTCCCGGCTTCGCGTATGCGTCCAAGGGCACGGACTGTTACGTCAACATGTTCCTCGGCGGCGATGTCACGCTCGAAATAGCCGGGAATAGGTG